>JAABUY010003088.1_pt1 | contig 18802 bp, 21 predicted proteins | sample 5560271 | NCBI WGS metagenome assembly JAABUY01 (sample SAMN10711886, study PRJNA513374) | rock metagenome | isolation source: Antarctica rocks | place: Antarctica: Victoria Land, University Valley
TTGACTACTTAAAGATGATGGATCGAGCAATTTATCTCAAGTAGATGATGTTAACATATACGGTCTTCGAGATGCAAGCAGCCATTCAGCAGCTCGCATGTTCAAATCACTGCAAACATCGCTTGTATCAAGAGATAGTCGCGGCATGAAGTAGAAAACAAAGACAAGCACCTTATGATCACGGTCAAGTTCCATTTCCGGTATGATAAATCGAGCCATATATCTCAAGTAGACGATGCAAAAATATACTGTCTTTGAGATGCAAGCAGTCATTCAGCAGCTTGCATGTTCAAATCACTGCAAACATCGCTTGTACTAAGAGATAGTCACGGCATGAAGTAGAAAACAAAGACAAGCACCTTATGATCACAGTCGAGTTCCATTTCCGATATGATAAATCGAGTCATATATCTCAAGTAGACGGTGCAAAAATATACTGTCTTTGAGATGCAAGCAGCTATTCAACAGCTCGCATAATCAAAGAGATGGTTGCGGTATGCAGTAGAGAACAAAGACAACCACCTTACGGTTACAGTCAAGTTTCATTATTCGGTTGACTCAATCATTGCAGATGTTACAATATCGTACATTTCCTTTCATTCGGTCCCTAAGAAGCGAATAAACAATTTTCTGACAGTTGTTCGCAGATATGAAAATTGAAAACGGAATGAACTTCGTGAAGACCCGTTCTATAGAGTCTGGCCAGCAAAGTAGACACCTAAGAACGAGGATTCGCAAAAGAGCGATCAACGTACGAACATGCAGAGGCAAGCAGAGAAAGTCGAACTGCGCGCTCGGGTGTCAGCCTTACAGGTCACGTTAGAACTACCCCTCATGGAACTCTACTCGAGTAGGTACAGTACCTTAGAGTAGAGTACCAACTGAATCTTGGTATACGAGGACACGAGGGTAGATAGGCATACAGATATATTTGACTAAACTATGTAGTAGGTAGAGCATACGGATGAAGAAGGAAGGAAAGAAGTGGGCGAAGGGTAAATACCCATCCACTAGCGCCGGATCAATGCGGAGATTACTAACCACAGGGGTAACAGTACCGTTCCCTGTTTCCACCATTTCCAACACTCCCTCTTAGGAATTGGAGCTCTATATGAAGCTATCCAGGCCCTCTACTGACTGTATATCCATGCTCTTTTACTCGCCGGCGCCATGCTCGGCGGGGGTAGCTTCATTCCTTGAAGCTAGTCCCATGACTGACCTGGACCTCAGGAATTTGCCTGACTCCAGGGGCTTGGTGAGGCCGTCGGCCACCATTTGATCGGTGGGTATGTATTCCAACCTAATTGCTCCCTCTTCTACCTTGTTCCGGACATAGTGATACGACGTATCAATGTGCTTGGCCCGGGGGTGATTGACGGGATTGCTACCCATTTTTATAGCCGCTTGGTTGTCAGCTAAAATGGTAGTTGGATTCGTATCCGAACCATCATATCCCACCTCTTTCAATGCTTGAACCAGGAAGGTCAATTCCTTGGCTGCATTACATTCGCCGACGTATTCAGCTTCAGCAGATGACGTGCTAACGCATTGCTGACGTTTGGAGCTCCAACTAATTGGTCCATTCCATAGGAAAAACATATAGCCGGAGGTGGACCTTCGGGAATCCAAGCAATCCGCATGGGCTGAATCGGTATATCCAAAGAATTCAGCTCCCCCAACTCCCTCCACTTTGGAAGGTCCATATCGAAGCCCCAGCTCAGCAGTACCGGCCAGGTATCGAATGATTTGCTTGACAGCTAGGTCATGGTCGGGGGTAGGATTCGCCGAATATCTGCTGCATTTGCCCACTGCATAGGCTATGTCTGGCCGTGTTTGGCAGGCTACCCACATCAGTGTTCCGATGATTGATTGGTAGCCCCCTATTTCTTCAGGGGTAGCTTGGTACTCGACCCACTCCTTGAACTTCCAATAGACGTTCTTTTTGAGCTGGCACCTGTGGTGCATCGGTGTTTTAGTTGGGCTGCAGTCGCTCATGCCCAGGAGCTCGATGGCTCGCTTGATATAGGTGCTTTGGTTGATCCAAAGAGTCCGTTCAGCTCTATCACGAGTTATGTGCATTCCTAGATACCACCCGATTGAGCCAAGGTCTTTCATTTGAAAGCGCTCTGCAAATTGCAGCTTCAGTGCTTCGATATCGGATATGTTCGGTCCTAGAATGAGTAAATCGTCCACATAGATAGCGATAATGATCCCATTATCATGAATGAACACTGAATGGTCAATTTCTACCCTTTGGTAGCCGATGGAGATGAGGTAAACTTTCAGGGTTGCATACCATTCCCGAGGCGCCTGTTTTAGTCCATATAGGGCCTTGTTTAGGCGACAGGCTAAAAAGGTTCCATTTGGTCCTTTTTGCTCAAACCCCGGAGGTTGCTGCACCCAGACCTCTTCCTTTAGGTGTGCTTCTAGAAAAGCGGTGACGACGTCCATTTGTTCGGCTTCGTAGTCATATTTGGCCGCCAATGCCAGGAGCATTTTGATGATCGTGGCTCTGACCACCGAAGCAAAGGTCTCGTCATAGTCAATTCCCTGCTCCTGACGGAACCCCTTACACACCCATCTAGCTTTGTATTTGATCACCTCCCCTTTGGGCCCTCGCTTAATGGTAGTTACCCAGCGCGTCGGCAGTATTCGCCGGTCCGGCGGAGGTGTCTCCAGGGTAAAGGTGTCATTTTTGGTGTGAGCGTCGAGCTCACTCCTGAATGCGAGCTTCCATTGCTCCCAATCGGGACTAGCTCTAGCATGTTCCACTGTTTGTGGAGTATCCGATTCGATTTGAACTCGGTTTGCTCTACTGGCAAAGCCCCGATTATGGCCTCTGGCCCAGGGGTCGTTTAGTGCCCTGTAGTCAACTGGTCCAGCGGTGGCCCGTTTGGGACGTCCGCTCGGAGCATCAGGAGCATCAGGAGCATCAGGAGCATCAGGAGCATCAGAATCGCTTGAGCTATCTGGCTCGCTTGATTCTAGTTCTAGTGGCCTGCTCCTACTAGCTTTCTGTGGAGCGGCTGGTGTTCTTGTTTGGTGATCGTCGGCTATTTCCGCGATCTCCGCATTTTCAGTGGTCTTTATCGGGGAAGGTGAATCGTCGGTTTGATCATCGAAGCTTAGTACCGAAAGGTCTTCATACCCCCCGGCTTCGGTGACTACCTCGTCCCATTGAACGTGACTAGATATTAGTACATTCTTCCCGTTCCACAAGCGGAACTGATTGGCTCCCTCGTAGCCCAAGAACTGACATTTTAAGCTCTTGTCATCGAGCTTTCGACGGGCTTTCTCCACATGGTGATAGGCTATGCATCCAAACGTATGTAGGTAGCTAAGGTCAGGCTTCTTGCCATGCCAGGCCTCATAGGGAGTTATTTTGTCCAACGCAGTGGTAGGACTCCTGTTCTTCAGGTAGGTGACAGTCATTATTGCTTCACCCCATAGCCGTATCGGCAATTTGGCGCTAGTCAGTATAGCGCGAGTTCGTTCAAAAAGAGTGTGAAAACATCGCTCTGCAACTCCATTTTGACTCGGGTTATATGGTGCCGTCGGCTCCCATTTGACCCCATGCTCTTCGAGCAATTCAATGGTTTGATGACCAGCATACTCACCTCCATTATCTGAACGCAGTCGATGGACCGGGGTGCCCCGAGTCTTCATCAATTTCAGGTATTTCCGAAGTACGCCTTTTAGGTCGGATTTTCGTTCTAGTAGGTAGGTGGTCGTATATTGGCTGTAGTCATCAATCATAGTAGCTACATATCTGGATCCTCCATCGGTCTTAGGTATCTTACCACCGCCGGCGAGGTCCGTATGTACTAGCTCACCTGCTTTGGTGGCTCTGGTGTGGGGTTTTCGGCTTGGCGTTCTATGTTGCTTGCCTATGGCACAGGCCCTACATACCGATTCTGGGGATTCTTTGCTTTCTAGGCTATTTGCAGAATCCACATCGATGCCGATGCTCATGCTGGCCAGGCGTTTGACGTCTGCCATATTCAGATGAGCTAACCGTTTATGCCATGGGCGCCATGACGCCTTAGCTGGCCCTGTTCTGCTTGCCAGGGTGACTGATCGGGAATTTGGGGGGTTGGTTGGTGTATCCACGAAATATGCTCCCCCATCGTTTCTCCAGCCGGTGAGGGCGACGGCACCTCTAGGGTCCATGAAACGGAATTCGCCGTTCTTTATACTACACGTATACTCTTTGACTTCCACCTGACCGACTGACATCAAATTATAGTGTAGTCCTGGACAGTGGTAAACATCGGTTAGCCGGATTTTGGTTGGTTGATTGTTCAGCAAAATGTCAATCATAACCGAACCCTTCCCGACGATGGGTACTGCCTCATTATTTGCAGTAACAATGCTGTTACCGGTGACCTTTCGGTATGACTGTTCATCGAACAAGCTTATGTCATAGCAGACATGGTCCTCAGCTCCGGTGTCTATCCACCAGGCATCTGTGTGGCTGCCAGCTCGGCAGGCGATGGAGGCCTTCATTGTTCTGACTATTCTGGCTCCGAAGCTTTTTCCGGAGTCATCTCCTTTGGCCAGGTCCTTTCTTTCCTGAAGAGACTTCCATCCATATGGACGGAGCTTCGGGTGTAGAAGCCAGCAGCCCTGTTCGCTGTGGCCCCCTTGCTCGCAATGAGCGCATTTTTTCGATTCCCTTCGGAGTTCGCTGTTGTTTCCGAATTTTCGCTTCTTGCCACCAAACTGAGCTACCATACTTTTGGAGCTGAAGTTATCCTCTGGATTTGACCGCTTGTCATGGTCGGCTAAGGCGATAGTCATATCATCGATTAATAGATCGGATTTGTTGACCTTGGCGCTCTGTATCAGGCCGAAGATGTATGGTTCTAGACTTTCGTTAAGGCCTAGAAGGAAGAGGTTGCTCAGCATCCACGGTTGAATTGTTTTCCCGGTGTCTGAGCACTTGACGGCGGCTTGCTTGAGCGAGTCCGCATAGTCCTGGATGGATTTGAAATCCGATTGCTTTGTTTGAGTCAGTTCCTTGGTTGCCAGGAATAGGGTGGTCAAATCCGACTGCTCATATTGGGCCTTCAGGATAGACCACATTTTGGTGGCGCTTTCTGCTTTGGTTATATGTATTCTGGGTCCCTTTTCGCAGCTGAAGCCAATTATACCGCTGGCCCTGTCGTTTCTATCTTCCCAATGTTGAACATCAGTGGTATACTCCTTTTTATCTGCTGTCGAGGCGTCGGATGACAGTGGTACCGGTTTCTCCAGCTTCCCTGAGGTGATCATCCAGAGACCTTTGGCTTTCAAGGCATTGGTTATATCCTCCTTCCATGACTCATAGTTCTCGCTCCCCTTTGGTGACAGCGAGTTCGATGCTTCGAGTTCTGCCCTTAGGTATGTTTATGGTAGCGGAAATAGAGCTAACCCGGGCTCATAACCTATTGGTATATGAGGGTCAGAGCGAATATGTGCATGTAGATATATTGACTATCTAGTAGGTAGAGCATGTTTGGTAGAGCATACAGATGAAGGAAGAAGTGGGAGGACGGATAAATACCCCTAGCGCCAAGCCGCTTCGGCCGGAGCGGAAATAACTAACCGCCGGGGTATATGTATGAGCATACGTACCCCGTTTCCAACACTCAACGCGGTGGCAAACCTCGCAATCAGGCTGTTACTGATGCCTTTCAGAGCATAATCCTACCAAACTGAATCATTCCTGCAGTGAAGTGCGTATGAGGTGATGCAATAAAGTATTCGGAATGGCCACCGTACCGCAATTGCACTAGAATATACGCGAACATCAATAAAGATGCAAACTTTGCAATCACACATAATACTCAATACTCAGTTAAACCTGATTATTAGCGACTTCAGTTATAGTTCTGAACTGAATCTTTTTAATGAATCAAAAGAAATCGAATACGATCGAGCGCGCATAAAGATAGATATAAAGGCTTTTGTAATAAGCTACGTTGATTTTACGTTGGCCCCTACATTGTATTCCAAATACTTTATTGCAACACCCCCTGCTACTACCTACCCCTGTGTTTAAAACATGTTTTAACTAACCTCATTTCATTAGTCAATAAACATGTTTTAAACATGTTCATGCCCTAACCGTGTTATTATAAAATAAGGGAAAGGTTAAGCCTTGTATTTGCATGAACGCCGCAACGCGTACTATTAAACAATCTCAAACTGAGTGACCACCACCTTGGCGTGCTTGGCCTTCATACTCCCACTGAACAGTTTACAAAGTAGGTCAAGTGAGAGCACAGAATCTACAAAGCTTGCTAAGATCACTGCAGTCTTCAACGGCTCTTTTTCAGTCTGATATCCCTTTGACGATATCGGATAAGGCATTACAATAAGTGCCCGAGGCATTCTTTGCCTTCCTACGGTATGGCCTTAAGGCGACCGTTACAGGTAAAGCCGCCAGCAGCGAACGATCCTCTGCCTGATTGCGAGGGGCCGAAACTCGGTGAATTTCAACATTGCACTTCGGCCATCCAATTTGTTGATCTCTTGAGTGCCGAGACGCCTGGAGTTGATGGGCATGTGTTTAAAGTGATTATCGAATCCAAGCATTATGCGCTCAAGATGGTAAGAGATACACCTATTGAAGCTTCACATAAGCTGATTCATAAATCTTCATCCGGTAGTTTACTTTTTTCGATCATCCAACTGAAGCCGATGGTTTAGCAGGAATTGAAATAACGGACGAAACATACATTGCTCATAAGGATCCTTTTTATGCTGAATGCCGCGCATATGGTTGCATTGAGAAAAACAACCAGAACGGGAAAATCGCCGTATACTGTCATGGCTTTCTGCATATCCCAGCAGAACAGGAAGAAAAGCTCGCTGCTGCACCTTTTGACATCGACAGTGATTATTGGAACCGACCAAAGGAGGAATACGAATGGCCGATTACAGCAAGGCAACCATTTCGCGCTATTGTTAAGGAGCTGGCTAGGAGTAAAAAGCGACTCACCAGGGTCAAACAGATGAGAGAAGATCTTCTTGCGCTGCACGGCATGGGAATATACATTCAAGACATTAGGGAAGACAATTATATCAGCGGAAAGCTGGTTGATTTCAGCCACTCCTGGACAGATCCGCATATGATGTTAGACCCAAGGATCCGGTCGCAAAGACTTATCGACAGTGACATTGAGGGGGACTTGCTCACGTTCGACCGGATGCTAGAAGAAGCTGGTATTCGAACCCGGTTGAAAGCCTTGCCCGGATCAAACAAAACCGGCAGGCTGCGCTCAAAGATCATGAAGCCGGACCGCTTTAGCTTCTGACACTGGCATTTCCTAGACTTCATGAGACCCAGGACAGTATTGATCCGCCTCACGAAGACGAAGATGTATACATAAATCAGCCCAAGTATTCTCTTATGCCAAATACGAGCTACGAAAGCCTTACCTCAATGTCTCCAACCAATTCAACTATCGTAGAGAAGCCTGCACATATCGATCATTCAGATGATCTTTGATCTGAAGCTGTTCTGCAGTCGACTTGTGATTATCAAAATATATGTAGTGCAGAGCAATTTCCATCGGAAATGGCGTCACCCTCGTCTACTGCACACGTTGCATCTGGCGACCGAAAGAAACAATAGCTTGAGCATTTTTGCAATGATGCTGGCCAGATTGATGAGAATGGTAAGACTATCGTCGTGCCACATGTTTCCATTCATGAATCATGATTCAGCAGCTCTCTAAACGGTACTCCGTAGGTACCTTTTACTCGTATCCCTTTAACCGCCACAAGGTCGGCCACCCCCCTTCGATCAATACCTAGGCCAAATTTGGTAGCAGCTTGACCAGATGGGGTACGGGTGCTTAATAAACCGCGCTGTCGCCGACTCGCCGAATCCAAATAAATGTTTTAGTTATTGGCCTACGAGCATTGTAGATCATAGGTAGGGGTGGCCGACCTTGTGGCGGTTAAAGGGATACTTCAGCTACGCTAATGCAAGCCAACACTACAGGGGAGGCCTAGGGCTTCTTCATACTTGCCATAGAATACATATTACCTTAGTATGTAAACAAAGGAGACGCGTCGCGCATTCCCACACCTCATTTCCCATTTCCTTCCTTCCACTGCCAATCCTTCTATTGCTTTTTTATTTGACCTTCCTGTACCATAACCACTATAGCACCTCACTGTCAACATCGTCAACATGTCCAAATCTACCTCCTCCGCTCCGGACTGTGCTGACCCCGCTGTCGCCGCCGCCTTCAATTCCACCGCCCTCACTATTCCGGTTCCATCGGCGAGACCGATGCCCACATTGCCTCATACGCCGGTGGATCTAGCAGTTAAGCGGCGTCAGCTTTTTGAAATGACGGAGCCAGTAGGGCACGAACATGTTTAAAACATGTTTTTTGACTACCTTCTTTAGGCTAGCTCAAAGCGTGTTTTATACACGCTTTTTGATGAGGTTTAAAACACAGGGGTTATATCTATAGTAGCAAATTGATAGAGGGGTTAATTTGCCTGCAGGTTGACCCCTTCACCACGTAAAGGAAGCTTCATGGCCGTCGCTATTCAAATACCCGTTGAGGATATCCTCGCTCGAAGGATTTAGCCTGGCCAAAGCAATTTCCTCCTGCAATAGTCTATCCTTCATTTTACATAGCTCCTCCTCATCAATTTCAACGCTCTGTGCGAAGCTTCCTTTTTAGGTCCTTCGGCCGATTAAGCGTTCGTTCCGGCCATATGACTGTGACGACACTGAACAGTAGTAAGCCTTTCAGATACGATTATCTGCTGGAAGTTATCGACGACGAGCTGGTTCAAAGGCCTACCGCCACGTTGCGGAGGCATTGCTGGAGGTAGAGAGGGTCTGAAAGCAGGTTAGCTAGTAGAACTGACGACAGCGAGGGGTCAACAGCAAGGTGAACCTTCCTATCAGCTCGAGACCGGCGCAGGAAGCCAGCAAGTCTATCGCGTTGTATGCGTATTCCGGACGGCGATACCAAACTTGATGCTTTTGATATGTTCTCGATTTGACTGCGAGTGGGAGGCCAGGAAACGGAGAGGGCGACCGAGGTCTGTGAAGTAGAATGTGTTGGCAGAGTGATAGAAGAAGCTGGCTTCGTGGTAGACGATTCTGCATGTTCGCGGAAGGCCTAAATCTGTGGCTTTGATAATCCGAGGGCTGAATACGGACACCTGATGCGCCATGGGCTCAGAACTCGTAGATTTTGTTCCTAATCTCGACAGGGGCGGTGCAAAGCCTTGAAGATCGCTGGTGGTGTCTGAGATGGTCTGATGTTTACTCCATGATGTCGATGGAGACTAGAGAGATCGCGTTATGCAGAACAGTTAGATGCACTAGACTCAGAAAAATTAGCGAACAATCTAGGGACAATGTAGCATTCTAACATCCGTTTATCTTTTCAGCAGTAAGTCGAACTTATTACTTGCCGCTCACTCGTTACCATGTCGACTTTGAATTCACAGATCCGTGTGGAAGGGCTTATCATAGATTCGGGTGCTTTGCGTCGAGTCTAGAGTTTCATTCAGCCTTGGAGCAGTGCGGTTGAAACAGGGGAAAACATAAATTTAGTTAGCGTCTGACTCAACTATTTTGCGCTCATTGGTTGGGATCAAACAATTGAACATAGCCAGCCTGTATCTTCAGCCGCGCGCTTAATCACGGACTCGACGCGTCCAGAATTACCCCTCAATCTGAAGCATGACTCCGAGTTTTCTCTCGCATCATCATGCTCGATGCCCATTTCCCCAGTCCGCCGACCCAAGAGATCGATCCATGTTTTACGCTTTGCAGAGTGCCGTGCTTGATGACCGCCATCACGTCTGAATATCAACCATTGTGTGGTCAAAAGCGTCGACGAGGTGCGATCGAAGAAGATCACTCGACGACTGGGACGCTGCAACCCCCTTGGAAAAGAACCAAAAGACGTCGTCAATCACAGCAGGAGACAAACATAGCATACTGGGATTCACTCTCCAAGCTGTGGCTCACTCGACGGGCTTTGGACGAACTGAATCGGCGAAACAGAAAAAGGGCCAGTCCTGTCAGAACCACTGTTGCACGCGGTCTAGATCTGGGTGACGAAGCAGCTCTATTGAAGAACCCCTCAAAGGAATTGAAGCGCTTCGCCAGACACGGCGGTCCAGATCTTCGTGACCTTGGAGGGGTGAGTTTGGCCCGGAAGACGTCGAGATCGTTGCTAATTCCGTCCCTTCAGTATTCAGAATCCTCCATACCGAACTTCACTGCCCACGTTATGCCGTCGAATCAGTCCAATTCGAGGACCCAATCGAAGTCCAGAAATACCTTAGGCGACTCTACCGAGAAGACCACAACCTCGAAAACAAAGAAGACTTCTCCATACGATCCCAATTTTGAGCAAAACCTCATTGATAACGGCATCTATCCAGATGATTATGATTTCCCGGATGGTCGAGATCCTCCAAGACCAAATAACGAGAACGAAATCCTTGGCAGGTTAGGGCAGCCGAGGTCATCTCTTTCACCATCTCAGTTCTCCAATAGGGAATTTCGTACCTTCAAGCAGACTAATTCACGGGCTTTGAATGAGGACGCTGTGATGGGTGACGTTTTCCCAGTGATTCAGGGTACTGCCCGCATCCCATCCGCAAAGAATCTCGTGTTTGGAAACCTCGAGCCACTTACCCATGGCAACTTGGTCGACGCCAAACCCGACTTCTATGAAGGAGCACGTCCTGCACAAATAGACCTACGAATCCGCGAAGAGCTAGGACCATACGTCACACCGGCCACACAGGGGCAGGCCCCAGCGTTACCCAATTTCTTCACTGAGGCGAAGGGTCCCGACGGGAGTGCGGCCGTGGCTAAACGACAAGCTTGTTTCGACGGCGCACTGGGTGCCCGTGGTGTTCATAAGCTTCGGTCATTCGAAGCGGACCCTACTCTAGCATACGATAACAACGCGTACACCATCACCTCGACTTATAACGACGGAACCCTCAAGATGTATACGATTCACCCCACCCAAGCATCTAATGTGAAAGACTCTCCCGAATACCATATGACCCAACTGAGAGGATGGTTGCTGACTGACACCCCTGAAACATTTCGACAGGGAGTTGGCGCTTTCAGAAACGCCAGAGACTGGGCAAAGGAGCAAAGGGACCGGCTCATAGCAACTACTAATGGCAGGATGATGGGGATGCCCAGAGACGCGTCCACCTTAGAGCCTTCTACTCACAGCATGTCTCAGTCCTCTATCGAGCCGGATGCACCAGAATCTGAGACATCCGCCGACGAGCTTTCCCAGGACGTGGGCCAAGGTTCCGGCCTTTCCCACAAGCGCCTGAAAAGAGAACCAGAGAAGCACTCTTCCAATCGTGTTCTGAAAATACGCCCCGAGAAGAGCTATTCTGGAGCTAACAGCAGGTCTCGCAGCAGAGGTCGGCTCTCTCAGAGGCGATAGTGTTTCCTGGTCCATACTCGGCCGCACAACTGTGAAGAGGCAAGCACTGATTGTTCCCTGAATCCAAAATTCGTGGGCACTGCTTGCTTTGCCAGCGTCAACGGTTACTTGGATATGGGCGAGTGCAACATGTTTGGCTCTTGCTACTCGAAGGCTGACAGATACCCAAGTGTAGCACCGCTGCGATGACTTGGAGTCTCCTGGATACGTGCTTCTCCACTTCCTCCGCGGTTCTCTCCCATGGCAGGTCCCCCTGGCCACGAATCAACAGCCAAAAGAGGAGCTCATCTTGGCGAAGAAAGAGACGATCCATACAGAAGATATTTTTCTCCTGCAGAAGGAACTCCACCTTCTCTTCCGTCTTTTGAGCATGTTTTTCGGCCTTTTGGATCCGTTCTTCTGCTCTTTGGGCCTGTTCTTCTGCCCGGCTGGCACGTGTATCTCCGTCTCTTTGGAGGTCAATGACCATATCAATAAGTTTGGCTAAGAGAGCGTTATTGGGGTTTTGACGTACTGCGGGCTGCATGCCTTTCGTTCTCGGGGCTGGGGGGTTTTTCAAAGGCCTCGTCATCTATATCTGTTTCGCACGACTTGTCCGTGGGACGCCGAGTCCTCGTAGGACATTGCGAGCCCGTGGGCAGCTTAAGATAATTGTTGTCTTGGGTTTCTGAGAGCGGCGCCGCCGTCATCGCGCTTGCCGCCGGCCCTATAGCCTTGGGTGTATGTGAGAATTAGTAGAGGGGTATACGATACCTAAGAGGTTCAGGTCAACGTTCTCTTGACTGCAATATAAGATGAGTCAGATATCGAAAAATCCAACTCTGGTACGTGACGCAGTCTGTATTATCCTCAAGCAAACTCGTACGTAAGCATTGAGAGATAATGAAGATTCTCTCCCTTCGAAATACAATTTAAGGGTGCTACCAAATACTATCGTGCTGTGCTCTGCGGATGAAGAGAATTAGGAATTTTCGTCACATGATGCATAATGCGCGCGCGCACTTTCGGTCACGTGTAGAGGTACATTAGTCAACAGGAGCCGTTACCGTACAAGTCGTAGTGCATGAGGCACGGCTCCAGACACACCTCCCATAGGCATCTTCGGCAGCTGAACCGACACTCCTCATTTCTGCGGATGATATTGCGGGTTCGGCCCGCGCTGATACTAGTGCCAAACGTCGCATCCCGGAACAGCAATGTGCACTACCTAGACCCGTTTGTGACAAGCCCGGCGAGAAGACGTAGGAGTTTCTAGATGTTGGAAATGGTGGAAACAGGGAACGGTACTGTTACCCCTGTGGTTAGTAATCTCCGCATTGATCCGGCGCTAGTGGATGGGTATTTACCCTTCGCCCACTTCTTTCCTTCCTTCTTCATCCGTATGCTCTACCTACTACATAGTTTAGTCAAATATATCTGTATGCCTATCTACCCTCGTGTCCTCGTATACCAAGACTAGAAATGGGATAGCTGGAAAGAGAGAACATCAGCAGATCACGCCTGGTAGGGTAGACCACCCTTGGTGTGCGCCACCGCTCGTGGGGTACACCACGCGAGTCCACATCTACCGAAAATTTTCTATAAAACCGATTTCTTGCTGTTGCAACACCTCTCCCCGAGTAGACCCTCCAAAGCTTGAGGGAGCTGGAGGGAGTATTCGCCGAGGGAACACTCCCCAGGGCAGTACTCCCCACGGGTCCATCCAAAAACTGAGGGGAAATTGAGGAGTATTTGCCGAGGGAGCACTCCCCACTGAGTATTCAAACCTTGAGGGGAGTGCTGGCCAGGAGAGTACTCCCTACTGGTTGAGCCCCCAAAATCTACGGGAGTACTGGCTAAGAAGCACGAGGCTATTTAGATGATGACGTAAGATGTGGCAGAGGTGTAAGAAGAGGAAAGGTCTATCGCCAACTCTGCAACAACCATCTGAAGGGCACGCAAGGACTTAGGAGGCTCGACAAGTCTGTGCACCGAGAGAAGATATAATGGGTGGATAGCCATGTAAAGGGGAACATGGTGTGGCTAATTAGTGGTCTTGAAAAGTCGGGTCACATGGAAGGCCTACTGCACAAAGCGCACCGTGGAATTGACCCCAAAATTCGGGCAGCAAGGTACGTATGGCTGATAAGCATCGAAAGGGGTCGGAGCCAAATCTTGGAGCAATGTTCTCATCGTAATGTAAAACGCATGGAATGGAATCAGCTCACATCGCAGTAATGGTAGGATGGCAAGTAAATTTAAGGGTTAGAACGTGACAGCACATGGATCTTTCCATACTTTCCACCGTTTTCCGAGCTATTTGATTCTTTCCTTCACCATAGAACAGAAGTCATTCAATAGCTCTCTGTTGCCGGCTGCTCCTACCAACACATCCATCTCGTAGCCGATATATTGCTTCAGCATACTCCTCATTGGCTCGGCTCCATCAACGGGCTCAGAGATTTGATTATATACGAATCAAGCCAAAGCGGCAATATCCCCTACACATTCTGGCCACAGAGTGAAAATTGCAAGCGTTTGATGCAGACTCTTCAAGGCAAGCCTCTTCAGCGGCTGAATATCAAACTTTTCGGCGAAGACGTAAACATGTGCATGAGATAGAAATACATTCGTGTAATCTTCATAGGGCGCGGAGTTGGCACGGGGCGCCGACGCGATACTCTCATCATCCGGCTTGCAAAATTGTAGCACCAGAAACGATTCTTTCATGACTTCTTTTCTATGTCGACGAGGTGCTTCAACAAATGAGGGATTGTGATTTTTAAACTTCCGTGGAGGCGAAGGGGAGTCCGGGGGTGCGATCAAGGCAGGTCCTGCTGTGGAAACCGTGAGCCAACTGTACAGATTCCATGTAAATTCAACACACCAGTCTGTTCGGTCGGTGCTACGTCTTGTGGACGATCACAAAACCGTGCAGCAGGGTAAAAGCCCGCATAGGCCCAATGGCAGAAACGAGCAAATGTTGGTCCATCAACCTCTTCTAATCCTGCTTCACCATTTTGCGCCTCGGACATATGACCATTAATTAGGCGATCAAGTGGCTTTGATACACTGGCGACCAATGTTCTATGCATGTATATCGGCTTGCCATCGACAACAAACCTGAATGGTTTGGAGCCAAACCCACTAGTCCATTAGAGTTGTGCTTGCTGAATTGAGGTGATTACTCACTCCATGACATCGTCAATCATTGTGATTCTGCTGCAATTGCCGGTACTTTAGTTGAGGAATGAGAGGAATGATTGCTGGGAAAGGTATTACGTATGTGTTCGTCAGATCAATACAGCTTGCTTCTTTCTTACGGTCAGAAACACATGACCTGAGAGCTTGGCACTCGTACGTACGAGATAAGGACGTAATCCACACCGGTCACACCTCCAAAAGAAGACAGCGAGCCTCATAGCAGACTTAGGAATTGAAATGTTCGAATATCACAATGATAAACGCAGTGCCGGGGGCTGGACGCCAAGAGGAGAAGTTGGAATGCTATTGAAGGCTTTGTCTTTCAAGCCTAGCCAATCATCCTTCTTTAACGCCCTCCAAGCCGTCTTTCTTCCAGGTCAAACACCGAAAGCTGTGTTCACTGGAACGCCTTGTGCTACCCCCACCTGTATACACAGCCAACCTTTCTTTCGTCTTTCCCTCCCTCCTTCACACGACCGATGCAGTGCATGCGAACTCCTTGACGTGGTCATTTTTTATTTGAGCCCGCTCTTTACTTAACACTGTTTCCGGCGAGTCGTGCATACGATATTGTGACGAAACGCATGGCAACAAAAGAAGCATCCGTAACGTTCGACGTAGCAACCTAATGACCCATCAACGGTCCATCAATGGGCAACCTTGTTCTCCTAGACGCAACGGAGCGATACACAGCTTCCCTGAGGAACCGCAGTCGTGATCGAGGAGAGATTGATTGAAAACTTATTGACTTGGATATGCTCCAAATTTTCTCGCATCCTTCTCTGCCCACACTGGCGGGGGTGGACTTCCATGGGTAGGCATATCTACGTCCCAAAGCCTCCAAAGAAGCGGGACGATCCTATTTCCAAAAGCAAGACCATTGCTCATGCCGTCTTCAGCCATCTACATACAAGCAAGGATTCAATTTCTGCGGCGTTCAGTCGGTCTTCCAGCGTATGTCTCTCTTCCATTCCAATCTCACCTACATCGGCCAGCAAACCACAATTTCAAGGCAACAAATTATCTGCTTCTCCTGCGCCCGTGAACCATGACGAGAGCCCCATGAAGAGTACCACTACCGTACCTCCAGGCAGCGAGGCAGCCAGAAAGTCTCGATCCGCTCCTCGTAAGTTTTCTGTAAAGTAGACCCAGAAGGCGATCCCTGATGTGGTAAGGCACCATCGTAGTATAAGACATGAGAACTGGAATGATCAGCGGACGGTCTGGGAGAGTCGGTAGCAAATCTCCACCGTCCTTGAAAGTGTGGGCAAGAGGCACGACGTACGTTGTTGGAGCTGACATTGTCTTTCCCTTCCAGCATGCTAGCCAATGAGCAGTTCACTCAATGCTGCCAGGATTGCTTTGGCAACGGTCATCCCAGCAATCACCCGAAATCAGCACTTCGTTGCGTCCTCGGTCAAGGTCTCCTCGATCAGGCTCAGCTGGACCAAGCTCAGAATACCCATGGTAGGTTCTGCTATTGCTAGATACAAAGTAGAGAGCAAAGGAGCAACATATTGCAATCTCGGCGGGAGCGCAGGCAACGAGTGGAGGCGCTCACTATGTACACTTCAACGGTTTTTTTTGGCACTCGTCGAAGCTTACTGTCATATGCTGATAGATGGGGGAACGGTGTCGAGGGTCAGGAGGAGTCAGGATAGCGTTACTGGGAGCTGGTAGTTGATTGGCCGTTTATGTAAAAATCAGTAAGGCAAATTCGCCCTCTGGCACCCGTTCCTATACAATCGTTGGTCAAAGCGTACATGCTGATAGCTCGTACTGATAGCTTTTCTTCATAGCCTACTCGATGGTTATGCTGTTCGCCTTGATCAATGAGCTAGGAAAAGCCAATAGATAGTTCAGTCAAATATATCTACATGCCTTTCTACCCTCGTGTCCTCGTATACCAAGATCCTTTACTGTATGTCTTAACAATATCTTTAGAAGATAGTAAAGCCATAAGACATTCGTTGCCGGTACAAAGGTATCCCATCTGACGATCTTCCTATGCTTCTTCGTAAGAGCTAATGAAAACCTCTCGACCAATTGCCGCATGAAACGATATGTATCGTACTGTAAGGTCTCATCGGGTTCATTTCCTTGCCCGTCGAATATTCGTTCGTCATGCATCGGGTTAAAGATAGTTCGCAAGTCTTCCAGGGTGGCTCGCGACAAATAGTCGATAATAGTGACTTCGGTGTTGGTATATCGTTTGATCCCCATGCGGTCGTCACCGTCTTGAGCTTCAAGGTATTCGCCATTTTTCTTGATGCATATGTTCTGAACTTGCAGATCTCGGTGTTCAAACTTGAAATGTTCTTCTCCACGTGCAAGTGCTAATGTGACAGCCCAGAAGATATCCCAAGTGTCTCTGATACATAACGGATCTTTAGTGACACTTTTTTCGAAAAGCTCTTCCAAGTCTACACCTGCATAGCTCATCTCCAGGAACAGCCATAGTTGCTGATCCACAAATTTCGCAGTCGTCCCTGACTCGGACCCGTGATCGTCTTCAAACATCATATATTCAAGCTCCAGTGAGGGCGGCAGCTGGCCGTGAAGGACTTCTGCTCGACGGAATTCGGCAAACCTTGGGTAATTGCTCATGGTTATGAGCATTTCTGCCTCGTTGGCTGCATCCTGGATACGTGTAGAACTGGTCGTCCTGGAGCCGGGCCCTTTTCCAGGTCGTAAGGGCATCAGCTTCCCAATCGTGAATTGGGTTGGGTCGGTTTTGTTTTGCAATCGCAAGATGCTTCCGAAGCTACCTTTGGCGATCTTGGTAACCGTGCAATTACGTGTCCACTCGTCATGCCAATTTTCGATTCGTTCAACTGTTGATAGGACGTCGTCAATACTCGTAAGAGGCCTGTTGCCATTCAATCCAGATACTGTTCTCGAGAAGCTTCCACTATCTGCTGAACAACAACAAGACCCATCATAAAATCAGACCCTCAGTATTACTATTCGGCCAAATACACCACCTGAAGGAGAAGTGAACTACTCGGGGCCTGAAGAATCTTTCATTGATATACTAACACCTCAAAACACGTCTGATATCCAACGTTTACTACGTCAAGCGCAACAAGGTGATTCTTCTAGCCCTTATATGCGTGCTATTAGCAAATCAGCAATATCGGCATTAGCTGATTTATGCCTTATCAAGGCTACTAACCAGCAACTTATGACGATTAACCAACGAAAACAACGAAAGGGCAAACAGAGCAATGCTGAGTTGGGTGTTGCCCGAGTTATGAGTGGTGATACCGTACAAGAACGGCAACAATGGGCTATTGCGAAGGCCGATGCGAAACAAAAAACTAAGGATGAGAGGGCATACAACAAGAAAGTAAAAGCACTGCTCCATTTAGATTCAGATATCTTCCTATCGCCAAAGCGGCCTAATACACCCAAAAGGCTTGCTGTGAAGGCGGCTTCCAAACGTGCTTTAAAACCCCCGGCGTCGATCGCCTTGGCACGTCGATCCGCCACCGACCCCGAACTCCTACTAGATGCCCTCGGGGTTCTATGAGAGATCATAATATATTACTATATACGTCATTCGTCTATGAACTTGACGAGAAAAATATATCCGATTACGCCTATAAGAACGAGTTGCATATTAATTGCGAAGGCGACAACATCGCTGAATTTCTGAAAGAGAAGCTTCAGAATGTATCTAAAAAGAAGGAAAGGAAGCTGTGCTTAACCATAGCAGAGTTCTGTGGCAGGGTAAGAATTCGACGACTGCGGAACGTTCACGGCAGAGATCGAAGTGAGGACACGAAAGGATTGCGCGAATAATCATAGGAAACCTGGGTGATGGTGTAATGATCCGGCTTGTGCTTCCCCTCGCCGCTTCCAAAGACGCCGATGCTAAGCATGCTGCCTTGAGATGGCAATCGAGAACCTTAGGCGTCTTCCAACCATGTCCGTTATCAAGATGGCACCCTCAGCTGCCCTCAGTGCTCGAATTGCCATGGCAAAGCAAGCATTTTCAATGGCAAAGTCCCGACTTTTACGGTTCTAGGCGTCAGTTTAGGAGTATTCCCGGCCCGATGCACGTTCCGGTCCCGTGCACACCCTAAACCCGATTAGCAACCCATACTTTTTTTATTATTATTCAACCACCATTCATAGAATCAAATTGCAATTAATATAGAGAG
>JAABUY010003089.1_pt1 | contig 18801 bp, 33 predicted proteins | sample 5560271 | NCBI WGS metagenome assembly JAABUY01 (sample SAMN10711886, study PRJNA513374) | rock metagenome | isolation source: Antarctica rocks | place: Antarctica: Victoria Land, University Valley
GACGGCCATGCAGTCCTGCTGTCGGCCACGCACTACCTGCCATCGAGCGTGTCGCCCGTGGCGGTGCCTGCCGATGCAACCATGCTGCAGGCCGGCCAGGCACGCATGCACTGCTTTTCGGGGCTGTCCCCCAACACCTTAGTAAGCTGTGCAGGCAGCTCCACATTTCGCATCAGAGAAGCTCCTGCTGGCAACCACGCGCCTTCTAGATGATTAGCAGCCACTCCTCATCCGGTTACTCCTCATGAGCAGCGAACACAGTTCCTACCATGTGACACGGCGCAGCTTCAGCCTGGCAACTGAATCTGATGTGCTTTCATCCGTACAAATACTGTTATTGAGTTCTACTATATCAGACATGTGCTTTGAGACACAGACGGGCATCAAACAGAGGCAGCCGGATCAAACTCCTCCCCAACTGGCAGAAGGTCTATCCTACATTCTTCGCGGCCGCGGCTTGCATTTGCAACCGCGATCAGCTCTTCCAGCAGGCGCCGCAGGTTGCGTAGCGGCCACTGCGTTGGCGCATCTACCGGTGACGCTACCGGGTTGTCATGGACCTGCAGGAAATGCCCCTTTTGCACGAATGTGCACCTCCATCAGCTCCGGTTTGCCGTTCAGTCAGGTATCTAACTATAAGTGAAATAATACACTGAATGAAAGGTGGTTGTAGGCAGGGTTGCAGGTCAGTAAACACGACCGCCCGATAAAGTCCATTCAGCATTGTGCAGTTGCGTTACTACATATAACAAAGAGAAGGGCTGTGCACCTCCATGAAAATGCCATCCACGCCCACAGCTACAGCTGTGCGAGCGACTGTGGGGATGAGCTCGCGCAGGCCGCCGCTTGCGACCGCCCCGCCCTGGACACCATTGCAATTGTAAATTACTGCCTGCTGGAGCACTTGCTTGCAGGTGTCCTGATAGGTGTGGCCCCCGTAGGTACCTGTCGAACTACACCGGATATGCAGAGTCACTACTCACTTTGCCGGACCACAGGCACAAGCTACCGGCCAGGCTCCTGTCTACCGCAGCGCCTTCGTACATGCTAAGAAAAAGCGCTTGACAGCCACCTGCATAACAGCCACCTGCCTAACAGCCACCTGCCTATTGTCAAGCACAAGAGAGGTGAGCCGGCACGCGCCTCAAGCGCACGGCCAGCCGGCTGCTGCAGCGCGTGCGTGATGTCCGCAGTCACCGGGCACGCGGCGTCGCGCATCAACACAAAGTTGCGCGGGTCCACGATGAGGTCGCTGTACCCAAACATCGTGCCCCGCTCGCACACCATCACGTTTGGGTTGCCTGCCATAGCAGCAGCACAACATCATGATGTGCGCTGCGGTGGCAACTGTGAGCCTGGCAGCAAAATGCATGACACAGTTGGTCAGTTTGCATACGTCGTCCAGAGTCAAACAACCCACTGCATGGATGAAACATGCCCTGCTGCCTGGCATGCACGCTGCAGGCCACACCTGCCCAGCGCGCCTTGTCAGCGGAGTTGCGCATCACGGACGGCGCGCAGAACTGCCCCTTTTTTATGTGTATCACGCGGCCCGTGCGCGCAATGTTTCTCTACATGTTCTGCCATGCATCTTCTTATGTGCTCAAGCACATTGCAGGCAATGCTGAACAAATTTAAATCACTCCTGCTGAGACATTGCATAAACGTCAAGCTTCACCAAGCCATTGTGATACCAAGGCTGCAAATCATCAGGGAACTTGCTGTGTTTGCTGGCCGCTGCCATGCCAACTATAGGATGAGCATCAGTGCCATAGGGCGTATCCCAGTCAGAGACGTGCAAGCAGGTGTCCGCGCAGTCCACAGTGCTGGTCTTCCTCAGCTCCTCGCTCGCAAGTGGCTGCTGGCAAAGCCCGACACCCCGATCATCAGGACGCGCATGTTGCTGCCACACTCCGACTTTGACATCGTTGCTGACGACCTCCTGCACCCCCACTGCGGCGGCAACAAGCTGCGCAAGCTCGACGCGCTCCTTCCTGAGCTGCAAGCGTCAGGATGCACAGACGTGGCGCGCCTCTGTGCTGTGCTCGTGAGGGCTGCGCGCTCACAAGTGCCAGGGCCCATGGAGGTGTGAGAGACAGTGGCCTGCAGGTGACGTGCGGCGGTCTACAGAGTGCGCACTGTGCGGCTATCGCAGCTGTTTGCGCAGAACGCGGCCTGCGCTCCCACCTGCTCGTGCGCGGCGAGCGGCCGGCGGTCCCGGCCGGGTATGTCCTGCACTTTGCCGCTACAGATGGCTGACAACTTTATAAAGTCTGGGGTGTGCTTAGGTGTGTCAGCACTTCAGGCTCACCAGCACCGCCCTGCAGGTACCACCTGCTTACGCGCATGTTTGGCCACTGCGTGACCTACGTCCCGCGCGGCGAGTACGCCGACCGCAGCGCGATGTTCGCCCGCCACGTCGCCCGCGTCCAGGCCGCCGCACCCACGGGCAGCCGGGTACGCTGCACTCAGTGCCGGGTCGCCAGCGGCGCTCGGGCCCTGGTCTGTGCGGCCACCTGCACCCCGCCTGCAAGCCCAGGGCACCATGCCTAAAGTGCACCTCAATTATCAGTGCAGGCCTTGGCCTATTATGGCTTCAAAGCTTGCTCTGCGTCCCTGCCTTTCTGAACTCCAGGCCTTGGGGCTTACCGGTGAAGCACGAACTTGTGCCCCCGCCAGGTGTGTGCGGTGCCCGAGGGCGCAGCGACGCCGGCCGCGCTGCTGGGCTTTGTGCGCCTGGCGGCGTACCTGGCGCGGCCGCGCGTGTGGGGCGCGGCGCCGCGCACGCTGGTCGTGGACAGCGGCACCGGCGCCACCGCGGTCGGCCTGGCGCTCGGCGCGGCGCTGACGGGCGCGCCCTGGACCGTGCACGGCGTCATGCTGGCGGGGCAGCGCGAGTACTACGATGCGCAGCAGCGGGCCCTGGCCGCGGCGTTTTGCGAAGCGTACCTTCCCGGTGGGACACTCTGCCAACGCGTAATGTCTGAGCTGCCAGGCCTCCCTGTTGTGGCAGTGCTGGGAGTGCGCATGCGGGTGTGTGTTGTGATCATGAGCAGCCTGCATGCTGGTCAGCGCGTATGCATGACTGGCAAGAGGCACGCATCAGGGACTGCCGCTGAGCTGCCATACCCACTCATGCACTGCAAATTGGCCAGACTCTTCACTGCAATATGCGTCTTCTACGCCAGGCACAACTCTTGAGCTTGCGCTGGATTGGCATGCGCGGGAACACCCACGTCGCTTTGGGCGGGTGCTGCCAGGGGAGGTTGCCACATGCGCTGAGGTGCACGGCCCTTTCCTCTTGTGTGCCTGTGCCCTGCCATGGCTTTAGGCAGTGTGCGAGTCTCAGTTGGAGCATGCCTCCGTATAGCAGCGCCGTGTTCTCGACTTGACAAGTGTCTGATGCCCTTGTGTGCTAGGCAGCACTGACAAGCTCACACACGCATCCCAGCTCGGCGGAGGGGCAGGCAGGACACAGTCCCGTAAGCAAACCAGCGCATGGGCCAGGTTGCGCGCAGGCACGGCGGCGTTCTGCTCGACCCGGTGTATAGTTTGGCGGCATGGCAGGCCGCCGAGCGGCTGGCGGCCAGCGGCGCCGTGCCAGGCGTAGCCATGCTGCACAGCGGCGGCGGCCTCGGCCTGCACGGCCTGGCGCAGCGCTTCCCAGACGACTTCTAGGCAGCACGTTTATCCGGAGCTGCATGCTCGTCGAAGTGCACTTGTGTGCCTCACTGACTTTCCGCCTGTATGTTGTTCAACGACTGTGGTGCCGGACAAGCTGCTGTGGCCATTCATGCTTGCTGCAATTGAGGTGGCGTGTTGGAGATGTTGACCGCTGACGCATGCAGTGCAATGTAGTGCAATGCTACGACATAGTGCTGGACGATGACTTCTCACTGAAGTAGAGTGACCAAGGGTCGTTACTCCAAACTGTTGCCGCAGATGCTTCAGGGTACGGTGCGTTGACGGACCTACGGTTAGTACAAAGGACAATGCTGTTGATAGATAACATAAAAGGCACACTGCCAGAGGCCTCACGAACCTGTGTCCCAGGTCTGCGACCATTACCTGGACGTGTGCCCAAGCCAGCCCAGCTGACTGTGAGGCTGTGACAGGCCAGTTTACCGCCTGGGCTCCTCGGCTGTGACAATCCAACGTACTCTAGGCACTGCAAGTTGAGCTTGACGCACTTGACGATCAGGGAATAGTGCGTGCAGTGCAGGAGCTCTGCACGCTCCTGCTAGCTCTGCGTGAGGGTGGCGTGGGGTGGTGATGGGGCAGGGCCAGTCTTCCCAGCACCATGGAGACAGCCAGCAACGGCAGATGAACTGGCTGGAGTTTGTGAAGCTCACGTGCGTGACTTTAGCGCTCGGCGCCGTTCAGTTTGCGCGGTACAAGCTTGCTGCTGCAGACGAGGACGACCGCACTGGGCGCCTGCGCGGCTGGCGCTCTCCGCGTCGGAGCGAGCAGCAACATGCTGACGTGTTTCACGCGTTGCCGCGTGACGCGCGGCACTCGCTGATAACGTTCATAGACTGCTCAGTCACCCCTTTGCTCATCGACCAATGGCGGTGCGGGCCTGCGCTCGAAGGAGCAGAAGAGTCAGTATTGCTGTCCCTATGCTATCGCGTCGTGCTGCGCATTGTCGTAGCACAAGAAAGGAAGCTTCCTTGTTGCTACAAAGCCAGGCTCAAACAGGCGCTCGCGCAGGCTCAAGCTTGTGGCTGCTATGCTCCGCGACGCCGCGCCGCGCCACGAGGACGACCCGGAGCTGCGCCGCGGGCTGCTGGACAGCCTGAAGGACTTTGAGCGGCAGCAGCACCAGCAGCGCCAGGCGCCGCCGCCGCCGCAGCCGCAGCCGCAGCCGCAGCTGCAGCCGCAGCCGCAGCCGCAGCCGCAGCCGCAGCCGCAGCCGCAGCCGCAGCAGCCGCCGGCCCCGGCCGCGGCTGCCGCTGCAGCCGCAGAGCGGCGCAGGCGGCGCTCGCCGGACGCCGGCGGCGGCAGCGCGGCGTGGGGCGACCTGCCGGCGGCCGCGCCGGAGTCGCCGAGCGCGCCGCCGCTGCCGCGCGAGGCGCCGAGCGCGCCGCCGCTGCCGCAGGGCGCCGGGCTCCCGGGGTCCAGCTCGGCCGGGCGCCGCGGCGACGAGCCCGACCCGCTCGAGTGCCAGATCGTGCGCCCCGCTTAGGCAGTACTTAGGCTAGGCCTGGGAGGGTGTTCCCTTTGTCAAGGTCCCATGCTTCCCGTGCGTTTCACGACCAGCGGTGCCTGCATCCTGTCGGCGCGTGTGCTGCAGCCGCTGCGTTCCTCGGTGGTCTTGTTAGCAAGCTGTGCAGCCGTCTGAGGAGTGTGGCCGCGCGCGCAGTGCATGGACGCAGCGGTGGCCGTGCAAACCAGCTGCGGGCACGAGATGTGCGTGCTCTGCGCGCAAGCCGTGTGCGCCATGCCCAACCGCGCGGTTGTCTGCCCCTTCTGCCGGCAGGGCATCACTTCCGTGCGGCAGCTGCCGCATGTCGGGCATGGCGATGTGCATGTATAGAGTCAGGGGACAGCCAGCTTCGCCGCATGATAGAATTGCAGTGGTGGTAGTGAACCAAAGTGCGTAACTTATTACGAACCTGCCCTGCTGAACTCACAATATTCTAGCATATAGGAAATGTCATGCCGCTCGCTTTGCCCTTAACTCATGGCTTCGTGTGCATGTGTTGCGGTTGTGACTGGCCTGTGAGTGTCCTAAAGCTTGCTAAACTGATGGTTTCGTGTGCATGTGTTGAATCATGACACGCTCCTTTTACAAGATGCAGCTGTGCAAAGCCAAGCTTAACTTTTTGTTCAAGTGCCGCGCAGCAATTGCAGCGAAGTAGCACATGTTTCACAGCTCACACTCCCACATTCGCCATGGTGACCGATGTAAAGCGCAACCAAAGAGAAAGTCCCCGCATCCGCCAACTTGCTGATAACCCATAAGCTCATGCCTCACCACAAGCCTTAACAGGCGTGCTTATACACAAGCTCATCATGTTCCACCAGACGACATTCGTTGCACCGTGGTTTGGCCGAGCATACACCATTCACAGCGCCAACACATGATCGCCACCAGCCCCGCACAGACACGTGTGCCCCAAACTTCTAGCTAGCTGATGCGTGGCTGTTGTGCGAGGCAGGTGCAACCATGCATCCATTCTGCTGCCGCCGCTGCTTACCCCAGGGGAATGCCGCCTGTGATGCCCAGCACCTGTCCGCACACAGAGCACGTGACTTGGCATTCCCAAAACAGCGGCATCATGAGCGAATGGACACTCGCCTCCAGCACAGGCGGGAAGTTCTTGCAGAGTCTGACGCTGGTTGAGTGGGACCGCGCTCCCAAACAGCGGCAAACGAGCGACTAGACAGACTCGCCACCAGCACAGGCAGGAGCAAGTGGCTGAGTCGGACAGTCATCGAGTGGGACCGCGCCTCGCCCGAGATGAAGCTGCTGTCCTCGTTGCAGGCCAGGAACACGAACGCGGGCCCGTACTCCTTGGGCATGGCCGCGCGGTTGACCGGCGTCTGCGAGCCAAACTTCTCCACCTTCTCCTCCGGGAAGCTCTCCACGATCAGCGGCGTCCTGCGCGCGCCCCAGGACGGGCGCGTCTCCACATCTGGCCCCGCCTCGTGCTGTGCTGTGCTGTGGTGCATGCGCAACCGCAGGAATCTGTCTGGGAAGGCCCTGGGAACTGCGGCTCGCTTGCCGCGCGCACACTGTGACACACTTGCAGCCAGCAGCGCGCGGACTGGAACTGCTGCACTGCAGTGTTCTCTCTCCGCACGCTACATGCAACCAAGCAAAGTAATTCTGCAAAGTGGAGCACGCACCAGCTGAGCACGCACAAGGCCGGCTGAGCTCACCCACAAAGTGGAGGCTATGGACCAAATACAGACCTGGAACTGGTCGACACTACGAGCACACAGAGAGCTGTTCCACAGTACACTGAAGCTGGGCTCTGACCAACTAGAAACATGCTTAAGAGGTAGCTAAGACCATATGACCATGCTAGATGGAACCCCGGCTGAATGTGAACCGCAACAAAAGCTTGGTGCACAAAGACTGCGTGCATGCGGCAGGCGCCGCGCACCACACGGGCCCGGGCGCGACGGTGTTGACGCGGATGCCGTGCTTGGGGAACAGGTCCATGCCCAGGCCCTTGGTGAAGGCCACGATGGCGCCCTTGGTGCACGCGTAGTCCAGGATGCCCGCCGTGGGCTTGTACGCCTGGATGGAGCTCGTCTGCGCGCGCGCGCGCCACACCAGTCGGCCGCTGAGCAGATCAGGCAGAGCAGCACCTGAGAGCGCCGCAGAGCTCAACTTGGTCCTGAGCAACGCATGCCAGCCATGCTAGTCTGTTGTAAGCCTTCCTAAAGTTATTACGACCAGCAGGAACACCATATGCCACACTCACGTAGGAGTGTCGTTACATGTGCAGCAGAAGAAACCGCATGCTAGGCGAGCGGCCGCGCACGTTAATGATGGCACTGCCCGGCTTCATGTGCGGCAGGCTCATCTGCACCAGGCGGAACCTGCCCGCGCAGCAGGGCCGTCAGCACCCGGCTCCCCCCGACTGTGCTGGAACCAAGCTGGTCGACCATGGAAGGACAAGGTAGAGCACCACATTGCGCACACTGCGCCAGGCTGCAAAGCGCTGCCAGGCGCCGCGCGAGCGTGCGCACATGGCGATGATGTTGGTCTTGAACACGTACTCGAGCCGCTTGCGGTCGATGTCGCGGATGTCCTCGACCTGGTCGCCCTGCGCCGCAGCACGCGCGCGCGCCGGTCGGTGCCAGCTTGCTTTCCACGCATGCGCACATGACCGCCCAGGCACTCCCGCATGCCAGCACGCCATCATCATGACCCACACCGCTATGTGCAGGCACGGTCCGCAGTGCACCTCTGCCACAGTGCAGGCAAATTGCGGCAAAGCCGGCATGTGCCAGACCCACACGAGCAGGCTCCAAATTGCCATAACCCGCCTGTGGCGGACTGCCAGAGACCCTTTGCGAGCTGCGCAGGCAGTCCCCACCTCGCGCTGGCGTGCTTGCGCCGCACACACGTCTGCAGCTCGCACCCTACCTCACCTCCGCTTCACTGCGCACCTGGTAGCTGGCGTTGTTCACCAGGATGTCGATCCTGTCAAAGTGCTTGACAGTCTCGTCCACGACCTTCCTGCATCAGCCCGGAGTATGCATCATGGGCACTACAGGAGCACAACGCGTAGCAGCATAAGGCCGGTGGTGTGTATCAAGGTGAAGCATCGAGTCTCAGCCAGGCAACGCTTACATGTGCAGCAAATAATTATCACACAGATTATTTGCTGCACATGTCAGGGGAATACAACACACGGCACTGCATCACGCAGCGCATGGGACGGGTGCAAGGTATTCACTGGCACGTCTCGTCTTCGGACAGGTCGCCCGGCACCAGCACCGCCTTGCGGCCAGCCTCCTCGACCACCCGCTGCGTCTCCTGCGCGCATGCCACCACGCCTTGAGATATGCATTGCCGCTGTTGCTATTTATAGCACCTGTGATGCGGGCATGGGTATCCTTCACAAGCGCAGCAACAGGCCCAACAGCAGTCCGCACAATGCTGACCGTGCCGACCAAGCACTTTAAACCTTGCTATCATGAGCAACCGTACACAGCAGCTGGCAAATATAGTTACAGCACTGCAGTCAAGGAAATTGTTGCAGAGGACTGCACGTGTGCTGACCCGCACCCTCCCCAGTACTCCAAGAACATATCTCAACGCCACGCACCTTGGCATCCTCGTGCTCGTTGAGGTAGGAGATGACAACGTCAGCGCCCTCGCGTGCGTACGCAAGCGCCACCGCCCGGCCAATACCACTGCGCGCCAGCGCGCAGTATTGCCTTACGGCTACGTGAAAGCACACTGAGCAGCAGGCAGCAAGAGGACGTCACACCTGTCGCCACCGGTGATGATTGCCACCTGTTGAAACGCAAACAGGTCTGCTGTCAGTAAGATGTGATCGCTCACACTTGCTAAGAGATACACAGCACGAAGCTACAAACTCATTTCCATGCCCAGCTCACCTTGTCCTTCAGCTTGTTGTTGCCGACGTATGTGTCGTAGCCGAAGTCAGGCTTGACCTGCATCTTGGCCTCCTGTGCAGCAGGCAGCAATGCACATCAATTGTCACTCCCGTCATGCTGTAACCAGAACAACCTTGGACTTGCTTTGGTGGCTGGAACAGGCACTGGAGGCTTGGGGCAACAGCAGCCCCCGCCCCCAGTGGCACCGGCGGCACTGGCTTTGCTATTTATAGGCAGTACCAGACCAGCCCTGCGCACCGTGCCAGGGAACGACTGCTGCTCCTTGGGCATTGGCGGGTCTTGTGCGCCAAACTTGCGCGGGTCATCTGTGTCGTGCCCCATCGCCCTGATCTGGCTGGCTGGAAAGCGTGTCCTTATCACTCGCGAGCCACCAACTGCGGTAAAAGGGCGGACTCTGGGCAAACAGGAAGCGAGCTTGGAGACAGGCACTTTCAATGCAAGTTGCATTGTTCCTTTATGTGGACAAGATGCAGGGAAGTGGACTGGAGAGGCGCCTACCCTGACGGACCCTTCCCCTACGTTATGCCTGAAGCACATCTGCTCACTGAGCAGTGTTTTCTGCTCCAGGCATCACACAGACGTTACAAAGATGGCTGGCGTGAGTGTAAAGCCCAGTGCTGGGGCAGCTGGCCTGCTGGCCAGGAGCGTGGCTGAGCGCCAGCTTTGTTTGACAGGCTGCGCCTGGTCTGCACGGCAGCGCCATGCGTGTGAACGCGCAGAGCGGCGGGGTGAGAGCGTGCTCTGCCATGCGGCGGCCAGCACAACTGAGAGGTGCACGCGCGTCGCTCGTTGTCGACGGCTGCCTCACGCTCGCTAAGACGCAGTGGCCTGCTGCAGTGTGAAAGCGAAGCGTGAGGCTCAGCTTGGGCTGCGGCAGGGATGCACTGGCAGGCGGGGCGTTCAGCGCGCCAATGGGGTATGACGCACTGGACTACGAGGCGCAAGTCCTGCGCGACCAAGTCGAGTCGATGGCCAGCTATGCCCTGCTGAAGCGCCAGCTGCTGCGGCGTACGCAGCGCGCCGGCGCTGCGCTGGCCGCCTACCTGCTCCTGACCGTGTCGGGCGAGGTGACGCCCCCGCCCCGGCCGCCTTGCCTGCTGGCACACACTCACACAGCGAGTGAAGAGTGAAGTGAGGGACACTGCCACCATACAGCACAACTGGATGCCTGGTGCTGGGAAGGAGTGCGGGGGCACGAGCGAGACTCTAAAGAGGTTGCTGCCATTGCAAACATGGCGCTTGCTCACCCTCCTCTCCCACCTGGCAGCCAAACACCGCACAAATGCCTGTAATCCATGCCCTGCTAAACAGAGCATCTGCCTCGTGTATGCGGGCAGACAGCTTCTGTCCCCCTGGTCCAGCAGGTCTGCATTGCCGCATGTCACTGTTGGACTGGACTGAGGCCTCCTGCCTGATGCAGATGGTTTTGAATCCTCCGTGCTGCATCAGCGCGTAGCGCTCTGCTGCAAGACATTGTGCTCATTCCATGTATGTGCCTTAGCAATATAATCACTGTAGTCACTGCAAACTTATCAGCAGCTTCCCATGAGTTGCTGACGCGCTGACGACCTCTGGTCGGCAGGTGGCGCTGGCAGAGCTGCTGGGCTGCGCGGCGGGCTATGGCTACTTGTCGCTGATCATGCGCGAGGTGGATGCCGTGACGCCCGACACGCGCGTGCCGCTCGCTGCTGCTGAGCGCGTCGCGCAGCAGCCGGCGCGCGCGCTGGCGCTGGCTTTCGCTGCGTACCGGTGCGCACGCTGCAACTCCCACGGCACGTCGCGTGCAGGCGCGCATGTCATTTTACGCCGGGTGGCTGGGTGACCCAGCACTCACAGCAGGCAGTGCGGGAGCCGTCCCTTGAGCTGAGGAGTTGATACCTGCAGAGGGTTGTTTGGCAGGCGCGGCTGCACTGGCAGGCGGCAGCCGCGCCTGCCGAATGACGCTCCACAGCAGCATCTCCCCCCACGTGTGACCCCGGCATGCGGCTTTACGCGCATGTGCTGCGGGGCGTGCAGGCAGGCGTTCCGCCCGCGGCTGCTTGTACTGGTGGCGCTGGCGGCGTGTGTGTACGCCTACAACGGCGTTGCGGAACAGCCCGTAGGCGCCGGGGTCCAGCTGGCCCTCTTCGCGGGCTTCTTGTCCTACAAGGTGGCGCCCCTAGGGCATGCGCGCCATGCTGGCCTGGCTACTGCGTATGCAGCTAGAGTGCATCTTTGCTCAATGAGCCCAGAAGTCACTGTGTGTGCTGACACCTTCAATGTGCAGTGCACGACTTTGTAATGTAGGCAGCATATCTGGCTTCACAAGGCACGAGGGCATGCGTGGCTGCCCTGCGCATGACTGTCCTGGCGAACACGCCCTGCTGCTCCTGTGGCATGCATGGGCTTGCACCACAGCGGCACGCGCCAGCTGGCGGCGCCGCGCCTGCACTACCGTGCGACGCGGCCTGCCCTCAGACCCCCGGCGCTGCTTGCGGCGCGCAGGCCGCGCTGCTGCTGACGCTGTGGGACGATGTGAAGCCCAGCGCGGCGGCGGCGCGGGCGCTGCGGCCCGCGCCCCCGGCCCTCGCCAGCGTGCTGGACCCTACGGCAGACATCCCGGCGCAGCCTGCGGCGGCAAGCGCTGGGGACGCCGACGACGACGGCGTGGTGCTGACCGCGGAGGCAGCGCAGGCCGTGGAGAGCATCCTGCGCCGGCAGCCGCGCAGCGTGCTGAAGCGCCTGCCCAGGACCTGATCTGTGAGGGCATTCTGACTGATCCTCCAGCCTGGCCATTTGGGAGCAGCAGCTTGATTTAGGGCCTGACAGGCTCCGAGCCTGTGCGGCGCTGGCGAATGAGCGCATGGAAGACGCCACTGCAGGTGTGGCTCCCTCGTGTGCAGCAGGTATTCTTGCACGCTGAAGCTGTCTTTGCTAGCACAGTGCATGTCGAGAGAGAGGTTGCTGATGGAGGCTGAAGTGCTATCTTGGGTTCAGCAAGTGTGTGGCAGTCTGATACATCTGATGCCAGTGCGGACGCAGCTGGATCATGGGTGCCCCATGCCTTTCTATCGTGGCGAACAACATGCAGTGTCATTGGTGACACCACTAGTGTAACACAGCACCTGTCACATGATATGTCCATGCACGTGCGTCAAGTCACGTGTGCAGAAGCGCTTACAGAGCTCTGCATGCTGCATCAATGCCCTGCATAAACCCGCATGCCGCGCCCCCTGCAGTAACTGTGTTCAGTTGCAGTACAGATAGCCCATATTCCACCCACTTGCTTGAACATAGCCGCACATATTTATATACCCAAAGTATGCACATGGTGCCGCTTTGATCACATGAATCATCCCATGTTTGCCCCCAAAACTAAAGCACGTAAGCAAGCTAGATCACAACGTATAATGAGCAAACGTCATAAGCATAACAAAACATAAACATGACTAGACAGCTCTCCCGCAGAGTCACTTCTCTACTGGATCTGCATGCACATCTGTTGGTTGCGCACCATGCAGCCACGCGGCACAGACGCATGTGGCGCTTGGCTGCATGGTGCCAACCATGCCTGCTACCAGCAATACTGCCGTACGCGTCACTCACGCATGCAGCGACATAACTGGCTTTGCTGAGTAAACAGTAGACTCGACCAGTAAATGCTCGACATACTTAGGCACATGCCAACCCCGCTGCAGTCCGCCAAGCAGACTTCTTTACAACAACTGTCAGTGCTTTGCTATGCCAGGCCCAGCCAGTCTCCCATCTAGGGAGATTCCAAGCACAGCCAAGGAGCAGCCGCACTGGTCATACGAGTGCGTAGGCTGCAGTCCTGTGGGCAGCTGGTGTGCCGTGCTGTACAGCACAGGACCACGCATAGTCAGCAGCTCCTGAAGAGCTGCCGTCCTTTGAACCACATGAACCAAGCACCCGCGGGGCTATGGTCTAGAAGTTTAACGCCACAACTGGCCGCAATTGTTAATTCCTGAATACTGACCGGTCAGCACAAAACAGCACTAGCTTTCAGCGATGGCATACTTGAGTTGGCGCAGCCACGAGTCAAAATGTCTTCCATAGTAGATGCATTCGCTCCACTTCACTCTAGGACTGCTGATGCGGACCCGTCCCTGACACACCCCGCCGCATTTTAGCTTCACGCGCTGAGTCAGCAATGAGCAGGACGTACGGGGAAGGCGCTTACCTTGCTTGAGCCGAAGCACGCGTACAGGGTGGGCCTGCAAATGTCCATCTCAGTACAACCTGATGCAGTGCAAGCTGCCGCATGACATCACGGTGCCTTCCTCCACACTGTGCACTCACAGTGGCGGCCTGCGCACCTCGGTGTTCAGCACGCGCGTGCGCAGGTCCAGCGCGTCCGGCGGCGAGAACGTTAGCCACGCATACTTCAGCGTCTCTGCCAGCCAGAAGCTCTGCATCGTGTCGTCGAGCTCCACAGGCGCGACGGTCACATCCCGGACGCCCGCGTAGCCCGAGTCTGGAACCTGCTCCGCGCGGAGCAGGGCTGGGTTGCCAGATAGATGGCTCCCCGCCCGGCATGCATGGCCAGCAAGCAAGCCGAGCTTGTGCCGAGGCACGCGCGGTCCGCGCGCGGGCGGGCGGCGCGCCTTGCACTGGCGGTCAAAGGCCTGGAAGACAGACCAGGCCCACTCGCGGTACATGGGCTTGCCGGTGACGCGCCAGAGCATGAAAAACGCCTCGAGCGCCTCGGGGCGCTGGATGTTGTACGCGCCGCCGGGGCCGGGCACCATGCCGCGCTCCGTGAACACGACGTGCTCGGGCGCCAGGCCTGCCGGATGAGGGTAGGGTAGGGTTGGGGCTCAGGCACTCACCGCCACGCAAACCCCAAGCAGGCAGCAGCCTGTCCGCAGCAGCGCAAGCGATGCGAGCGGTGTCACCGCGCTATGCGAGCGCTTTCCGTCAGCACGCGAGGCACGGGGTCTGGTGCAGGCGGGCTGTCCGGAGGCGCGGCCGCGCGGGGCCTGCGCACCGCTCGGCATCTGCGCGTACATCTGCCAGCAGGTGCGCGCCAGCTCCTCGGCCAGGCCAAGGTACTGCGCTGCCTTAGGCCCCCTGACGGCGCCCGCGTGCGCGCCCAGCGCCAGCATCCCCGGCACGAAGCACGCCAGGTGTTCCATCCGGTGGTTGAGGCCCGTGCCGAACCTGGGCCATGCCCTAGGGTCAGATAGGTTTACTTGTGGTAGGGGTGGGGTTGCTTCCCTGTAAGCCACCCACGCGCGCATGCGTCGGCGGCGCCGCGCCGGTCACAGAGCCGCAGACGTGCACGCCCTGCATGGGGCGAGGCAAGCGCGGGGCCGCACGGTGGCGCCTCGGCGACGTAGGTCAGCCCGCTGGCGTTGTTCACGCAGACCAGGCGGTTGACCATCTCGTCCATGGCTGCGCGCGCGGTACAGCGTCAGGCCTGGCACGCCGCTCCGAAACCATGAGCTGTCACGGCACCCCGCGCGGCGCGGGTGCGCGCCATGCTCCCAGCGGGCGCGGTAGGGCTCGTCCTCCTCGCGCCGGCCCTTCAGGATCCAGACCTGCCGCCGCGCACCGAGCTGGGCTGGCTGCATGCGGGCTGGCTGCATGCGGCGCGCTGCACGCAGGTGACTAGTCCTTGATAACATGTGAGCAGTGGTGGTTGCAAGTCAATCAGGGCCCATGAGCAGAGACCAGGGCCCATGAGCAGAGAGCAGAGGTCAGCAACAGCAGCTCTCACGTTCCTTGGGGCAGGCTTCCACTGCAAGGGGCATAGAGCTGCCCTTCGTTTCCATCCACGCGCCTGCGCACCGCATGCTTGGCCCCAGTGCAGAGGGCGTTGCGGGCACCCACCTTCAGCAGGTACTCGTAGTAGGAGTCGCCGTTCCCTCCCAGCCTGTAATCTTGCGAGGCTGGCAGGGCTGTCTGCGGGTGAATGAAAATTGGGAGCAGGCCCTGCGCGCCGTGCACCGCGCCAGTGGCCACGGTCCGGCGGGCTTCCCAAGCAGGCAAGGCGGCTCGGTCACAGGGAGGCAGGTCGGCATGCACGGCCGGGCCAGCCCGCGCACCCTGTCAGGGTTGTTCTGGTGCACCGTCAGCACGGCGCCCTCCGCCCTGGCGGCAAACTCCGGGCGGCCGGTCTTGTCGCTGAGCACGAGGAACTCGAGCTGCGCGCCGCGCGGGCGCCGTCTGCGGCAGCCCTCAGGGATAGCACAGGGACAGCAGCGCTTACGCAGAAGCTCGAGCAACGCGCGCCTGCTGCGTCCCCAGCTCCGAGAGCACCAGGCGCTGGAAGGGGCCATGAGAGCGGTCGCGCAGGTTGATGGCCTGCGCGGGGAGCCCGCTGGAGGTGTTGTACGCGGCCAGCAGGATGTCGCCCAGCTCCGCCGCCCTGCCCCGGCGCGGTTGGGTGCCGTGAGGGTTAGGGTTAGGGTAGGGGCACAAGACGACCTGGCTGGGGGCGCGCAGGGCGTCGGAGCCGGTGCGGCTTGCAGTGCCGCGCTAGCGGGCGGCGCCGCGCACCTCGTCAGGAACACGCGCTCGCCGGACAGCTCGTACGCGCTCAGCAGGCCGCCGAGGACGCGAATGGTCGTCTCAAACACGTTTGCGTTGTACGACCTGCGCGTGCGGCGCGCGCCTCAGGGGCGCCCCGTGCGCTGCCAGCCAGGCAATGGGCGGGCACGTGAGGGGCCCCGCAAGCGAGCAATGGCTGCGCCGGCGGCACAGAGGCCTACCACCCTGCGCCTGCGTGCCGGCCGGCCACGGCTCGTGTGCATGTTTGGGTTTGGTTCAGGGGCAGGGTAGGGTAGGGCCCTTAATGGAAATGGCCTGCGGCCGCGGAGCTGGCGGCGGCGGGCGCGCGCCTGTTGAAGCTGAGCTCGTCAGCCACCCACGCGCGCGCGCGCGCGAACTCAGCCTTCAGGCCCAGCATCCAGAGCGTGTCCAGGCTGTCCACGACAGTCGCGCCCAGGCCGCCAAAGTCGTCCTTGCCGGCGCGGCTCAGCGGCCGCAGCTCGTCATGGCCCATCGCGTAGGTCTCGTACGCGCCCCATGACGCCCGCATTGCCGCGACGACCGCCGCCTGGCGCCTGCCAGGGACCCGGGGACTTGGTAAGCAGAGCCCTCGCGGCAGGTGGAGCCACGCCTACGGGCCCCATGCGGCTGCCGCTGGTGACCGCAGGCAGATAAGACACTAGCAGTGTTGAGCGGCGGCCGGCCCCTGCGAAACGACCTGAGGGCGCCGCACAGACCCAACCCTCGCGAGGTCAGCAGAGGCACTACCTTGCGCGTGCCCCCACAAGGCAGCCTCCAAGGTAGGACAGACCGTGAAGGCAGTGTCACACGCAAGCGCAAATATGGCGGGCGCCCCGCAGGCCGCTCGCACAGGTGCGCACCCTTCCAGCGTGGTGCCGTCTGGAAAGACGTGCCCCGCGTCGTCGGTGCCTGCGGAACCGCGCGCGCTGCCAGCAGCCCCGCTCCTGTCTGCAAAGGAGACCATGCCGCCGTCTGGGAACGAGACCGCGCCGCCGCTGCGGGAGTGCTTGGCTTGGGCGCGCCGACCCAGCGCATCCTTCCTCGTGTGAGCCACCTGCGCGGCAGCTCAAGCTTTTCACAGGAAAGTTTGACGTGTAGTGCCTTTCATACTGGATATGGACAGGCATGCAGTCGCGCAATGGTTGCCAAAAGAAAGAATATAGCAAGATGCAGTCTGATGCACTGCCACACACCGGCGGCCGCTCATACTGCTCCTGTGAGGCTGCGCCCAGCTGCACAGCGGAGCAGAGCAGCAGCAAGCACACCCAGAGCACTGGGCTGCTCCTGCAGGCGTGCATGCGCCCCACTGCCTTTCAAACGTGGTGTACAATTTTCAAGAGCAGAGTGCTGCGCTTTCTCTGTTGTTTACTTGCCAAACTTACTAGCGCAAGCACTGGCTCGTGTGCATTTGAATCCAGCAAGCACTTGGACTCTATGATGCGCCAAAGCTCACGCTGCTGCAAGCAGAGCCTGAGGCTGCTGATGGCTAGTTGCAGTAGCCCAATACCTGTTGATCAGTCAAATTGTGCTTCAAAACAGCTAACATCAGACTCGGCAGAAATGAAGTAGGTCAGAGGTAGGTCTGCACATGTCGATTGGTGCTGGGTGCACTTGAGCCTCTTCTTCAGCCCTTGCTCCTTGAATGACACGCACAAAGATGTCTGTCTGTTCAGTTACCAGGGCAGCAGAGTGGTGAGGCAAGCAGGTTGCTACAACGTCCCCGGCGGTTTGCCAGTCATCGCAGTTCCAAATCATACTTAAACCTACTGATACATGGGCAGCGACCGGCGGCTGCTACAGCCGGCGGCGTTTGGGAGCATCCGCATAGTCTGTCATGTGGCCGTTTGCGTCAGGCCTGAGGCCATTGGCGCCGCCGCCGCTCGCCGCCGCCCCGCCCAGAACTGCAGTCCCATTGCTCAAGCCCGGTGCGCCGCCGCCGTGGGGCCCACTGTCGGCGGCTGCACTGCGCCCATGGTCAGGAAGTCCGCCGTCAGGGTGACCGCTGCCACGAGCGACCCCATCAGCCACCCCAGGCAAGCTGTCCGCCTCCCCTCCAGGCGCCACTGGGGCGGGGTCCCCAGCGCCTGGCGGGTCAGCCGGCGCCGCCGCCTGCGCGCCATCCGTCGCCGCTGCCTCTGCACCGGCGCCGGCCTCCCTGCGGCGCGAAAAAAAATATGTAAGGTGGCACACGTGCCGCTAAGCAAATGCGAAGCTGCTGCACATCTGGCAACGAGCTTCTGAGCGCCGTGACATGCGTGCTACTTGTACAGCAGCCTGCGGGGAGTTCAGGTGTTGAAACCTCACAGTGAAGGCAGACATTGCACATGAGATACATATATATCACAACTTCGCCATGTGGCAGGGGCGCGCGGCGACGGCGGCGGCGTCTGCGGCTGCACAACCATCGGCAGGAACCGTAGCGCGCCTTCCTCGCCCACGTCGCTGTCGCTGCCGCTCGCCGCATCCTGCCAGGCGCGCGCCGCGATCGCCCTCTCACACGCACGGATGCTTCCAGGACTGGGCTTTACATGCAAGCCACATTTCTCAGATGTGGCGCGCCAAGCACTCTACGCGGCTGGAGCATGAATTTGAGACATGGAGCCATGTCAGCTTGATCACTCCAACCGGCCAAGGAGATCGCCGGGCTGAGGACGGCCGTCAGCACCTGGACCAGGGAGGGTGAACGGGCGACGCTGCGCGCCTGGCCCTTCGAGATGTCGACCGCCACGTCCTCGAGCACGGGCTCAGCCGCGGCGTCCTCGATGCGCTCGTTGAAGTCGAACTCGTCCTCGCGCTCCACATACTCCTGCGCGCCGCTTGCCCTGGTGTCACACTGCGTGCGCGCGCTTGCCGATCATGGGGGACGCCCTCACCCGCAGCTGCTGAGGCGTGGCCTCAGCATGCCGGCGAGTCGCTTTGCGGGGCAGGTATGGGCTGCCAGGCAGGCTGCCCGCCTCGACGAGCAGGCTGCACTCGCATGCCCGCCGCTGCTCGCTGGACCGGGCAGCAGCGGCGCTGCTCGTCTCCGTGTCGAGCGCTCGCTGCTGGACGTCACTGCAGGAACAGAGCGCAGGGCCCGGGGCGCGCCTCGTTGTCGCGCAGCTCCCGGAAGCCGGGCGCGAACGCGCTCCAGCGCTCGGCGTACACGTGCGACCACAGCAGGATGGCGCCCGAGTCGCACAG
>JAABUY010003095.1_pt1 | contig 18791 bp, 11 predicted proteins | sample 5560271 | NCBI WGS metagenome assembly JAABUY01 (sample SAMN10711886, study PRJNA513374) | rock metagenome | isolation source: Antarctica rocks | place: Antarctica: Victoria Land, University Valley
ACCGCCACTTCGATCTGCCGCAACAGGTTCACCACCTGCTCAGGCTGGTACTTCTTTCCTCGTCCCATACGCTCTCCTTGTCCAGTGTGTCTCTCTTTCACTGGTACAAATCAAGCCGGGCACTCCATGTGTGCAACCTGCTACACGCTTAGACGGCAGGACGAGGAACACTTCGGAGGACTGAGAGAGGCGGTCCTGGAACGCGACGGCTACCGTTGCCGCGTCTGTGACGCTTCGGGCCGGGACAGGCGTTCCATCATCGTGCACCATCGCGTGCCTGGGAAGTCTGTCCTGAACCTAATGCTGTCTCTGTGTCCTGCCTGCCATGCGAAGATTCATCGCACCAGGGCCGTTCTCTCGCTGATGCCAACGCTCCTGCTGGAGCTGTGGCGAGAACAGCACCCGAAGGGGCATGAACAGGCCCAGCTTAATTTCACGAGCAAAATGCCTGCGGCTAAGCCTGTCAAGTTGTTTCTCGAGGAAAACGAAGCGGACCTAACGCATGATGCCAATGGTAACGAGCCATTTGTCTACCAGCTCAGGCCACGCGGTTGCCGGTAGGTTGGTGCGCCTCAAACCGAAGGCATGGCCACCCTGTGCGTACAAATGCATTTCGACTGGCACTCCTGCCTTCTTCAGGCCTGCATAGTAGGCGAGGGCTTGCTCCACGCCGTCTACCTTGTCGTCCTCGTTCTGAAGAAGGAACGTCGGCGGCGTCTGTTTGGAGAGATGGTCCTGAACGTCGCGCTGGAGAGCGAAGCTGTTTTCATCGACGGATAGATGGCCGGGATAAATCGCGATTGCGAAGTCTGGGCGGCAGCTCACGTCATCGGTGGCATCAACGCGGTTGTAAACACGTTTGTCGAAATGAACGCTGGTGGCCGCTACGAGATGACCGCCTGCAGAAAAGCCGATGACGCCGATTCTGCGCGGGTCGATGTGCCATTCGGCAGCATGTTGCCGCGTGAGGCTGATAGTTCTTTGGGCATCGTCCAAAGCCTGGGGAGCTTGTGGATAGGCACCAGACTTCGGATATTTCGATGAGCCAGGAACGCGGTATTTCAGGAGCACGCATGTGATCCCTCGCAAGGTCAACCAATCGCAGACCTCAGTGCCTTCAAGGTCTATTGCGAGGATCTGGTAGCCACCTCCAGGGAAAACAATAACCGCAGCTCCGGTGTTCTTTCCCTTGGGAGCAAACACCGTCATTGTGGGCACGGAGACACGCTCATCGGAGAGCCACGGTCTGCCCGCGACCAGCTCTCTTTTGTCCACCTTTTGGGAATACTCGGGGCCGTCGTACTTGACAGGATCGGGCGCAGCTCCGGGCCAGATTGGTACTTGTTGATGCCCCGGTGACGGTTGCCAAGGTGGTAGGAACTGTTGTGAAGAGGCGCTTGTGCAGAAGAGAGCAGCCGTGAACATCTGCACGGCCAGCGAACGAAGGGAGCGCAGCATGTGTACACCTATGCAGTTCCGCACTGTGGAGAGCGAAGGATTGGAGCTGCTTTCTGTTGTGAAGTAATGTGCGACCGGAGGGTGATCCCAGAAAACGATGTGCCGCACGAGTTTTTTGGCGATCCGAGAGCATGAAGTCGATGAGCGCACCATGCTTATCGACAGCACGGAACAGGTACTTTCCACCGGCCGCCAACATTGACATAGGTCTCGTCTACGCGCCAGGACGTCGAGCCATAACCCTGATACGCCCGCACTCGCTTCTCAAGCACGGGGGCACAACGATGGACCCAGCGCATGATCGTGGACGGATCCATTCCACGCCCCGCTCCTGCATCATCTCCGTCAGGTCTCGGTAAGAGATCCCGTACTTGCAGTACCAGCGAACACAGACCAGGATGATCTCAACTGGGAAGCGACGCCTGAACATGAACCATCGTACCCGCCCCGAGGTGCCAGGTTCCGGTTAATGCAACAGTGCCCAAATCTTACATAGACCAGACCTTGGAAGCGGTGGCTTCGACCTTCAACGCTCGATGCCTCCCTGCAACTGGTACCGGTCGATACTCTGCTGCCTTTGTGCGGCCACCTTTCGCGCTTTCTCGAGTTTCAAAGTCAAAGCCTTGATCTCTTTGGTATCGCCCGAACTCCGTTTCGCCATCAGCTCTTGGTATAAAGCACTTACGTCTTCAGGGTCACTGGCCAAGGCAAGTTCCGCTTCCTGGATCGCAAGTTGCGGTTGCTTAGTCCGAACATAGAGGACTGCGAGCAGATCGTGTGCGGCCTGATAGCCAGGATCGAGATTCGCCGCTCGCTTCGCGGCGGCGATTGCGGCGTTCAGCTTCGCGCCGTTCGTGTCTACGAAAGCTTGGGAGAGTTGTTCTGCGAGAAGGTACTGGAGGAGCGGATCGTCCGGGTGCTCCTTAGCCTGCTTCTCGAACAAATTCAACGACTCCCCGTTTTGGTGTTGCTGGCTTTGCATGATGCCGACGGCATCCAACGCGAACGACATCTTGGGATCGAGCTTGTGAGCATGCTCGAAGTCGGCGATCGCCACGTCGCTCATGGAGAGCTGGACCTCGAGCACACCGCGCGCGACGTGCAGCGCGGCTGAGTTCGGTAGGCGTTTGAGGCCCGCATTGAGCATGTCGATTCCAACCTGGAAGGACTTGTGAGCGAATGCTATGGCGGCGAAGTCGAGATAGTTGTCGACGTTGTCGGGCGTGCTCAGAATAGCTTCTCGAAGCAGCGCGACCGCTTCCGGCGTCTCTCCTTCTTCTTCGTGTAGCTTCGAGGCGAGTGCAAGAGCTGGGACCTGATGGGAACCGGTGAGGAGGGGCGCCAGACTCGCCAGCGCATCGTCGTTGGCGTGGGTCTTCCATTGAAGTAGCGCGACGTTGTACCGAATGGTGTCGTTGGGGTTAGAAGCGAGCAGATGGAGGTACTGTGCGAGGGCGGAGGGAAGGTCGCCGATGTCCGCGAGGCAGGTGGCGTAGGCTTCGACGAGGTCGGGGCGGGAGGGGAAGAGCGGCTTGCTGGCCTCGAAGTGGCCCAGGGCGTCGGCGCAGCTGCCCTCCTTTCGGAGAGTTGTGGCGAGCATGGCGTTGGCTGTCGGGTCTTCGGGTTTGAGGGCGAGGATGCGACGGAGCAATGGGGCTGCTTCGGTGGACCCTTGCGCGTACCTGATCTGGGCGACGCCTTCGAGTGCGGGGAGGTAGGCGGGGCAGAAGGTCAGTGCTTTCTGGAAGGAGGCGAGGGCGCGCTCCTGCTGATGGAGACCAGTCTGGGCGATGGCCGAGAGGGAGAGCAGAGCGCAGTCGCGGGGGGCGGCTTTGAGGGCCTCCTCGGCGAACGAGAGAGCGGCCTGATTGTTTCCGTTTTGAAGCTGCTGGATGACCTCTGCCCGGCCTACCGGTTTCCCTTGCGCGAGGGAGACTGCGGCACTTGCGCAGATGATCGGTATGAGGGCGACGGTGGATCTCACAGCATCTTGGTCCCCTGAGGGCACCCCTCCCCCCGGGGGGGTACCCCCTTAAGTCTTTCTTTTCAGCGAAGTACGATCTTTGCTGACCGCAAGATCCTCTAACAAAAGAACTTGCAGCTAAAGTCTTCCATGCGCTGGATTTAGCCGTGGGAGGCCGCCAAACTTGCCTCCACCTACTTCTCCAGCTCTCCCTCCAGTATATCGACTTGCGGTAGAGAGTACGCCAAGCCCGGGGTTAGAAGTTGATCCGGCCGCCGAGGAGCATGTTGCGGGCGGGGTAGGTGTTGCTGCTCTGGCCAAAGCCGCCGTCCTGGAGGTTGGTATCCACCCCTCCATTCGTTCCCGATGGAGAGTAGTTGACGCGGTTAAGGATGTTGAAGGTATCGAGGCGGAGTTCGAGGTTGACGCGCTCGGTGATGTGCGTGGTTTTCTTAAGAGTGAAGTCGATATCGGCATAGCCCGGATTACGGAACTGATTGGGTGCTTCGTTGCCCAAGGTTCCGATTGCCGGGAGGGCGAAGTTGCCGCAGGGGAGCACGCCGCCGGGGCAGGTGGCGAAGATGCCACGGCCTGTATGGTAGTCCCCTCGGTTGTGGCTCTGCTGATAGGAGGTGACGTTGGGATAGTCGTTGTTGTTTCCGTCGGCGTTGAAGTCACCGCTGCCAGGGGCGAAGCGGAGATTGGACGAGGTTGCCGGGAGACTGGGGTTGATGAGCTGGGCCTGGAATGCGGCTCCGGTGAAGACACTGAAGGGAGTGCCGGTCTGCGCGACGCCGGTACCTGCGACGGTCCAACCGCCGAGCACGGTACGCTCCAGCCTGTTGCTGAGGTGGGTGCCGGGCAGCTCGTAGGAGGCGCCGATGGAGATCCGGTGGCGAACGTCGTAGGGTGAGCTGGCGTAGAACTGATTTGTGGGGTAGCCGATGGGGTAGTTCTGCCAATCATCGAGCGAATGCCCCAGGGTGTAAGAGGCGGTGAGGAAGCCGCGCCGGGTGAATCGTCCTCGGCCCGAGACAATCAGACCATCGTAGTTGGCGACTGCGTTGTTGAAGGCGTAGCTGATGCCGCCGAAGCTGGTGTTCAGACGCGTGCGCACGCCGGTGCAGGAGCTCGATGCCGGTGTGGTGCCCGTGGCAGGTGTCGTTTTGCAGGTGATGTGCTGGATGAGATCGCCTGCGTAGGCGTTAACGTCGTTGCCGTAGGCGGTCGCGCCGGTGTTGCCGCCGCCCGAGACGAGGCTTCCGGAGTGGGAGCCGACATAACCGATGCTGGCGACGAAGCCGGGAGTGATCTGGCGATCGACGGCGAGGTTGAAGTTGATGGTGAAGGGGCTGCGCAGTTTGCTGTCCACGCCGGAGATGCCGATCTGCGCGCCGACGATGCCACCCTTGGGATCGAGCTTTTGTCCGCCGAAGGCTGGGTAGGTGTAGCCAAAAGGATAGGTGTTCTGCGTACCGTAGCCGAAGACGGGGGGCGCGGTTGTGCCGTCGTTGTAGAAGGTGGGACGGGCGAAGTTGGGCGGGTTGCCGCTGAGGCCGTTTTCTCCGTTGCCCAGGGTGAAGTAGTCGTGGAAGAGGCCGATGCCGCCGTGAACGAGCCACTTGCTGCTCTCGCCGGGAGCGAAGGCGAAGCCGGCGCGGGGGCTGAATACATAGTTCAGATCGCTGTTGAAGGTATGGCTCTGGGGCGTCAGGGCACCGTTGGCCACGCGTTCGGCGAAGCTCGAGCCTGTGCCGAGGTGGAAGTTGGAGAGGCCAGTGCCGGCGAGCGAAGGGTAGGGGTTGCCGAAGTTGTCGTAGCGGACGCCGTAGTTGAAGGTTAGATTTTTGGATGCCTTCCAGGAGTCTTCAACGAAGGCGCCGCCGGTGGTCTGGGCGTAGCCGTAGTTGTTGGCCTTGGGCTTGCCGGTGAGCGGATCGTAGGTGAGGCCGCCCTCGGAGAAGGGTTTGTCGTTGATGAGGTCGATGAGGCTGTTGAACTGAAAGCTGGGCTGTGCGAAGGCAGCGGCGAAGAGAGCAACGTCATCGCCGTGCCAGCCCTCGTAGCCGGCCCGGACGGTATGGGTGCCATGGACGTAGGTGAGGACGTCGCGCCAGTGGTAGCTGTGCTGGATGAAGTCGCCCAGGGCGAAGCCGGAGCCGAAGTTGGTGCCGAGCGCGGTGACGTTAACGACCGGCACGGTGAAGTTGCCGGTGGCGGGGGAGAAGCCCTCGATGCGGTTGTAGCCCGCGTAGGCTTCGTTGATGATGTTGGAGTTGAAGGTGTGGGTTTCGCTGCCCTGGATGGAGAAGACGAAGTACTTGTTGGTGGTGGCGAAATCAGGTCTCGGAGAAGGTCCGCCGCTGTTGATGGTGCTGCGGTAGAAGAGGCCGTAGACGCGATCCTTGTTGAAGTACTTGTCCGCCCGCACGTTGTACTGCTTGGAATTGTTGTGGGAGCTGGAGTTGAAGATACCGTTGTCGATGACCGGGGTGCTGCAGGGGATGTTGTCGGTGGCGGGGGTGCCGCAGGCGGCGCCGAAGAGCTGGGCAGCAGTACTCTGGACGCTGGTAAAGGTCAGATTGGTGGGTTTGTATTTGTTCAGCAGCTGCACCTCCGGGCTATTGGGGCGGACGGAGTTGGCGAAGGAGACGAAGGCGGGGTCTTCAAAGGTGCGGACGGAGCTGCCGTTGGAGGCGAGCGAGAGATAAGGCTCGTATCCGGCGAAGAAGAAGAACTTATGATTGGGGATGACGGGCCCGCCGACGCCAAAGGAGAGATTGTTGGTGTGGTAGGGGGAGACGCGGGTGCCGGCCTTGGGGCCGTACTCGCCACGAGCGGCGAGGCCCTGGTAGGTGTAGTACTCACTGGCGAAGCCGTGGTAGGCGTCGGTGCCTGACTTTGTGGTGATGACAGTCTGGATGGAGCTGGCGCGGCCGTAGTCGACGGTGTAGACGTTGGTCTGGACGGTGGCTTCCTGGACGGTATCCGCGTTGGGCGTGAGATTGACGACGCCGGGGCGGATGGAGCTAGTGACGTCGAGGCCGTCTACGATGTACTGGTTGCCGTTCTGGCCGCGGCCGTTGGCGCTGGCATCGACGGAGTTTTCGGGGTTGAAGTTGGTCGATCCGCCGGCGCCGATGCCGGTGACTCCGGGTGCGAGGGTGATCAGCGCGAGGGGGTTGCGGGCGGCGAGCGGGAGCTGCTCGAGAGCGGCGGTGTCGAGGGTGAGCTGGTTGCGAGTTTCGGAGGTATCGAGGATGGGCTGCTGGGCGGTGACCTCCACCTGGGTATTGACACTGCCGACGGAGAGTGTGACGGGTACGTTGCGGGTCTCGTTGGCGCTGAGTGAGAAGGAACTTCTGCTTGTGGAGAAGCCTCCAGCGGTGGCGGAGATCTGATAGCTGCCGGGAGCGAGGCTGGCGAAGCGGAAGACGCCGGAGTCGTTGGAGGTGGCAGTCTGGCTGACCTTATTGTCGACGTTGGTGAGCGTGACGGTGGCGGCGGGGATGGCGCTTCCGGAGTTGTCCTGGACTGTACCCTGAACGCCGCTGGTGAACTGCGCGTGCGCGGCGGATGCAAGCAGGAGAAACAGGACGGAGATCGAGGTGAAGAGGAGGAGACTGCGGGGTGTGCGGGTGTTCGCAACGGATTGGATCATGGGGCCTCGATTGGAAGCGGGACTGGCTTCCCGCGCAGGTGTGAAGCGGCTGGAGTCGTCTCTGCTTCTGGAAGGTGATGCCAAGCGGAGATCGCAGGTTCTTTACCGAGCAGCGTTATAAGGATCTTCAGAACGGAGCCAACTCTAGTGTTTCGGCATGGACGTGGGCAAGATACATTGCGCTTAGCTATCTCTAGTACAGATGATCTAGTCTGTTTGCCTCCATTGCGATCCAGGTGAAAAGAAGGTAGGTTGCGAGGACGATGCGTGTCTCGGGTTTGAAGTCGTTCTGGCCGGGAGTTGCAATGGTGGTTGCGCTCGGATGTGCGAAAGGGTGCCGAAGAGGCGCGCCGCCGAGCATCGCGGTGATTCCGCGGACGTCGGGGACGATTCTTTGGGAGCCGGAGGACGTGGGCGCACAGAAGGCAGCGGAGGAGCTGGGGGAGAGGATCTACTGGAATGCATCGACGCGCGAGGATGATGTGGACGGGCAGATCGCGCTTGTGGACCGGGTGGCTTCGGGGCGATACCGGGGGCTGGTTCTGGCTCCGGACCATTCGCTAGCGCTGATTACGCCGGTGCGCCGGGCGCTGGCAACGGGGCTGCCGATCGTGATTGTGGGATCGCCTCTGCCGATTCCGGCGAATGAGAATCTTGGGTACATCCTGAACGACGAGGAAGAAGGGGGAAGGCTGGCGGCGGAGCGGGTGGCCGAGCTGATCCACGGGGAGGGGGAGGTGGCCGTGACGGGGATCGATCCGGATATTTCGGGGATCATGGTGCGGGCGCACAGCTTTGAGCAGTATCTGACGAGGCACTCTCCGCAGATCCGAATTTCGGTGCGCAGGATGGGGACGTTCAACTTCGCACATGAGCAGAAGGGTGCGGAGGAGGTGTTGCGAGAGAATCCGGGGCTGAATGTGATTGTTGCACTGACATCGGCGTCGGCGCGGGGGGCGGTGTCTACGATTGAAAGCAGCAGCCGGAGCCGGGCGGTCAAGGTGATCGGCTTTGATCCGGATTCGCTGCCGTTTGAGAATGCGAGTCTTGACTCGATGATTGTGCAGAACACGCGAGGGATGGGAGAGCGAGCGATCCGGGTGATCCATGCGAGGGCAGGGGGACAGCCGCTGCCGGCACGGATCGTGTTCAAGCCGGTGCTGGTGACGCGCGCGAACCTCGGCAGCGCAGTTGAGATGCTGTATGCGCGATGGCAGCCGGGGGCGGCGCAGTTGCGGTGGAGCGTGACACCGTGACTACGGATCAAGCGGCGCGGAGACGGACGCTGGCGGGGTGGGTGGCTGGAGCGCTGTTGGTGCTGGGGGTGTGCAGCCTGCTCGTGTATTGGCACAGCTCTGGCCGGGGTCTGCCGTATCGGGACTCCTTTCGGAAGGGCGAGGCGGATGAGTGGAAGGCGCTCGGGGGGACCTGGGAGCTGGCGGATGGGTCGATGCGGAACGATTCGGACGAGCGCGGCGCCAAGCTATTGACCGGGTCGTCGCGATGGAGCGACTACTCGATTGAAGCGGATGTGATGCTGCTGGGACTGGGCGGTGACGCCGGGCTGGTGCTGAGGACGAGCGATGAAGAGCAGGGGGTGGACGCGTATACGGGGTACTACGCCGGTCTTCGTACACTGGACGACTCACTCCTGATTGGCCGGGCTGGCCATGGGTGGGTGGAGATGAACCAGAAGCTGAAGCTGGAGCAGCGGGCGGTGCGGGCGTCACAGTGGTACCACCTGAAGCTGCTGGCGTATGGATGCCAGCTGGCCGCGACGGCGACGACGCTGCCGCAGCGTGAGGGGACCACGATCGCGATCACGGATGAGGCGTGTATACGGACGGGGCGGGCCGGTTTGCGGTCTTATGCTTCGGGAGGTGTTTGGCGCAACATTGCGATCCGCCCAGCAAAGCAGGCGGACCTGGCTGAGATGCTGGAACTGGCGGGGAGGCGCGAGTCCGCCTTTGAGCAGAGCCGGTCGAGCGAAGGGCAGAACCCGTGGAATCTGTATGCGACCTCGTCGGGCACGGCACCGCAGGTGCTGCCTCCGAGCCCGAACGCTCAGCCGATCAGCAGCCTCCGCCTGGCGTCGATGTCGAAGCCGTTAACGGCGACGGTGCGGGGCGGGGTGGTGCTGGCCTCACCGGCCCTGTACGTGCAGGATGCGAGCGGCGGAGTGGCGGTGCAGCAGAGGACGGCGCAGCCGTTGAAGGTTGGGGACGAGGTGGAGGTGACGGGCACGGTTCTCGCGGAGGCGTTCAGTCCAATGCTTGAGCAGGCCACGGTGCGAGTGCTGTGGGAGAACACGCCGACGCCGCCTGTGTCGGTGACGGCATCGCAGGCGGCGACGGGGGCATTTGATGCGACCTTTATCGAGGTGGAGGGGCGGTTGACGGGAAAGCAGCGCGGACCGGACGACAGCCTGATCTTCAGCTTTGATGCGGGGCCGCAGTCATTCCGGGCGGTGATGAACCGGGGTCGAGGCGACACCCTGTACGGCAGATTGAAGCCAGGGAGCATGCTGCGGCTTCGCGGAGTGGCTGTGTCGAACCCGATGTACACGCACGATCTGGTGCCGTTCGCGCTGCTGCTGCGATCGAGCGACGACGCCGTGGTGCTGGCCGGGCCGCCGTGGTGGAGTGCAGGCCATCTCGTCGCGGTTCTGCTGCTGATTCTGCTGCTGGCGGTGGTGGCCAACTTCGTTTATCAACGTGTGGAGAGCTGGAGGCTGAGAGCCGTGCTGGAAGAGCGTGAACGGATGGCGTACGAGATGCACGACACACTGTCGCAGAGCTTTGCGGGCATCGGGTTTCAGCTGAAGGCGATCCGCGAGAGCATGCCTGCGGAGCTTCCGCAGCTGCACCAGCAGCTCGATCTTGCGAGCGAGTTGGTGCGGCACAGCCACGAGGAGACCCGGCGCAGCATTGCTGTTCTGCGACCGGAGCAGCCGGGGTCCGACGGTCTGCTGACGGCACTCCGCGAGTGCGCCAATCGACTGGTCGAGGGTGGTTCTGTGAAGATTGTGGCCACCTGCACGGGCGATGTAGCGAAGACGCCGTTCCGGGTTGCCGACACGCTTTACCATATTGGCCAGGAGGCGCTCGCGAACGCGGTGCGTCATGCGCGGCCTGCTACGCTCGAGATCGAGCTGGCGTTCGAGAAGGGGCTGGTGCATTTACGTGTGAGGGACGATGGGGGCGGATTTACGCCGAGTGACGAGCTCCCGGGTTTTGGGCTCCGCAGCATGCGCAGGCGCGCCGCGAGCGTTGGGGCGATGCTCCAGATCAGCAGCGTGCCGGGAGAGGGAACTGAGGTCTGGGTCCGATCCGGGCTGAAGGCGCCAGGTGCTTTGAGACCGCGAATCGCCCTTTCGCCGAAACGTTTCTGGAGGCAAATACGCCATGTTGCAAGCACCGGCAGGCCCTATCCGAATACTTATCGTGGATGATCACCCCGTGGTGCGGGCGGGGCTGGCCAGTATGCTGGGAACACAAGCGGAGCTCGAATTGATCGGGTCTGCACCGAGCGGTGAGGACGCGCTCCGGATGCTGGAGGAGAGCTGCCCGGACGTGGTGCTGCTTGACCTCCGGATGCAAGGGATGAGCGGGGTGGAGGTGCTGCTGGCGCTGAAGGCTGCCGGGAGAAGCGCGCGCGTCATTATCCTGACCAACTACGAGACCGACGAGGACATCTATCGCGCGGTGCAGGCGGGAGCGCAGGGGTACCTGCTGAAGAACACTTCGCTGCGGGAGATGGTGGAGGCGATCCGTGTCGTCCATGCCGGAAGGCGCTATATCCCGTCCCATATTGCTTCGCGCCTGGCGGAGCGCATGGTGCGGACAGAGTTGACTGCGCGGGAGCTCGAGATCCTGAAGCTTCTTTCCAAGGGGCCGACCAACAAACAGATCGGCCATGCGCTTGGCATCAGCGACCACACGGTGCGCAATCACGTGCTGAAGATCATCGAGAAGCTGGAGGTGGCGGACCGGACGGAGGCTGCGACTACGGCCATCCAGCGTGGGCTCATCACGGTTGAGAACTAGTCTGCCTCGATTGGTGACGGCTTGGCCGATTTCCATAGTTCATGTGAACTATAGACCGGAGCCGATCTCCGAGCTGAAACTGTTTGGAGGATTCGCTGAGGGTCTGGAGAGAGATATGGCACTGATGGAACGTAGAGATCTGTTGAAGCTGCTGGCGGGTGCTGGAACCGGATTCGCACTGCACCCGCATCTGGCGTACGGGCTGGACGCGAAGAAGGCCGCGGCGCAGACAGGGGTCTCTGATGCGGGAGCGCCACCTGCTGCGCGTGGGGCTTTCAAGAATCGGGCGCCGCTTGCGCCGAACGCATTTAACATGCTTCCCCTCGGGTCGGTTCGACCGACGGGCTGGCTGCGGCGGCAGCTCGAGATCCAGGCGACGGGGCTGGGCGGGCATCTCGATGAGACCTGGGCGGATGTGGGCAACAACAGCGGGTGGCTGGGAGGGACGGGAGAGTCTTGGGAGCGCGGGCCGTATTTTCTGGATGGGCTGGTGCCGCTCGCGTATCTGCTTGACGACGACCGGTTAAAGGCCAAGGCGCAGCGGTACATCGAATGGACGCTGACGCACCAGGCTGCGGATGGGATGATTGGGCCGGCGAGCAACAACGACTGGTGGCCGCGGATGGTTATGCTGAAGGCTCTGGCGCAATACGAGGAGGCGACGGGCGATCCGCGGGTGATTCCGGTGCTTTCGCGCTACTTTGCGCACCAACTGGAGGCGCTGCCGGGCCGGCCGCTGCGCGACTGGGGCAAGTTTCGGTGGCAGGATAATGCGCTGGTGGTGATCTGGCTGTACAACCGCACGGGGGAACCGAAGCTGGTCAATCTGGCGCGTCTGCTGCACAAGCAGGGGTTCGACTGGCAGGCCGACTTCGCCGACTTCAAGCATACGCAGGCGGTTACGCGGGAGATGATCAAGCTGAACGAGAACCACGGTCTGGGCGACTATGCGCTGTCGACGCATGGGGTGAATAATGGGCAGGCGCTGAAGGCGGCTCCGGTGTGGTCGGTGATTTCGGGAAGTGAAGCCGACCGGCGGGGGCTTGCACAGATGCAGGCGGCGCTCGACAAGTACCACGGTCTGCCGAATGGGATGTTTTCGTGTGACGAGCACTTTGCGGGGCGGAATCCGTCGCAGGGGTCGGAGCTGTGCACGGTGGTAGAGGCGATGTTCTCGCTCGAGCAGTCGCTGGCGATCCTGGGGGATGCGGCGATCGGCGACCGGCTGGAGCGGATTGCGTTCAACGCGCTGCCGGGCACGTTTACCGATGACATGTGGGCGCACCAGTACAACCAGGAGCCGAACCAGGTAGAGGTGAGCCTCCATCGCAAGCCGTGGACGACGGATGGGCCGGAGTCGAATCTGTATGGCCTTGAACCGAACTTCGGCTGCTGCACAGCGAACTTTCATCAGGGGTGGCCGAAGTTCGCGGCGAGTTTGTGGATGGCATCCGGAGACGACGGTATGGTGGCGGCGGCGTACTCGCCGTGCGAGGTGCGCACGATGATCGGCGGAAAGGCGGTGCATGTCATTGAAGAGACGGACTACCCGTTCCGCGGAGCGGTTCGGATCACGGTGAATCCGGCAGCGAAGGTTAAGTTCCCGCTTCGGTTACGTATCCCGGCGTGGGCGGACGGAACGGTGGTCAAGGTGAACGGGACCGAGGAGACGAGGCCGGCGGTGGCGGGCTTTGCGCGGATCGACAGGACGTGGGGGGAAGGAGATGTGGTTGAGATTGCGTTCCCGATGACGCCCAAGCTTTCGACGGGATATCGTGAATCGGTTTCGGTGGAGCGAGGGCCGCTGGTGTTTTCGTATCCGATCGCGGAGGACTGGGTGAAGCTGCGGAGGCGCGGCATGACGACGGACTGGCAGGTGTTTCCGGCGTCTGAGTGGAATTATGGGTTGGTGGTCGGAGATACGGCGCACACGTTGACGTCGGAGGAGCATCCTGTGGGCGGATCTCCGTTTGCGTTGAACGGAACGCCGGTGACGCTGCAGGTCGCGGCGCGCAAGGTTCCGTCGTGGCGCGCGGTGGATGGCGTGGCTGATCCGGTGCCCGAGAGCCCGGTCGCGAGCGAAGAGGCACAGGAGACGATCACGCTGGTTCCGTATGGGGCCGCAAAGCTTCGTATCACGGCGTTTCCGCGGGTCAAGAGCTGACGGGGTACCGCCTCGCGCAGCCTGGGCGCGGGCTTGGAGACGCTATGAACACGATGAAACGGCGATCCTTTCTGGCGTTGCTCGCGTCCGCGTCGGCCAGCACAGCTCTCGATCCGATCGTCTTCGGCAGGGATGTGCGCCGGGGCTCGTATCGCGCAGCTCGGATCCTGAATGAGTACAGCGCGTTTTTGCCAGGGGAGCGGGAGGCGTTGGCGAAGGCTCCGGCGATCTCGGAGGCGAGCTCGACAGGGGCGCGCCTGTCTGGCTCGGCGACCGGACGTGTGCTTCCAGTGGGCGAGGCAGTCGACGGATGGCGTCTGGTGGCGATTGCCGATATGAACGGCACGCCGACTGCCGTGTTTGAGAGACATGTTACGCACCGGGGAGCGATCGCCTACGTGACCGTAGACCGGGGCACGATTGCGCTGATCCCCAAAGGCATTGGCGATCTCTCGAAGATTCGGCCGAGGGAGATTGCTGCTCCGTCCGACGCGCAGCTGCGGCGGCCGGCGAAGTACATCCCGGGTCCGGATGTTCCGGGAGAGTACATTCTGCGTTCCAGCGATGATCCTTGCTATGAGAATGTCGCGGCGCTGGGGCCGGAGTTTATCGGATGGACGCTGGTGGCGAACGAGCAGGGCGGACCGGAGCGCTCGCTATTTTTGGAGCCGGACGGGACATCGAGAGAGTTGAATAACAGCCCGGCGCAGGCGGCGTGGGCTCCCGATGAGCTGAGCGCGGTTCTCGATCCGAAAGAACTCTTCCCCAACGACAATGCGCAGCTCTGGAAGTATGAGAAGGGCTTTAGCAAACGCACGCTGCTGGGCGGGTACACGCCCACGGCGGACATTGGCGTGTGGAACCAGCAGTACGGCTGCGGGTATGAGGCGATGGTTCTGCTGCCGGAGGGTGGGGACGCACGGCCGATTGCGCGGGTACGGATCATGATGCCCGATGACCAGGTGACGGCGGGCATGCATGTCTACCGCGACGGAGCGAACCGTGCCTTTTTGGAGCGATACGTGAACTGCGGTCCACAGCAGTTCTTCTCTACGCTTGCAGGCATATGGAATCGGTGGAAGACGTTTTTTGAGGATTCGATGCCGGTGTCGATTCCGGACGAGTGGCTGCTGGAGAGCGCGCGCGCCGGCATCATGCTGTCGCGGTGCAGCTATCGCGGGCTCGAGCCGACGTACCAGATAGGAGAAGGTGCTTACACAATGATTCCGGAGCGCAGCCACGCGTTGTTCCCGGTTGCGCAGTACGAGTTTATCTGGGCGCAACAGCTGTGGGGGCTAACGGCTTCGAGCGATGAGTACTTCCAGTTCTACCTCGACAAGTACATCCTTCCTGACGGCAACTTTCAGTACAACGTGCAAGACCAGGCGGAGGCGCCGCTCAATGTTGGATTGTTTCTGGCGAACTCGGCACGGGGGTACCTCTACCGGCGCGATGTCGATGTGTTTCGGAAGAGGCTTCCGGTGCTCCGGCGCATGGCCGACTACGTTCTGAAGCGGTACGAATATTCGAAGCAGAGGTTTGTGCCCGGCGATCCGCACTATGGTTTGCTGTGGGGTTCGCCGGAGGCGGACCTCGGCGACCCGCACAACGAGTACCCGGACGCGCATCCCTTCTACTACCAGAACGCGGCGGGCGTGTGGCGCGGCATGCACGACCATGCGCTGGCGCTGGCTGCCGCCGCCACGGTCGATCCGTCGCTCGCGGCCGAGGCGAAGCGCTTTATGGAGATTGCGACGGAGATGCGGGCCGACATCCAGCAATCGCTTGAGAAGACTTTGAAGGCGATGAGCCCGGAGATGAAAAGTGCGGGGATCTCACCGTTTACGCCCGAGGACACGCACCGCCATCCCAAGGATCTGTTGAGCTACGAGAACCATCGTTTCATGCAGGACTGGTTTTTGGCCGATTGGGGCGATCGCACCCTCGATCTAGGACACCTGAAGCACCGGTCAATTGCAGGCATGGAGAGGGTCGGACTCCACATCGATGGCGGTGCGCAGAGGACGTCCAACTTCATGGAGCATGGGACGCTGGCGGTAAAGATCCGGCAGGAGAACTACCGGTCGTTTCTGCTGACGTTGTACGGCTTGGTGTGCTTCGCGGCGGACTCGGGCAATAGGTACTCGCCGGAAGATGCGCTGATCCCGGGAGGATATGCGGGCGAGGGCAACAAGTATGGCTGGTCGGCAGTGGTGAACTCTGTGTTGCAGCCGACGCTGGGGCTGCGCTGGCTGCTGTGCTACGAGGAGAGCGATGCGGATGTGTGCCATTTGCAGAAGGCTGCGCCGAAGCACTGGTTCGAGGCGGGCGAGCGCATCTCGGTGGAGCGATGCCCGACACGCTTTGGCACTCTCGGCTGGGAGACGGAATCCCTGCCGAATCGCCAGTGGCGCGTGCGTCTTACGCTGCCGCCGAATTTCTCTGCCGTGCTCAGGATCTACATCCGTCCCCAAGATGGCCGCGGTCTTGCGACGACTTCGCTGGGCAGCATCGAAAGCGATTGTGTGAGGCTGGGTAGCGAAGTACTTGCGGGAAAGGGCAGCCTGGAGCTTAGCATCGGATAGTCTAGGTCCCTAATGCCTGGGTTATGTTATGTCTCGCCGGAGGTGGTCAGAAATACTCCGGCGCAAGTACTTTTACGCAGCTACACCCCGTGTTGCTGCCAAGCTGATCTCTATCCGGCGGCTACACCGCGTGTTGCCGCTCGTTAGAAATTCTAATGAGCGCCTACACGCGGTGTTGGCGCCCGATAGAAATGTCAGGGTGGCTAGCCCATTAGAAATGTCAGTCTACTCGTAGCCGTCGTCGTCGTGCGGTGCGTAATGTGGGAACCGCCGTCCTTTGGCGGTTTCCAAGGGCTGTGGGAAGAGTGGAACAGCTTCATCGTTCCACGCTTTCCATCAGACCGTCATTTCCACCGCGGCGGCCGCCGGCGTTTTCGACTCGAAGCCTGGTCCATAAACTCGTCGCGGCCTCTTCCTGTAGCCGCCCTTCTCGCTGTTGGTCATCACCTTCGGAAGGTGCTCGAGCTCCTGCTGCGCCTTGACGATCGCGAGCGCATGTCCGAGCCGTTTGTTCTCGACGATGGCCGTGTGACTGATCCGCTGGTCCTTGCTGAAGGTTCGGTAGGGAAGCGAGACGCCTTTCCAACGAACCTCGAGAGGTCGGTCTGCAAAGTCATAGAACTCGACATACTGGCCTGCCAACTTTTCCGAAATTGGGCTTCGTTCCAAGATGATCTGCTTGCGGTCGTACGAGAGTGTTAGCTGTGCGCCAACATAGCGCTGCTCCCGATCGCAGAGAATATCCTTCAACCGCGAACCGGGCACGCTCAAGCGACGGTGCAGGTCTTCGGTCTTCGCAGGTGGAACAGAGAATCGCTCGTTGAACCGTTCCATGAAGGCTGGCAAGAAGAGGTTGCCGGCCTCCATCTCGCTCACTTCAGCGAGGCGTAGCTCCTTGACCAAGCGGTCCTGCAGCGTGCGGTTCGCCCGTTCCACGCGGCCCTTCGCCTGGCTCGAGTTCGCGCACAGGATCTCGATGTTCAACTCCGCGAGTGCGCGGCCGAACTGCGTCATCCCCTGGCCTGCGGCCGCTTCACGGTTCATGCGAAAGACCGAGTGCTTGTCGGAGTAGAAGGCAACAGGGCAGCCGTGGGTCTCCAGATAGCCCTCGAGCACTTCGAAGTAAGAGGCCGTGCTCTCGCTGGGAACGAAGCGCAGCTGCATCAGCCTGCTGGTCGCATCGTCGATGAAGACCAGCAGCGTACAAGGCTCACCGCGCTCTTCGAACCACCGATGCTGGCTGCCGTCGATCTGGATCAGCTCGCCGACGTTCTCCCTCCGAAGGCGCGGCTGGTGGAACGTTCGCCGCTGCTGACGTGACAGCCACAGACCTTCAGCCACCATCCAGCGGCGCAGGGTCTCACGTCCGATCTTCAGATCGTGCTTATCAAGATGAGCCCGTCTTGCACGTCGGCTTGGTCTGCTGGTCAGCGGTTCGACTTTGCTGCGGCAGCTTCGCCGAGCCCAGCGTGCACCGGTCGCGGTTCCGCGAGTGCTCGGCATCGACGACTGGGCGTGGCGAAAAGGTCATCGCTATGGCACGATCCTGTGTGATTTGGAGAGCCGAAGGGTCATCGATCTGCTGCCGGATCGGGAGGCCGGAACCGTCGCGGCATGGCTTCGCCAGCATCCTGGCAGCGAGATCGTGAGCCGGGACCGCGGCGGCATTTACGCCCAGGCCGCTCGTCAGGCCGCGCCCAACGCCGTGCAGGTTGCCGACCGTTGGCACCTGCTGCGCAACCTGAGTGAAGCATTGAAGAACGCTCTCAGTCCGCATCATCGACTGCTCGCGCATGCAGTGAGGAACGGCCCGGATGAGGGATCCATCGTCGACATAACACCTCAACCCTCTGTTCCGCTCTGGGAGTTGCGCGCTCAACAGAAGAACCGGCCTCGGCGCTTCAGCCGGTATGAAGAGGTGCAACGGCTCGGCAAGACAGGAGCCTCGCATGCAGCGATCGGCCGGCAGCTAGGCCTCGATCACCGCACCGTGCGCAAGTTCCTCAGAGCCGAGACCTTCCCGGAAGCGCAGCGGAGTCCGCGTCCCGGCATCGTCGATCCTCATACGGATTACCTCGATCAACGGCTCGAGCAGGGCTGCAGGAACGTATCCCGGTTGTGGCGAGAGTTGCGCGAGCAGGGCTTTACCGGACAGATTAACATCGTCCGCCGCTGGCTTCGCTGCCGTCGTGGCTATCATCCGACCTCGGCTAACGCCGTGCCACGCAAAGCCCCACCTCGTATCTCAGTCCGGCAGACCGTCTGGCACATCCTGAAGGAAACGCCTGCGGCTCAGAGCTACCTTGAACAGGTCTACCAGGCCTCGCCCGAGATCCTGACACTCGCTCAGCTCGCCAAAGGGTTCTTCCGTATCGTTCGGGACAGAGACCTCACGGCTCTTCCGCCATGGTTCGAGTCAGCCAAAGCTACCGCACTCGCCGGATTCGCCAACCACCTAGCCAGAGATCGGAAAGCAGTCGAAGCGGCCCTCACACTGCCGTGGAGCCAAGGCCAGGTCGAAGGGCAGGTTCACCGGCTCAAACTGATCAAGCGGCAGATGTACGGCCGCGCAGGCTTCGACCTGCTCAGACTCAGAGTGCTCCAAAGGGCCTGAACAACAAGCCACTCAAACCAATCGAAGAGCCGTCGTCCCACTTCACCAAATGTACGGAAGAGCCACTTCTAAAGAGCGCGTACACGGTGGCTATACGGAATTCAGCTTATCGGACTTATCCCCTTGTAATCATGGATATACATCCATGATAAAGGACATTCATACGTGAAAAGCAGTCATTCATTTGTCTGAAGAAACATTCTTGCTAGAACGTGGCACACGTCTCCAGTCTCCAGCAAGCCCGAGCGTATAGCGTATTGTTATGCCTTACGGGTGACGCCTGGTTTCAGCGCCTCTCTC
>JAABUY010003099.1_pt1 | contig 18775 bp, 21 predicted proteins | sample 5560271 | NCBI WGS metagenome assembly JAABUY01 (sample SAMN10711886, study PRJNA513374) | rock metagenome | isolation source: Antarctica rocks | place: Antarctica: Victoria Land, University Valley
GCATCGGCAGTGGCGGTCCCCGTTCGCGTGCCTCGGCAGTGGCGGGCCTGTGCGGCGTCCTCGTCTGCGGACCGCGCCAAAGCGCAATGGTGACGACGCAACATTGGGTTGATGTACATTTGATGGCTCTGAAACTTTGGTGAATGCAGTAAACACACTTGATGGCTTGACGCACACATGTGGGTTGCTGGGCTCTGGGGCCGCTAGCCACGCCCACAGCCCACGACCCGCTCCTCACTGACCAGCGGGCGCGAGCGGCGACGCCGCACCTGGCCAGCGCGCCCGAGGCCGGACCCGGCCGTGCCAAAGCCCATCTGCGCGAGCAATTTGGCGCCAATGCCGGACGAGTCGCCGAACGGCGCCAGGCTGGCCGCCGCCGCCTCCGAGTGCTTGCGCGCTGCCGGGTTTAGCACGGGCCCACCAAAGCCCAGCGCCTTGCGCTTCTCGCCCTGCGCGCGCCCGCTGTCAGACCCTTTGCTAAACCAGGCGCCAGGTCGCTGGCATCCAGGCAGGCCTGTGCGGGTAAACCAAGCTGCGGCCGGCCGCCTCCTCGCAGGTCCGGGGCGCCCTAGCATGAATCTGTGCCATCTGCCAGGCAGCACAGCCACTTTTGCATGAGGTGCGCTGCTCACCCCGGGCGCCGCGGCGGGCCCCGCCGCCGCGGCCTGCCTGCCGGCCATCGCGGCGGACGCCATGGCGAGCGCCACATCGGCGGTGTAGGACGTCAGCGGCGGCGGCGCTGCGTTGAACTTGGCGGCCTCCTTCCTGGCGGCGGCGTCCGCCTTGTCGGCGGCGGCCTTGTCCGCGCCGGCTGGCGAGGGCCCCGCCGCGCCGGGCCGCGCCTCGGGCCCGCCGCCGCGCCCGCCCCGCGCCACCGCCCTGTTTTGGGGCGGCGCCTGCGCCATGCCAGAAGCGCGCGCGCTTCAGCGAGCTGTGCTTGCTCATGCGCCGATGCGCATACCTGTGAGCGCAGGGGCGGCTGCGGCAGCGGGCGCGGGGCGCACCGGCTGCGCCGGCGGCGCGGCCGGCGCCGCCGGCTGCGGCGGCGGCGCGAGCTGCACTGACAGGCAGCGCCAGGCGTAGCGCCCGCCGTCGGTGTTGGGCACGGCCTCGCACAGCACGCGCTCGCCGGCCACGGGCGGCCGCCCGGCGACCACGGCCGTCACGTAGAACGCGTCACCGTCCACGATGCCGTAATTGGGCGGAATCAGCTGGCTCACCACGCCCGTCCAGGTCTGTGCCCGCGCACACGGCGTTTGCTTTCAATGCCAGGCATGCAGCTGTGCGTCGAGAGCTCCCGCGAAAGCGCGCACAGGCCTGACAGCGACAGGCGCTGCGCCCGTGACGCAGCTGGCCTGCATTGTCGCCGGCGGCGCACGCCTGCGGGAGCTTGGGAGCTGCGCGCCGCGCCAGGCTCGCCCGCACCTGCTGGGCGATGAGCCCGCGCCGCTGCAGGCGGGCGGGCGCATGCATGCTGCGGCGGGGGTGCGCTGCGCACCCGCGCAGGCGCCAGCGAGGCCTGCATCATCATCGGCGGCCCCAGCGCCTGCTGCGCCGGCGCCCTGCTGTAGCCGCCCTGCGGCGGCCCCTGCTGCATCGCCTGCTGCGGCGGGCCCGCCGACGGCCGCCCCTGGTCCCAGTCGCCCCTGCCCGCAGCCATGTCTGCGCGACACACGCACCGCGCTCAGCGGAGCCTGGCTAATTAAAGCTTTACATGTGTTGCCCCGAGCAAGCCAGGATAGTCCTCGCACGGCAGGTTGAACCTGGGAGCACTGCGATAAACCCCCAGGAAAAGGGGGGCCTGTACCAGGCTGCTGCGCGTCCATGCCCTGCCACGGCGCGCCCTGGCCGACCTGCGGCCCGAAGCCGCTGCCGCCGCCGCCGCCGCCGCCGCCGCCGCCGCCGCCAAAGTACTGCGGCGACCCAGGGGCCTGCATGCCTGACAGGCCACCGGCCAGGGGCGCAGCCGACCCGGGCGCGCCGGCGCCCTGCCAGCCAGGGCCCCACTGCTGCCGGGGGCCGGGGCCGCCCTGCTGGCCCTCTGGCGCGCCCCACATCCCCGGCTGCTGCGGCTGCTGGCCATAGAAGTCGCCCGCGCCGGACTGGTGTGCGGCCTGCCCGCGCACACGCCAGTTCCCTGAGAGGCAGCGTCGCATGTCCCGCCCGCTCGCACAACACACCTGTCGCGTGCGCGTCTACGGCAAGGGCACAGCACTGCATTGTGGCGGCCTGGGGCGCAGACCTGCTGCTGGCCATACGGCTCGAACATCATAGGAGACAGACCGCCGTCCTGCTGCGGCCAGCCCTGCTGCAAGCCTGGCTGCTGCTGCTGCGGCATCCCCAGTCCCTGCGTTGCACAGAGGGCACGCTACTGCCTGGCTTGTCCTCATAGCACGGGGCGTGGTCAGACAGCGCGCGGAGCTTGCAGATCAGAAACTATTGCTACGCTCCCAAAGTCGTCACGCATACGCAAGCATCACGCATACGCAAGCCAGGATACCCTCCAGCTATGCCAACACGGTGCACGTTGCACGGTTGCGCACCTGCTTCATCCATGGCATGCCCTGACCGCCACCGCCGTCTGCTTGCTGGCGGTACATTGCGCGCCCTGCCTGCCACTGCAGCCCTGTGGTGGGCCCAGTGCGCCCCTGACGGTTGGCCAGGTAGAGTACAGAGTACAAAGCTCTCTGAACGCCTGTTCAGGCAGGCGGGTTCTGCCTAGGCACAGCTTGCCAAGCGCCCAAGCCAGTCAGGCAAGTCAGGCAAGCTTGCGATTGACGTGCTCAAGTGAGTCAGTGAACTGCAGTCCTGCTTTGTGTACAGGTGCACCAGGAGCTGTCTTGTCATTGCTGCTGGTCTAGTAGAAACGCTTCGTGCTTGCTTTGCATCTTGCTCTGGTCACAGCACCTCTGACGTACAGCGTCGTAGCACTGGCCTCATCATGTGAACAGAGCTGCCCCGATGCCGTCCTTCCTAGCACTTGCGCTCTTTGCTCCGCTCACACAGCGCGTCCTGCTGCGCCTGCGGCCAGCGTACCAGCCCCTGTGGGCCCTGCGGCACGCCGTGGTGGCAGAGCGGATATCGCTGCGGACGTTTGCGACGTTTGGTGAGGCGCTGCGTCCCTGCTTGACAAGGTGTATCACTGCTGCACTGCGTGCGGCGGCCTTCGTCCCGAGCCACTGGCGTTCACGCGCTCTCCTCCTGTCACAGGCAGCGCAGCGTCCAGCAAGGCCAAGGTGGTGTACCGGTGCAGTTCGTGCGGCGAGGTGGCCGGCCAGTGGAAGGGCCGCTGCCCGGCGTGCGATGGCTGGAACACGTGCGCGCCCCGCCCTGCACGCGCCGCTCCCAGCTCAGGGGCCTCCGCCGAGCGTCAGCTGTGGCAGCCGGTCAACCCCCTCTCCTTCAGCGTCCAGGCGCTTCCGCACTGCAGAAGCAGCGGACCACCAGCGCGCGTCCTGCGCAGCAGCAGCGATGCCAGGCTTAGTGCTGTGCGCGCCGCCAGGCTGGAGAAAGAAGCAATTGCGGCGAGCTCGGGGTCTGGGGGCGGCGGTGGCGGGGTGGCGGCGGCGCGCGCCGCTGCCGGCGGCGCGCAGCGCGGCCTGAGCCGCGTGGGCCAGGCGCCGCCGGCGACGCGGCCCCGCTTGGGCGGCTGGGTCGCGGAGACCATGCAACGTGCGCGCCCGCCTGCTGCATAGGAACGCGCACGCCAGAGCCGGGCCCTCCGCTGTGCTAGCCCGGCCTCTGGCAGCCTGAGGTGGCGCCTTTCCCCAGTGCGTCCACCTACCAGCAACTGCCAGACGCGTGCTGGCACAGCGCGCTCTGGCAGCGGCGTTGGCCGGGGTGCGCAGATGGCGGGCGCCCGCGCAGGCCCGCAGCGGCTGAGCGACGTGCGCCGAGGCGGGTACACCGCGCACTGGCGCATCCCGCTGGCGGGCGCGACGGGCGCCGAGCTGAGCCGCGTGCTCGGCGGCGGCGTCGTGCCGGGCTCGCTCACGCTCGTCGGCGGCGACCCAGGCGTCGGCAAGGCGCGCGCCAGCCCCTGGTCAGGGTAAGGTCTGTCCTGGCCTGTCCTGGCCATGTCACGTCCTGGCGGGGTGCATCGAGCGCTGTGCGAATGCTCTTGCGGCCGCGCCGTCGCATCAGCTCCTGTCTGCCAGTGTGTCTCTCAGCGTCGGTCAGCTGAAGAAGTAGCTGCCCTGCTCACTTGCAGTGCGTCCGTGGCGCGCTGCGGCGCGCTGCGACGCTGTGAGGTCCAGCAGCCCGAGTGTGTTTCGGATGCAAACGTGCGCGCGGAGCAGGTCGCAGGCGGCCGCCGAGCTGACCGGCTGCTGCGGGGGTGCGCAGAACACGCTGCTGCTGCAGGTTACGTTGCTGCTGCAGGCCGCGTCGCTGCCGAGGAGAGCCTAGCCCTAATCCTAAGCCTGAGCTCCTGACCGGCTGCTGTGGGAGCGCGCAGAGCACGCTGCTGCTGCAGGTCGCGTCGCTGCTGGCGCCGCCGGGCGAGCCGGCGCCGACGGCGGACGGGGCCGAGGCCGACGCCGGCCCAGCGGCCGAGGACGGGGGCGGCGCGGATGCCGAGCCCGGGAGCGCGGTGCTGTACGTGTCCGCCGAGGAGAGCGTCGAGCAGGTGCCGCGCCCCGGGCTCTTGGCGCAGCCGGCGTGGCCGCCGGCAGGCCAGGCGACCAGGCCTGCGGCCGGCTCCCAGGCAGACCCTGCGGGAGGGCATTGCTAGGCCAAGGCCGCGGGCCCGCGGCCGGCACCGCTTGGCGCCCTGTTGGCACTTGCGTCAGCTGTATAGGGTATAGGCATAGGTGCTCAGCTGCTCCAAGCGCCCGGCGCTGCCGGCGCGCGGGCGCTTAGAGAGGGCCAAGGCAGGGCAGGGCGCGGCGCGCTGCCAAGTTCGCAGCGCAAGGCCGGGAACTCGCGCCTGCGGCGCGCAGGTCGGCAGCCGCGCAGAGCGCATGGGCCTGGCCGGCGCGGGCAGCGTGTTCCTGTACAGCGCGACGCGCCTGGAGGACATCCTGCGCGAGGTGGTGGCCATGCGCCCGCGCGCAGTCATCGTTGACTCCATCCAGACCGTCTACCTGGACGACGTGGCCGGCTCCGCGGGCAGCGTCAGCCAGGCGCGGGCGCCCCCGCGCGCGCGCGCCCCGCCCGGCGCGCGCCGCGCGCGCGGCCCCGCCCGGCCGGCACGGCCGGGCCCTCGGGCGGCGCGGACCGGGCGCGGCGCTTCTGCCCCGCCCAAGTCCTTTTTTTATTTTTATATATATATATTTTTTTGGGGTGGTAAAGCCCTGGCCTGGTAATGTAGGCCCCGGGTACATACATGTAAGGCTGGGCGCCGGGCCGGCCGCCGCGCGTGCAGCGTGAGGGGCCTGCCGCGGGGCCGCGCGCAGGTGCGCGAGTGCGCGACCGCGCTGCTGCACGTGGCCAAGCGCGAGGGCGTCCCCATCTTCCTCGTGGGCCACGTCACCAAGGCGCGCCCCGGCGCGCCGGCCTGCACCATGCCACTGATTCAACCCCGCTGTAACCACTGCTGACCCTTACCCTGCCCAACACTGGCAGACATCATGCCTGCCGCCACTCCTGCTGCCCTGGTGGCGCCGCTGCCGCCAGGGCCCGGCGCCCGGAGTCAGCCGGCGGGGCGCGCTGAGCCGGGGCCGCTGAGGGCGCGCCGCTTGTGATTTGCAGGACGGCTCGATTGCTGGCCCGCGCGTGCTGGAGCACATCGTGGACGCGGTGCTGTTCATGGAGGGCGAGCGCCGGGAAGCCTTCCGCCTCGTGCGCGGCCTCAAGAACCGCTACGGCGCGACCGACGAGGTGCGGCGCCCTGCGCATGCCTGCGGCGGGCGGCACGCTCCGCATGTATCGGCGTGCCTGGGAGGACAATGGGCGCAGGCCGAGGCTGCAATGTTGAAGCTAAAGCAGAGCCAGCGAGGAGCAGTCCTTTGTCACAGCATGCGGAGACCACTTAGCAGGCTTGGCAGCGCGAGCGAGGCGGGGATGGCGGCCGCGAATGTGCAGCACGCCAGGCTACACTGTGTGTGTCACGGCTGGAAGGCGCTTTGCACTGCCGCGGACGCGCAGCGGGTCGCTGGTGTGCGCCGAACACGCTGATGGGCTGCGGCGGGCGCGATTATAATGACGGAGTGCGGAGTGGCAACCGGTGGCCGACCCCACCAGTCACCCGCGTGCGCATGTCTGCTGCGCGCTCCGTGCAGGGTGGGCGGATCGGAAGTGACAAAAGGCTTCTGGACGGCGGTAGGCGACCAGGTTGCGCGCGCGCATGCCGAAGCGCGCCGCGCGGCGCGCAGGTGGGCGTGTTTGAGATGACCGAGGGCGGCCTGGCGGCGGTGGCCAACCCGAGCGCGCTGTTCCTGCGCGACCGCGCGCTCGCGCCCAACGCGTCCTCCGCCGTCACCGTGGCCATGGAGGGCACGCGGCCGCTGCTGCTGGAGGTGCAGGCGCTCTGCTCGCCCGTGCACCAGGTGCGCCTGCGCGTGCGCCCGCGGGCCTCGCAGCCGCCGCTGCTGCAATAACGATGTGGGAACGGCTGGCGCCCTGTCCGCTACCATGCGCCGCGGCGGCCGCCGCCCTGGCTTTGCAGGCGGTCGTGTGGAGCGCCATGCATAGTTTAGGTCTAGGCACATGGGGTGGGTGCCCGCACGTGGTAGACCGGCAGCCTCCGGCGCGTGTTCGGCGGGCGGGCCGCGGTGACGCGCCGCGCGCCGGCCGCAGGGCGCGGGGCCGCCGGCGCGCGTGCCCAACGGCCTCAAGGGCACGCGGCTCAGCCTCATCCTGGCGGTGCTGTCCAAGCACGCGCGCATGCCGCTGTACAAGGTGCGCGCCCGCCGCCGCGGCGCCCCATGCAGCTGCCGCCTGTGCGGCACCGCTGGCGCTCGACGCTTTTAAATATGCCCCGGCCTGCTCAAGGCCGGCCTGGGCTCAAGGCCGGCCTGGCGTGCGCGCGAGATTGGGCGCTGGGGCGTGCACATGCCGCCCAGGCTGCTCACAGCAAGAAGCATGCGCAGGCCAACCCCACTCCTTTGCACCAAGCCGGGCCTGAGCATGCGCAGGCCAGCCCTGCTCCTCTGCGCGGGGCCGGGTCTGAGCACGCGCGCGGTCGCCAGGTGGACCTGCACACCAATGTGGTGGGCGGCCTGCTGCTGAGCGAGCCGGCGACCGACCTGGCCGTCGCGCTGGCCATCGCGTCGTCCTTCCACGAGCAGCCCATCGCCGCCGACCTGGCCGCCATCGGCGAGATCGGGCGCGCCGCCGCCCGCGCCTGGGGTTAGCGTAGGTATCCAGGGCGGCGCGGGTGCCGTGCGGGCTCCTGGCGCGCTCGCCCTTCGACGCAGGCGCAGCTGGCCGCCTGGGTAGGTATTCTCGAGCGCATGCCCGCGCACGGCGCCGTCGCGGCGCGGCATGAGCCGCGCCCACCCGCGCGCGCGCGCAGGCTGGGCGGCGAGCTGCGGCCGGTGGCGCACGCGGAGCGGCGCATCGCGGAGGCCACCAAGCTGGGCTTCTCGACCGTGCTCGTGCCGGCGGCCAGCGCGCCGGCCGCGCGCGGGCGCACCGCCGGCGCGCGCATCGTGCCCTGCCGCACCGTGGTGGACGCGCTGACGGCCGCGCTGGGCGCCGCGGCGCTCGCGCGAGGACGCGGCCGCGGCCGCGGCGGCGCCGACCGGGCGGCCGGCGAGGAGGCCGCCACTGCCGGCGAGGCCGAGGAGGCCGCCGGCGGGGAGTCCGAGGAGGAGGCGGGGCTGGAGGCGGAGGAGGCGCCGCAGCGGGCGCTGGCGTGAGGGCGGCCGCCGCATGGGAGGGCGCGTGCTTGCCGAGCGCCCGGCGCCTCGGGCCAGCGGCCGGCGGCGGCTGCGGCGGCGCGCGCGGCGCGGCGCTGCGGCGGGCTTGTTTCGAGGCGCTACCGCCTGTGTGCATTATTAGTGCACCAGGCCAGTGCGCCGCATTGTTGCACTGGCTTGGAAAGCGGCTGTTGCAAGTGCAGTCATCTGAGTGATTTGTACCCATGAATAATTTGCACCCGTGAGAGGCCCCACCCGCATCCGTATGAGTGGTGAATTGTATCATTGTAACACACCTTGCACCAGCCAGGCTAAGGCGGCTTAGGCGGTGGTCAACGGGGCCACTGTGCAGCTTTTGCATTGCACGCGGCAGCCATGCCGACACCGGCAATCAACACTCTAGCATGTCTCAGACCACACATTGATACCATGTCTTTGGTGCCAAATGACATTTAAGGCAATCTTCTGACTGTTTAGGGCGAGCAGGGAATCTAGAGGGTTGAGCGCAGCTTGATCCAAACAAGCTAAAGGGAGGCAAAAGCAGCGTCCCTCTGTTGACAAAAGCCTGACAGGATGCAGGCCAGCGAGAGCCTGCCGGCTGGTGGAGCAGGCCCCGCGCTTGCCCGCAGCACCCACCGCGGGTGCCCCCTGCGGCAGCACGCGGCGCTCAGGCAACACAGGAGGAGAGCGGCGCGGTCAGCTGCGCGGCAGCAGACCGCTGCGGTGCGCTCTGCAACTCGACTCCTGCATGCGTTCCCCTCATCTGCTGCTTTGCCTTAGCCGCTGCTGCTGCCCAGACAGGCCTTGCATACTGTGAAGCACAGTGCGTTCATGTACCTCTTGCACGTGCTTGGTGACATATGCCTGCGCCGCACCTTTGCCGTGGGCGTCCGCCCCCCTGGCGGCGCTGCCGCGGTGCCAGCTTCAGCAGCGCATGGACGGCGCCAGGCCGTGGCCACGGACGGCCCGCTCGTGATGCCGGAGAAGAAGCAGGTGGTGATGCCAATGTACTGCGAAAGCGTGTACCAGAGCATCAGGCGGCCCACGCGCACCATCCACGTGCGCCTCCCTGCCGGGTGCCCGACCGGGCCGCTGCCGCTCGCCCTGCGCCGGCCGTCGAGCGCGTTTGCGGCCCGTGAGGCCCGTGCGGCGGGCCGCGCAGATCGGGCCGGTGCAGGTCGGCAGCGAGCACCCGGTGCGCGTGCAGACGATGACGACCACAGGCGCGCCCCGACCTGTCATCGTGCCTGCGTTGCGGACTTGGCCGAGCGCGGCGCTGCCTTTCGCTGCCGGCGCCGGATGCGCACAGCGCGCTGAACCCCCTTGGTCGCGGCGGCAGACACGCGCGACGTGGCGGGCACCGTGGCCGAGGTCAAGCGCTGCGTGGACGCTGGTGCAGAGATCGTGCGCATCACCGTGCAGGGCAAGAAGGAAGCCGCGGCGTGCATGGCCATCCGGGAGGCGCTGTTCAAGGACCGGTGCGCGGCCCCGGGGCGCGGCGGCCGGCGCCGCGTGCCTGCGCGCGCCCGGCGCCGCGGTCTTCCCGCACTGAGCGGCCCGCCAGAGCCACCGCCTAGACCGCTGACAGCAGCCATGCACGCGCCCAGCGCCATGTGTGTCTTCGCATTGCGCAGCCCGCTGGCAGCCACCGCCGGGGCCGCCGACAGCAGCTGTGCGCGCGGGCGCGCAGGTACGACGTGCCGCTGGTGGCCGACATCCACTTCCAGCCCCAGGTCGCCATGATGGTGGCGGACGCGTTCGAGAAGATCCGCGTCAACCCGGGCAACTTTGCGGACGGGCGCAAGACGTTTGAGGTCATCAACTACGACGACCCGGCGCAGTTCCGCGCCGAGCAGGAGCAGATCCGCGAGGCGCGTACCCCGGGGCCGCGCCCGCCGGGGCCGCCCGGCCGCTGCGCGGCCCCCAGGTCCTCGGTGTTCTTCATCTGCCCTTCGTGCCGGCACTGTGCAGAGCCTGTGCGCGCGAAGGTCGCGCCTGCTGCGCGTGCACGTGCGGCCGCTGGGCGTCTCGGAGACGGCAGCGCAAGGCAGCGCATGGCGCCCAACCCTAACCCTGTGTCATAGCGCGCCTGACGCGCGCGCGCGGCGCGCGCGCGCAGCTGTTCACGCCGCTGGTGGACAAGTGCAAGGCGCTGGGGCGCGCGATGCGCATCGGCACCAACCACGGCTCGCTTAGCGCGCGCATCCTGTCCTACTACGGCGACACGCCGCGCGGCATGGTCGAGTCCGCGTTCGAGTTCGCGGACATCTGCCGCGACGCCGACTACCACAACTTCCTGTTCTCCATGAAGGCGTCCAACCCGCTGGTCATGGTCCAGGCGTACCGGCTGCTGGCCGAGGAGCAGTACGCGCGCGGCTGGGACTACCCGCTGCACCTGGGCGTCACCGAGGCGCGCGCGCTGCGGCCCGGGCGTAGGGTTTGGGTTTGGGAGCGCGCGGCTGGGACTGCCCGCTTCCACCTGGGTGTCACCGAGGCGCGCCTTTCGGCGGCCGCCCCAGGCATAGTGTTAGGTTTAGGGCACGCTCTGCCGCAGTTGGGACGGCGGCCTGGCCCGCGCATGCCAGGCGGCGGGTGGAGCCAGGCCATACGGAGCCCGCCTACAGAGGCGGCGTGGCACGTCATGTCCTCATAGCTCCCGGCAGCGCGAGGCACATGGGGCCGGCCGGCGGTTGGCCGACGGGCGCCGCGCGCCGCGGCCGCAGGCGGGCGAGGGCGAGGACGGGCGCATGAAGAGCGCGATCGGCATCGGCTCGCTGCTCATGGATGGCCTTGGCGACACCATCCGCGTGTCGCTGACCGAGGACCCTGAGAAGGAGATCGACCCCTGCCAGTGCGGCCCTCTTTCTGGGCCCGGACCCGAGCGGCGCGAGCGGCAGGGGCCTCCTTACACAGAGGGTGCCCCTGCTGCGGGATGGCAGTGCACCTGCTGCGGGATGGCAGCTGCGCCATTGAGAGCATCTGCAGCCGCTGTCGCTGTGCACCGCCTCTGCAGGTTTCGTCGCAACATGTGTGCACGTCGCGCCCTGCTCTCTGCGCTGCGTGGCGGACAAGGGATTGTCTGTCGAGACGGCTTCACATGCCCCTGGCGGCCCAGCGCGGCGCGGCGGGCGCAGGCAGCTGGTGGCGCTGGGCGCGCGCGCGATGGAGGGCGGCTGGGGCGTGGAGCCGTTCGGCGGTGAGCGCCGCGATACGCACACGTTCGCGCGGCGCGTGGGCCGCCTGCCCGAGCAGCGCGCGGGCGACCGGCTGGACTACCGGCCGCTGCTGCACCGCGACGGCTCCGTGCTGTCCGCGCTCACACTGCAGGCGCGGGCCTGGCCGCGCGCGCTGCCGGCCCGCCGGCGCCGGGCGCGCGCCGCTCGAGGCAGCGCGGGCCGCACGGGGCCGTCGCCCGAGCCCGACCCTGAAGCACTGAAGCGCGCGAGCGCGAGCGGCGAGGGGCGCGCCGCGGCGTCGTCGGGGCCGCGCTGGCCTGGCGGCGGTCTTGCTGACCGTGAGACGCGCGACGCGGCCGCGCGCGGCTGCCGCGCCTCACGCGGCGCGGCGGGCCGCGCAGGACCTGGCGCGGCCGGAGGCGATGTACCGCGCGCTGGGCGCCAAGCTGGTGGTCGGCATGCCCTTCAAGGACCAGGCCACCAGCGACTCGCTGCTGCTGCCGGCGCCGCCGCCGGTGGCCGACCGCGAGGGCCGCCGCGCGCTCGCGCGCCTGCAGGCGCGCCCCGCGCCGCCGCCGTCCCCGCCGCGCGCGGCCTCGTAAGGCCGGTCCCCATGTGGCCCTTCACGCGCTCGCGGGCCCAACGCGCCATGGCACGCATGCGCATGACCGGGGGCCAGGCGCGTGGCCGAGAGGCGCCCCGGCCGCCCAACCCTAAACCTGCCCGCGCAGGAGGTGGGCGTGCACGTCATCGCGCCGGCGGCCGCGCTCGCGGACGCGCCGCTGCCGGGCGCGGTGGCGCAGGTGGCGCTGCGCGACGCGGCGGCTGCGGGCGCGCACGGGCCCGCGCTGCCGGAGGGCGCGGAGCGCTTTGCGGTCGTCGTGGACGGCACCGAGTCGGACGGCGAGCTGGCCTCGCTGCAGGTGCCCGCCCGGGTCCCTGCCGTTGTGCCTACCAAAATGGGGCTGTGCATGGTCTCGTGAGGTCGTAGTGTTGGGCGCGGGCATTAGCTGAGCTGCTTGGCGTGGGGCTGGGCAGGAGCGCAGGGAAGCTGATAGTGCGTTGCGTGCTTGACAGAGAACCGCTGCCATAGTCTAGGGCGCTGTGGAGCAGGTGGGCTGGTCAGAGCGCCTGCCACACGCCGCGCCCGCGCGCAGGGCTCGGCGGCGGTCATGGTGCTGCTGGACGTGGCGCCGGGCGTCAGCCGCATCCATGCCTCGCGGCGCGTGTTCGAGCTGCTGGCGCGCCACGACGTGGACCTGCCCGTCATCCACCGCCGCGCGTTCCCGGCCGGTGCGGCGCTGGGTGTAGGGATAAGGTTTGTAGTACCAGTAGGGGACCCTACCCTATGCGAGCGCGGCGCGCGGCCGTGCCTCGGCGCTGCCTGACTGCGCACCACAAGCCGCCGTCCGCCCGGCCGTTGCTTTTCGGGCGCCATGCGTTGCCCGCCCGGCCGCCCGGCCGCCGCCCGACGCGGCACGCGCGCCCCGGCAGGCACGAGCCGCGACGAGATCGTGCTGACGTCCGGCACGGAGATCGGCGCGCTGCTGGTGGACGGCCTGGGCGACGGCGTGGCCATCGAGTGCGCGTCCGAGGAGCTCGAGTTCCTGCGCCTCATGTCCTTCGGCCTGCTGCAGGCGCGCCTTGGCACAAGTGTAGCTCGCGGCAGGGACTCCCTGCTTTGCACAAGCGCGGTATTTGCAACCTTGATGCGTTAGAGCTTCCCGCCGGCGCATGTAGCCAGGAGGCCGCGCTCCGTTTCCAGCGGGCGCCGGGGGCGCGCAGGGCTCGCGCATGCGCAACACCAAGACGGAGTACGTGTCCTGCCCGTCGTGCGGGCGCACGCTGTTCGACCTGCAGGAGGTCACCGAGCAGATCCGGCAGCGCACGGGCCACCTGCCGGGCGTGTCCATCGCCGTCATGGGCTGCATCGTCAATGGCCCCGGCGAGATGGCGGACGCTGACTTCGGGTGCGCCCGCCCGCAGCCCCATGCCCCGCGGCCGCCGCCGGGCTCCTCCGGGGCGCCGGGCGCTCCCAAGCGCGTCGCCGGCGGGGCCAGCAGAGGCGCGGCTGGTATGCTGAGCGCGCCGCGACACCCTCGCGAGGCTGGAATTGTACTGACCTGGTGTCGTACTGGCCAATGGCGTGGCAAGCGCGCGGGGGCGGGCGCGCGCAGGTATGTGGGCGGCGCGCCCGACAAGATCGACCTGTACGTGGGCAAGGAGGTCGTGCGGCGCGGCATCCCCATGGATGGCGCGTGCGACCAGCTCATCGAGCTCATCAAGGAGCACGACCGCTGGCAGGAAAAGGAGGTCGAGGAGGAGCCGGCCGGCGAGCGCGAGCCGCAGCTCGCCTGAGCGGGCGCCGGCCTCAGGGGTTGGAGCGGGGCTGGGACGGTGAGGTACCTGTGAGAGTGTCGTTCGTGAGGGGCTTTGACATGCACGCTTCAGACTGCTGCAGGCCTGCCTGCGTGGGAGTCCAATGGGGATGCACAGGAGTCTTTCTCATTGGAACGTTGGGTCTGAGCAAGGTCTGTGTGTCGTGACGAGTGAGTTGCCGGCCCCAGGGAGTGCGTCCTTACTCATGCCGGGCGCCGCGGCAGCCGACCTGCTTTGCGGTTGATTATTATGAGCATGCTGGAGTTGGTATGCAAGACGTATTGAGACAGGTCACGCAGTCCCTAAGTAGACCTCCTACTTAGTCAGCTGTCGACGGTGCCAACTCCCAGATGTGGGTCAAGTGCCAGAAAGTTTACACCGCCGTGCGCACGCAGCAGCGCGTACGTGTTCTGGTCTGCATGCAGGCACGCGCTAGGAAAACACGCGAGACTGTCTATCAGACCCATACATCCCAGTTTCCCGCCACAAACCTTGCGCAGAGCCTTCCTTGAAGCTCGCTGCAGACCCCTCATGAAGCCAGCCACGTCTCTCTCAGTGCATTGTACAGTCTCTCGTGGATACACAGTCCCTGGCGACCCCTGAAGTCTGTTAGCCCAGGCGCGCGGCAGGGCACGCTCTACGCCACAGGGGGCCCAACGGGGGGACCAGACCAGCTACACCCAGCGCCGCGCTGCTGACGCAAAAACTGCGCAGGCAATTCAAAGGCACAGCAGGCCCCAAGGCGCGGCAGGAGCGCCCGCCATGCCCACCCACACGCGGAGCAGCGACGCGCTCGAATTCCCACCGTACCGCCCTGCTGTCTGCAGCGCCGCCGCTCGCCCTAGGTCGGGCAGCCTGGTTCGAGCCAGCCCGCGCGGAACCCTGTGCCTTTGCAGTGCGAGCACTTCACGGCGCCCTGCGCAGCCACAGTGCGGCCGTCTCGGCGGGCGGAGGGGTGACAGACCGTGGCAGCAGCTGGAACAAAAGGGGCGCGGGCCGCGCCTTGCTGTTGCAGATCGGGCACGGCTTGCACCCGCTATCCAAGGAGCAGAATACGTGCTCGCCGACCCGCATCGCGCCTGCGCCCGGCAAGAGTCCGCGTCTGCACCTTGCACGGCAGCGGCACGCGCCCAGCTGCAGTCCCCACCAGGCACGTACCCGTGGCGTTGCACCAGCTGCACGGCTTTTCGCCGCTCCCGTCGCAGCAGTCGCAGGGCGCGGGCTTGCGTCGCTGCACGCGCCCCACCCGCGCACGTCAGCCCGTGCGTGTGAGGCGAAGGTGCCACCGGCGCCCAGGCGCACACGCTCGCCGTGCTCCGTACGCGCCAGGCGCCGGCGCACGCCGGCGCCGGGCGGCAGCGCGGTTCAAATGCGCTGACCGGGCAGCGGCGCGCCGCGCGCGCTCACCTTGCCCACGCTCCAGACGAGCTCCAGGCGCTCTGCGCGGCGCCGCAGCAGCTCCGGGTCGCTGTAGCGGCCGAGCTCGCGCGCGACCTCGTTGTCCAGGTCGCTGTCATCGAAGCTGCGCAGCGGCGCCGCGGCCGCCGCGGCGCCGGGCCGCCTGCGGCCGCAGCGCCAGGCGCCGGCGGCGCGCGGGCAGGGCAGCGGGCGCTGCAGGGGCCGGCGGCAGGTGCTGCACAGCGGCGCGGGCCAGGCGGCGCCCGCGCCCAGCCGCATCGTCGGTAGCTGCTGGAGGCAGGCGGGCAAGGGGCGAGGCGGGGACGGGCCGGATTCTTGCTGCGACAAAAGTTTGCCAGACAGCTCTCACGGGGCCGGTTTCAGGGCAGGGTATGGCGAGCGGTTACGCAGCTGTGGCTGTGCTCAGCGAGGACCGATCTGTGAGCGCTGCCGCCTCGGCACTGCGCCACATCAGTTTCCTCAGATGGCTGGGTGCACGTATGTGTCGGGCTACCGCGCAAGTGCGCCGCTGCTACACTGCACCCCAGAGCACGGCCTCGTCTACCAGGCCTGCGACTGCATCATCGTCCACGACCCAGACACCGGCAGCCAGGTGCCCCCCCTGACAGCTCGCGGGTCCCCGCGTGCTGCCGCGCCGCGCCTGACGCGGCGCCCGCCGCAGAGGCTCCTGGCGGGCGACAGCGCCGGCCTCGCCTGCCACGCCGTCAGCGCCGAGCACGGCCTGCTGGCCTACGCCGAGCAGGTGCCGCCCGCGCGGCCGCCCTCCCCGCGCGCCCTCCGCCCCGCAGGCAACGCGCTGACGGCCGCGCGGGCGCGGCCAGGCGCGGCTGCACGTGCGCGGCCTGGCCGACCTGGGCGCGCCGGCGGCGGTCCTGGGCGCGCCGGCCGGCTGGCGGGCCACGACGGCGCTCGCGTTCAGCGCCGACGGCCGCCAGCTCGCGGCCGCCGAGGCCGCGCCCGGCCGCCGCATCGCTGTGTTCGCCTGGCGCGAGGTGCTGTGGGCCCGCGCCAGCGGCGTGCCTCTACCGCCCGCAGCGCTGCGCGCCTCGCAGCAGCACAGACTGCGAAGCATCCGCCTGGCCGCGACAGCGGCGCGCTGCCTGCAGCGCCAAGCGTCATGCATGCTTGTCCTGGCCGTCAGGTTGCACCTGGTCGGCCGCCGGCGCATACGACCGCTTCACACGCTCGGGCCTCTGCGGCGCCGCGCAATGTGGGCGCGCCGCATGCAGGGCGTCCTGGAGGCCGTCGCGCAGGGCCCCTGGCCGGCCGCGGCGCTGAGCTTCTGCCCGGCCGACGGCGGCCGGCTGGCGGCGCTGGGCGCCGGCGCGCTCGCGCTCTGGCGCCTGCGCACGCTGCTGGGCGCGCCGGAGCTCACCTTCGACCTGGCGGCCACCCCAGGCGCGCGCGAGCCCGCCCCTGACCTGGCTGGAACCCCGAGCGGCGCCCCGGGCTTCTCCTCCGCCGGCAGGCGCACTACCTGCGGCCCCGCCGGAGGACACGCAGTCCGCGCCGCGGCAGCCCTGACCCTGCGCGCCGCACAGGGCTGCAGCCGGCGTGCCATGCCTGGTACGATGGCACGCTGCTCTGCGGGGGCGCTGAGGGGCAGCTGCTGAGCGTGGACGCGGCCGGCCGGTCCGACGTGTTTGACACCGTCGCGTGCACGCCGGAGCCGGCGGCGACCGGCGGCCAGGCGCGCCCGGGCCGCCAGAGAGCGCTCTGCTGCATTTCAGAGGCGGGCCTGCAGCCGCAGTGAGCCGATGCCATGGCGGCGCAAAGTGGCGTTGGGCGGCCGCCCATCGGGACACGCATGCGGAGCATCATGTGCCCTGAGCGGACGCGCACGCGGAGCATCACGTACCGTAGTCGACGCGCAGGCGGAGCGGGCATGCGCCTCGCCCCAGGCGGCCAGCCTGGCAGAGACGGACCCGCCCGCGGCGGCGTGCCTGGCGGTGGCGGGCGGCCTGCTGGTCGTCGCCTGCGCGCGCGCGCGCCGGACGGCGCTGCGGTGCGCCGCTCGGCCCCGCCCGGCGCCGGCACTGCTTGGTTCCCCTGGTTAGAGCGTTGAGCGCGCGTCTCTGGGACGTCCCCGGCGAAGCAGGTGCCGGCGGGCCGGGCGTGCGACAGGCGGGCCCGGCGGCAGGTGGTACGAGCTGGGCGACGCGGCGCCCGCGCGCCTGGCGGAGGCGGTGCTGGAACCGGCCGCGGGGGTGCCGCTCGCGCTCGCGGCGGGCGGCGGGCGGCTCGCGCTCGGCTGCGCCGGCCGCATCTGCGTCGCGCCGCTGGCGCCCTCGGCTGCGCCAGAGGCGCGTCCCTCCGACGCCTCAGAGCTCGCGCATGCGGGAGCGCTCACGGCATGCCCAGGGGGGCCCGGGCTCGCAGGTGCGCTGGGTCGCGCGCGCGCACGCCGCGCGCGTGGTGTCGGTCTGCTGCGTACCGACCGCGGCCGCGATGGCCAGCCTCAGCGCCGACGGCGAGCTGCTGCTCTGGGAGGCGGCGGGCGGCGCGCTGCGCGACAGCCGCCGCCTGGCCGGCCCGCAGACGTGCGCGGCCCAGCGCGTCCGGCGCCTGGCCATGCTCGAACACACTCGAGCGCCTGCGACGCATGCAGGCCACGCCCTTCTGGCCGTTGCACGGCACGCAAGCAGGGCGCCTGCCGAGCGGCCGGGGCGATTTTGCGCAGAGTCGGCTGCCCCGGGTGCTGACGCACGCGGAAGCCCGGCAGGTGCATGGCGGCCAGCGGGGCGACGGCGCGGCTGGCGGTGGGGTCGCGCGCGGGCGTGCTGCGGCTGGTGCATGCGGCCGCGCCCGGGCTGCCCGTCGTCGCGCGCGTGCGCCTGTTCGCGGGGCCGCTCGCGGCGCTGGCCTGGGGCCCCGGCGCCCAGCGGCTCGCCGCGGTGTCCGGCGACGCGCGGCGCGGCCCGGCCTACAGTGTGCTCTTTTTTTTTTTAACACGCTCCCTTGCGTGACTGCCACAATGGCCGAGCACTGGTCCACCACCTGGTGTATGCTCGCGGCGGCCTGGCTGAGGGCAACATGTTTATTCTCAGAGCGCGCATGAGCCGTTACCGTCGCGCAGGGTGCGGATCCTAGCCTGGCAAGGCGCCGTTGTGGCAGAGTCGTGCACGGTAGCGCTTCCGGGGGACGGCATGGTGGCGGCCGCGTGGGCGGACGCCGCGGGCGCGCCGCTCATGCTGGCCCTCGGCGGCGGCCGCATCGCCGCAGCCTTCCCGGCAGCGCCGGCGCCCGGTGGGCGAGGAGCCCGCGCCTCTGCCTGCATGCACGCCGTGCTCGCGCAAGCGCTCCAGAGCGCCTGCGGCGCGCCTGCGCATGCCCAGAGCGAGCTCCGAGCGTGCGCCAAAGCACCAACGCCATGCCCGACCTGTAGCCCACCATGCGGGGCCGACGGCGCGCCGCGTGGCGCCAGGCGCGGCCGGCGCCATGACGGCCGCTCTGCACCATGCGTGCCTGGACGCTCCTGTGGCTGCCATGGCGGCCGCGGGCAGCGAGGGCCAGCTGACGCTGTGCTGCCTGGACCCCGGCGGCGGCATGCGGCGCTACCAGCTGCCGCCCTCCGAGGCCGGCTGGGCGGCGCTGGGCAGCAGTGTGATAGCTGCGGAGGCTGTGAGCCTTGCAGAGGTGCGCCTGCCATACATCGTGTGGGCGCAGTCAGTCGCATTCGAGCTCGACATGCTCATTTTCAGGGCCGTTCAGCATGCAAGCGCGCGCCAAGTGGCCTGCGAGCAGTTTGGTGACGCGCGCGTGGCGCGCGCGACGCAGGGGGCGGGCGCCTGCGCGCTCGCGCTCGGCCCGTGCGGCGCGCGGCTAGTGCTCGCGTCCGGCCGCGGCGCGCTGGTCGTCCCGGCAGCCAGCCTGGCGGCCGACGGCGGCTGCCGCACCGAGCCCGTCGGCCTTGCCGGCGCGCGGTCCTCCTTGTTGCTTCTTTGTGAGACCGCAGCTGCGCTCCGTCCTGCAGTGCCGGCGCACGCAGGCACGCCGCGA
>JAABUY010003100.1_pt1 | contig 18772 bp, 32 predicted proteins | sample 5560271 | NCBI WGS metagenome assembly JAABUY01 (sample SAMN10711886, study PRJNA513374) | rock metagenome | isolation source: Antarctica rocks | place: Antarctica: Victoria Land, University Valley
CGTTGCTATGGCCCGCACACCACCATCTGCTGCTTAGGTAGGCAGTGTAGCTGAGCAGACTCCGGTCAGCACATGCTGGTGTGTGGATGTACTACTCGGCGGCCCAAGCTCGCCCAGCACTGAACGCTGCCCCGCTGCAGTTTAGCAGGACTGTCTGAAGCCGCGCTCCAGCCTGTCATGGGTTTCTGCTTGTCGGATTGATGCCAGCGCTTGCCGGCGTGTGACTCGCTGCCTGCGCTAGCTGACTCGCATTGCCTTGCGCGCTCGCCTACGTTATGTTCTATGTAATGCGCACTGCATGCTGCAGGCTGCATGCTGAGCATCTCATGCGAGGCCCTTGAGCAGCACACCGCACGCGTTGCACGCTCATAACATGTCGCCGCTCAGCCCCCTCCACGCTGGCATGCGGGCACATGCTGCATCCCAAAGTGGTTATACTACAGGCGATTGTCCACAGAGCGCACATCCTAGCGCTGCAGCAGCGCGGCATACTCCAGCAGCAGGCGGTACCAATAGCAGCTGATGTCCTCGACGCGTATGTGGCGCCGCGCGTGTATGGTCGCGCGCTCCGCCATTGCGGCCGCCTCCGCGTCGTGCGCCACTGCCCAGGTCAGCCGCTCGCTGAGGTCCGCAAAGTCCAGCCTCACCTGCCCGTGCCATGGCTGTCTTCACAGCTGGTTCAAGTGCTGGTGCGGCCAGCCCTGTGTCTCGGCCCAGTGCAGAGGCCCTGGGTGCATAGCCAGGGACGTAGCGCAGGCTGAGGCCACACGCACCAGCATTGCGCAGGGATAAGCCACCCCGCACTACAGTGTCTGGGCGGATAATCTTGATAACAGTGCGCTGGGAGCACGCATCACACGCACACCAAGTGGGCCATGCATGCCGATTGAACGACAGTCGCACCGGTAGGTAGTGCAGGAAGGGCTCCAGCCGCTCGTCAAACCACTCGCGGAACAGGCCGGCGCGAAAAACGAGCGAGCCCGAGCGCAGCGTGCGGAGGCGGCTGCTGAACGTGTTGCCGTCCAGGATCATGACATACTTGTGCGCCCAGGCCGCCTCCTCCGGCGCGCGCGCCGCGCGGCCGTACCGCGCCTCCATCGCCTCGCAGGCCTCCGGGTCGCACTGCACATACTCCACGATCCCGACGTCCATGCGGCTGTCGTTCGCCGCCGCCGCCACGAGGCGCTGCCGATGCATGCGCGCAAAGTCGGTGCGCGCCGACACAAAGCCGCCCGTGGAGGAGCCGCGGAAGAAGAGCGCCGGCGCGCGCCGCTCCCACGGCTCGGCGGGCGGCGGGTCGGGCGCCACGTCGTAGTTCGTCCAGGACGGCACCATGATGTCCGCGAAGCAGCCGCTGACCTTGGTCTGGGAGAAGACGGGCAGCAGCTCGCCGACCAGCGCCTGCGCGGAGGCGGAGGCGCCTGGGGCCGGGCGCCGCATGCGTGGAGGGCCGCGCTCGTGCGGGAGCCGGCCGGTCACCTGCCACCCGGCCGTGAAGAAGCCGTGGAGCGGCGCATCATGCGCCAGCTCCGCGGACGCCTGTATGCACGGGCTCTGCAGGATGTCCTGCAGGTCGCCGCCCGGCAGCACGCGCGGCTCGTCGTTGACGTTGACCACAAAGTCCAGGTCGGGCAGGCGCGGCGCGAGCGGCGCGAGCACCGCCAGGTACGCGCTGACGGCGTAGCCCGCGCTGTCCGCCGAACTGCTCACCGTGCCGTTGCGTATGCTGAAGACTGCCGTCTGCTCCAGCTCCGCCGCGGCGGCCAGCATGCCTCGGGTTATCGTGCGGCCGCCGCGCTGCGCGGGGAGCGCGCGGAAGGGGGCGAGGTCGCGCTCAATCTGGTCATACTGCTCCAGGATGCAGGCGTGGTCGCGGGCGTAGTCGAGCCACGCGGCAAAGCCGGGCGGTGCAGTACGGTCGTAGATGTAAAAGTCCTGGACGTCCAAATATGTGGCTGCCGAGCGTACGAGGCCGGGTCCAAACGAGCGCCACAGGCGCGGCACATGCTGGTTGCTGCTCGCATCCTTGCCCTGAAGCCCACCGTGAGCAATAAGGCCCTCATGTGAGGCCTCAGTCTGGCGCTTTGGATGACTGAAAAAGAGCATGCACCAAGGAGCATGCACCAAGCGCAAGGAGCATGCTTACAGGCAAGCGCGTCCGCAGCAGGACCGCCCAAACGAGAAGTACAAGCAGCGATAATCCGCACGTAGTCAGCAGCAGCCTGGGAGCTGTTAGCGGCATGACTGGCACAGCTTCATACTGCGGCAGCACCAAAATTTGTGTCCGAGTCCAGCTCCGAGTCAAATCGATTGTGTACCACTCCTGTGTGTATATATACGCCCTCCTGCGCTTGGTGTGGCGTTGAGTCCAGCACTGTAGCGCACGAGGTGCTGGTAGGGCAGACGTGTAACGTATGCATACAGCTTGAGTTGTAGTAGGGTTGGTGGTGAGCAACATGCTGCTGCCGCTGTTCACCATTAATACTTGCCAGTACGACATATGGCACAGCTCGAGCTCTTAAACTTCACAGCGCTGTAGTGCAAGCATCGCTTGCTAACATGAGGCGCAGCTATGCCTGTAGGGTCTAGTGCAGTCACTGGCCTGCTGCCCTAGGACGGGCGGTCTATTGTGCTGCGGTGCTACAGAAGTGAGACGTTGCTGAGAGGCCTGGATCGTGTGTACAGCTTGCTCAACACTGCATGGATAGCAAGCTCGGACTTTGAGTTCAGCTCTGTCTGCAGACCAGGAGTAAGGCCTGACACTGCGCTATGCCAAAGAACCCAATATACGGATAGAAGTTGTCATTCTCAGGCACACTGAAACTCAAGCAGTGCGGGGCAGCCAGGTCAACATGCATATCCACAGTCACATGGCTGTCACCTGTGGGCCTAACTCAAACACGGACGTGCGCTACCTCGGCCCCGCGCCCCCGGCCGCCTTGTACCAGTCGTCCACCCAGCGCCTAATGTGGCGCATGTGGCTGCGCCGCGCCGCCACCACTGACGCCGGGTCGTCCGCGTGGCTGGCCATGAGGTCCAGGTGGTGCGCGCCATCCGCGATCACGGTCGCCACCACCGTCTCCGACACATTGTGCGTGATGCCGCCTGCCGCATGCAAATATTCCGCACTGGGAGGCACAGACATACATTGGTGCAGCCCAGACACCATGTGCGCTCGTGGCCGCTTGCTTCGCCGCCACGTCTCCCGGCAGCACAGCATCGGCAGGACCTCAGGGCAGAGTGGAGGGCCCGCAGCGCACCGGCGATCCAGGGGTCCAGAGCGCCGTTGGAGAAGATGATGTTGCTGGCGGCGTCCGCGCCGGCGAACCCGCCGTACTGCAGCACCGCCCAATCGCGGCGGGCGGTGACGTTGAACATGGCCAGGCACTCGCGCTCGTGCTCGGCCTCGTTGTACGGGCCCTGGTCCCAGAACATGTCGGTGCGGCCTGCGCGCCAGGCCCCCGCTCGGCTCGCCCATGTGACGTTCCAGGTGTCAACCCAGTCAACCTGCAACGCTCCCATGCTGGAACAGACACTTTGAGGAGAAGCCTGCGCGCCGTGCGCTTGCAAAGACGGGCGATCGCTAGTAGGTGGGGCCGGCCAGCAGACGCAAGGGTCCCCGGCGGGCAGGGCTTTGCGCCGCGGCCCGCACCGTTGGCGGGGAAGTACGGCAGCTCCTGCGCCGAGCGCTGCGTGCACCACTGGAAGAGCCAGGTTGCGTCGGGGCCGGCGGGGCCCTGCAGCTGGGTGGCGTTGTAGCAGCTGGCGTCGCCGCTCGCATTGTACAGCACGCTCACGGCCTTGTGCATCGCCTGCCCCGCTTGCGGCAGGTCAGCCCACGCCCCTTCAGTAATTTATACCACCGTGCATGTGCATGCGCAAGCCGCGCGGCGCACAGCATGTCAGCAGGGCCTGCATGAAGTCTGCTTTACATGGCTTTAGGGATGGGACAGCTGGGTGCGGTTACTTTCCAGCGCGCCTGGAGCAGAGCGTCCTCGGACAGGCGGGGCTCGGCCATGAAGGCGCACGCCGCGCGCATGGGCCAGGCCGGCAGCGGGTGCTCCACCGAGCCGCCAATGTAGTGCGATGCGTACGGGTAGTTGCCCATCGCGAACGCGTCAAAAGCGCCCTGCGCGCTCGCGCGATGTCGCCCGTCGCCCAGCCGAGCAAGCTCACACAGCACCGCCGCGTGCGCTTTCCGCGCGCGGCACGACTGCCACCAGCGTCCGCAGAGTCCCGGACCTCCAAACCCGCACTTGTAGGTCTTCGCGCTGTGCGCGGCCCGCGACAGCACCGCGGGCGGCACCTGGAGCCAGTAGCCGACGCTCTGGACATCTGCCGCATCCGCCGGCTCCGCGCACAGGCGCAGGCGCTCGCGGATCGCCGCCCGGCCGGCCGCGCGCGCGCCGAGCGAGAAGAGCGCGGCGAAGCCGGCGCGGACGTTCCGCGCGCAGTGCGCGCTCGCGCCTGCGGCCGGCGTCGCGTCGCGCGTCACCACCTGTGGTGCGTGCGAGTGAGCACCGCCGGCGCTGGGGCGTGTTCAGGAGCAGGAGGGTGAACGCATTGCATGAGGCGAGGCGTCCACGCGAGCAAGCGAGCCATGACAAACCCGCGCATGCACGCTCCCAGCCTCACAGGACCGGCGCCCCGGTCTGGTCTCCCAAAAACCGCTGCCGGCTGCGTTGCCCACCTCCCAGAAGCGCGACGGCTCAAACGCCGGCCGGTTGAGGGCGGACACGTAAGCTCCGATCGGGGCGGACGCCGCCAGCGCGCCCTGCAGGCACAGCGGAGCCCCCTTGAGCAGGGCGCATTGTGCAAGCGGGCCTGTTCGCCATGCTTAGGTGCCCGTGCTCACTGCTGTGCACGCGAGCGCTGGGCGCAGGGGATTGCGGCGCGCGGCGCACCGCGACCGCCCAGGGATACTTGGCGCGCAACCAGGCGCTGAGCATCCCGCCGTAGGAGCCTCCAAAGGCGACGACCGGGCTGGTGCGGGCGCCGTGCACGCTGGCCTTCACCTCCGCGAGCAGCGCGACGTAGTCCGCGAGCGCCTGGGCGCGGGGCGGACGAGCGGCCTTGCGGGGGCCGCCCCCGCTTGCATGGCAGGGCGCAAGCAGGGCGGCCACCAGGGCGGCCACCTGCTCGACTGACAGGTAGGACGGGTCGATCGCCAGGCTGTCGGCGCCTGCGACGTGGTGCAGGGCGCTTGCTTTGGTGCACGCTGGTGCAAGAGATGGGCAAGGCTCTCGTGACTGTGAGGTGCGCACCAAACGGCTGGCTCTTTCCGTAGTACCTATGCTGTCCTCCCCAACACTGCTTGTCAGTATACCCTCGTGCTGGTGTCACGGCGCAGGGGAGAAGGTCTGAGTAGCACCTCTGCAAAGACGAGCAGTGCGCCAAAGTACTCGGCAGCCTCCCACATGAAGCCAGTAAAATTCACATACATCTCAACGTCTCCTTCGTTCCCTGCAAGCAAACAAGGGCCAGCAGTCAGACTAGAACCTGTTGAGATGCCCATGCAATGCGTTGCAAAGCATGCCTTGTGGTAACCAACAGTTCTTGCGCAGCAGTAGAGCTTGAGTGGTATGCAGTTACATACATACACCAGGGCAAGCAGCTGCAGGTCCCGCTGCAAGGGCCAACCGCATCTGAGCGCGCCTGTGTAGAAGAAGATGGGCCGTGCGGCAGACACGCTGTGCCTCCAATACTCGTCACAGACATAGTAGCGTTGCCGCCAGGTTGCCCGCTGTGAGCTCTGTCGAAAGTGGTCCAGTTCCTGCTCATAGAACTCCTCTGTGCACCTGTCAAGCCGCGACGCTGAGCAGGCCAGAAACGCCGCGGCCGTCAGTGCGCACTGCAGGACGCTGGGCATGGTGGCTGATCTGTGATGGCCTCCCCTGCAGGTGTTCATGTGCGCTGCGGGTGCCAGCCAGGGTTTGGACCGCGCACGTGCCACTCTATAACGTGCAGTCATGACGGAGGCCAGACACAGAGCTATTGATCGTCAAGAGCTCTCGCCCCTGTCCCCCTGCCTTCTAAGGCGTGCGTGTTGCTTCATATGAGGTAGTCATGGCGGCGAAGCAGCCGCTGCTCAACGGGACGAACGGCGCGCACGCGCACGCTTAACTGACGTCTGCGCGGTAGATGTGCCTCCCTCGCTGACACCTGCCTGGTGCACCGGCAGGCCTCGATGCAAGCCTCCGGTCTCCCTTCGACCTGCCGGCAACGCAGGACTCGCCGTTCGGGCAGCCTGGCGCGCAGCGGCGCTCGCTCGACGATGGGCCTAACTCGCCTGCACGGCGCGCGACAGAGCGGTGCGCTGCATAGCGGCGCTTGTTGCAGCTCCGCTAGTGGTGCTGAACTCTGGCCTGTTATGCTTGTTATGTGAAGTGAGCCAGGCGTTGGCCTCCCTCTCTCGGCCTCACCCGCCCGTACGCTCTCAAGGAACGCGCCCCGCAGCACAAGCGCTTGCGGGCTGCTGCTGCTCTCGCGTATGAGCAGCCTGCCAGGTGCTCTGCCGGGAACGCAAACAGCCATGCGTTGGCGGCCACCATGCTGAAAAGCACAGCTGTTGAGCGTGGGCAGGTCTGGTGTTTGATGACGGAGGCGGCGCTCCGTGCTCCCTAGGCAAGCGATATACTGACCTGGACTGCGAGGTTGAGCCTCGTGGCCGTGCGCTGACGCGGTGCTCTGCGCTCGGGGCAGGCAAGCGGAGGGCTGCTCGGGGAAGGGGGGCGAGCCGGTGCTGACCGTGCGCGCGCTCGTGGGCGGCCTGCTGGTCGGCAGCCTGCTCTGCTGCTCCAACACCTTCTTCGGCCTGCAGACCGGCTGGGTGACCATGGGCAGCCTCCAGGTGCGCTCCATTTTACTCTCCTGCGCTGCAGGCAGGCCGGCGTGTGTGGCCTGGCAGCAGCAGCCTGTGCAGGCGGCACATGCGCAAGTGTTGGTGACGGCGGTCAGCCTCAGGCAGCTGCAACGTGCCACAAGGAGACGGGATGCTTAAGGAGCGACTTCGCACCCGCAGACATGGTAGCGCATGAGCATCAAGTGAATAGTGCATGCACTGTCGTCAAAGCGTGCGCGCACGCGCGCCGCAGTCGGCCATCCTGGGCTTTGGCGCGTTCCAAGTGCTGGAGCGCTACGGGTTCAGGAAGCTGAGCGTTGGCGAGAACGTGATCCTGCAGACCACATCCGTTGCCACGGCCACCATGCCGCTGGCCGCCGGTGCGCAGCTCCAGCGCTGGCTGCTTGCCGCCTCACCGTCCTCTGGCACGGAGCATGCGCTGATGTCACTGCCTGTTAGTCGTCATGCGCCTCGGGGGTCGCGAGGAGGCGGGTGCTTGCGTTCTGCCGCCCATAGCTGCCCATGCACTGGAGTGCCCGCCCGCCCAGCATTGGCCATGCGTGTGCGCTGCTGCAAGCGGCGGCGCTTACGGGAACAGGGTGAGACGTCTGACAAGCTGCGGCTGGGGTGCCAGGCCTGGTCGGCATCATCCCCGCGCTCGGCATGATGACCGAGGCGGAAAACCCTGGGGGGCCGCTGACCCTGAACGTCGGCCAGCTGCTCCTCTGGTCCTTCGCCCTGGTGCGCACGCAGGACGCGCGTGCTGCCTGCTCTGGAGGACGTTCATAACGTCTGACCGATATGCGTCGCGCCTTTAACGCTCACGGTCAATTTGCATGCCTGGACATGGCACCCTGCGCAGCAAGGCCGGTGAAGCAGGGCAGGCCGTGACGCTGGAGCCTTTACTTATGCAAGTGGCGGGGGTCGTGCGTGCATGACTAGGAGCCAGCCCGGCTGCGTGTGCGCCGCGGGGCACCCGGATGAGCGCGCGCGCGCGGCAGGCGTTCCTGGGCGTGTTCATCGCGGTGCCGCTGCGCACGCAGACCATCCTGCGCGAGAACCTGCGCTTCCCGTCGGGCACCGCCACCGCCAAGGTCATCCGCACGCTGCACGGCCTGCCGGAGGACGACCCCTCGGGCGAGCCGCGCGGCGACGGCGGGGCGCTGCGGGCGTCGCGGCACCCGGCGTCTGCGCTGGCGCCGGTGCGTCCCCCTCTACTTGGCCTGGATTGTGTTGGTTGGTTCACCGGGCGCGCATGTCATTGCTAGGAGCGAAAAGGCTGCGGAGGCAGGGTGTTGCAGAGCTTTCTTGTGCAGCGCATGCATGCGTGCAAGGTCTGGCGTGGACAGCTTGATGTCGATGCTGGTGCGTTGGTTGTCTGAGCGTGTGTTTCAGGGTAGCGGAGCTCCTAGCGCTCTTGAGCCTGATATCGCACATGCGGGCACGCTGTGGAGGCACTGACGCCCGCGAGCGCCCAGGACGGGGGCGCGAGCGTGCGGCTGCACGCGCGCGCCGCGACCGACCTCGGCCTGCTGCGCACCTCGCGGCTGAACCACGTGTGCACGGAGGAGCCCATCGCCGAGGACGAGGAGCTTGCGCTCGCGGTGCGCCCGCCCGCGGCCGAGGCCGAGCGCGTGTGCCTGACCTGCTGTGCAAGCGGGCGCCCTGTGCGAGCGAGCGCCCCATCTGCGCGGCGACGTTGTGATGCATGCGGCCATGCCGCCTTGCAAGCTGCGAGTCACCGAGGCGCTGCATGCGGCGGCTGAGCCGAGGACGGGTGCGAGCTGGTTGAGGGTGCGATCCGCGCGGCGTGCATGTATATCGGCCATGCGCAGATGCTGGGGCGCGGCGCGCAGGAGTCCGCGCGGCTGCTGACGCGGCGCAGCGCGATGCCCAGCCTGGACCTGGACAGCGTGGTCAGCCTGGCGCGCGCCGACTCCGCCATCAGCACCGGCATCTGCCTGACCCGGACCAAGAGCCAGGGCCTGAAGCTGCAGCGCTGCAGCCAGGGTGCGCGCACCGGCGCCGGCGGCGCTGCTGTGCCTGCAAGCGGCCGCCGCACATGCTGCGCTGTCCCGCACAGGCTGCGAGAGCGCCCTGCTGTGCGCAGGCCTGCCGACGCTGACGTCCGCGCCGGCCGGCGGCGCGCAAGAGGGACCGGCGGCGGCGGCGCGCAAAGGTTCAAGCCCGCCAGCCCCTGCCGCCTCACGCCCATGCCTGGCTACACCTTGCGCATGTGCTGTTTGTGCGGCCAGCCCTATTTTGCTTGACGAAAAAACCCATGTTTGCCAACGCAGGGGAGGCAGGCCTGGATGAGGAGGAGGGCAAGGGCCAGTGGGAGCGCGCATGGGCGGCCCTGATGTGGACGTTTGGCGGCGGCTGCGCTTTCTCCCTCGTAGCGGCGCAGGTGAGACAACACCCAGCCACAGGTCTCAGCGTAGTGCAGAGTCGTCTGTTTTGCTCAGTTCCGCTGTAGTGACTAGGCTGCCAGCTTATGGTCAAACGTCGAGGGACACCATGCTGTTGGGAGGTGACAGATGACAGCAACCCCGTGTGGCTGCCTCTCCATGCCTGGAGCGTGCCTACCTGGGCGTGCGCAGGTGCCCTGGCTGGCGTCGCTGCCAGTGCTGACCTGGCTGGGCTGGCCCTCCGCCTCCGCCTGGGGCTGGAAGCTCAACACGTCGCTGGGCTACGTCGGGCAGGTGGGCCCCAACTGCACGCCTGCTTGCTGGCGCGCTGCCGCGCCAGCTGCGCGCGCACCTGTACGCCAGTCTCTCAGCGCTGTCTCACATCGCTGCCCTGCAGCGTGTGGGCTCTGATGGGGCGCATGGGGCTGTGCAGGGCATGATCATGGGGCCGAAGACGGCGCTGTCCATGCTGGCAGGCGCGCTGCTCGGTGCGCTGCCCCTCCACGCCGTCCCCCCCCCCTTCCAGACGCTGATGGCGTCTGAGTTCGATTGCGTGCTGGTGGCAGCAGTGCATGTGGGCGAGAGCTCTCGCTAGGGTGACGTCGACATCTGCGCCGCTGCCAGATACTTGGACGCTCACGCTCGTGCCAACAGCTGCCAGGCGGCAAGGCCCTGTACAAATTCCATTTGCATGACAGCTGGGCCTGGTGCGGCAGGCTATGCGGCGCTGGGGCCGTATGCGCGTAGCCAGGGCTGGGCGCCCGGCCCGGTTGCGGACTGGCAGGACGGCGCGGCGGGCTGGATCCTGTGGATCTCGCTTGCCATCATGCTTGGCGACAGCCTGACCTCGCTCTCGCTGCTGGTCGGCACCTCCGTTGCGAGTGCCCTCTCCAGCAGGCGCGCGCCGGGCTTGCACGCTGCTTGTGCCTGTAATTCTTGTGCCCGCTCTTGTGCAAACCTGTGAGCGTTCTCCAACAGGTGAGGATGCTGCCATTTGTGTGGTTGGCAGACAGCCTTAAGTCACCACGGTCTGACTGCCTCTACCTAGTTGCTTCAACGTTACCCCTGCATGCACAGGACCTGTCGACATAGCAATGCAGCCCCAACAGCTTGTAGGAATTTGTGACCGTGCACAACAGTCGCAGTGCTGCGCATATGCTCTGATACTCCTGAGGATGAACAAGATATACTGCCATGCTGTGCCGAGATGTGCGGGGCCGGCCTGTGGCGGCAGGGGAGCCGCCAGCGGTGGGAGCCTGGAGTACTGCCCACCGGACGAGCGCATCCCGCCCACGTGGTGGCTGGGCGGCCTGGGCGCGTGCGCGGTGTTCTGCACCGCCGTGCTGTCGCCGCTGATGTCGCTGCCGGCGTACGAGCCCGCGGCGGCCGTCGTGCTCGCGCTGCTGGTGGCCGTGCTGGCCGTGCGCGCGCTGGGGCAGACCGACCTCAACCCCGTCTCTGGCGTCGGCAAGCTGTCGCAGGCGCGTGCGCCTTCCCGAGCAGAGCTTGCCTTTCCTGCTTGCTCACCCAGTTTCGCTAGGTGGTGCGTGGAAGTGCAGTGTGTCCTGGGCAGTGCAGCACCTCAGAGCTGCGGCAAGCGCTCGGGTCATGCTGTGTCGCTGGTGCCGGGTGTTAGCGCGGTGTAGAGACTCAGGCTTGCTGTCTTTTGCATCCAGCCGCTGACATATGCCCTCCTGTGCCGTGTAGGTCGTGTTTGCGGGCATCGCGCCCGGCAAGGTGATGGCCAACCTGGTGGCGGGCGCGGTCGCGGAGGCCGGCGCGCAGCAGGCGGGCGACATGATGCAGGCGCGCCTCCCGGGCTGCAGAGCGCATTGTCGATGCCGTGAAGTGTGTGCCTGGGGAAGACGGACACGTGGCGCATCATGTGGCACAAGCTGTGCTTGCAGCAAGCACCCCCTATGATGCGAGCGGTTAAAGGGTGGTTTTTTGGTGTGCTTCAGCCCCATTATTTGTCATGTCAAGTCAAGATGTATTGCAGCGTGCAGTGTATCATAAATGCTGGTATTTTGGGCTCTTACAGCAAAGCTCCGACGGGGGCTGCCCACAAAGTTAATGCCACAGGCTTGAACATGCCTCGCTAATGTCCGTGCTGCCCCTTACTGTTTTTGAAATACCCCCCTGACACCTGGGAGACAGCAACTTGAAGTGGTCATATGAAGGCGGTTCAAATTAGCCCGCTGAGCGCCCGCGCATGTCATGGGATTGCCGCTGCGCGCGCAGGACTTCAAGACGGCGCACCTGCTGGGCATCTGCCCGCGCGCGCAGTTCTTCGCCATGGCGCTGGGCTCCGCGGCGTCCGTGTTTGTCTCGGTGGGCGCGTACTCGCTGTACACGTCGGCCTGGAGCGTGCCCAGCGCGACCTTCCCGGCGCCCACCGCGCAGATCTGGCTCGACATGGCCCAGCTGGTGCGACCCGTGCCCAGAGCCCTGCTTGCGTGTCCAGCATGTCGCGTGCCCGCGCACGCTGTTCCTATCTCTCAGCGCAATCAGCTCCTCCACTGCTTTGTTCCTATACGGCGCGCTCAGTTAGGGCTGCGAGCATGATGCGAGCATGATGCTCACATCACGATGTGGTATTATCATCCTGCTGCACTGGATGAGTACATCACTTTGCTAAACTTACGGCCGCAGGATGCGTAGAGACGCGGGCATGTCATTGCTGCGTGATGCAAATTTCGCATAGACATAGTCACAGGTTTGAACAAGGATTTGCGGTGGCTCCGCGTCCAGGTGAACGGGGGCCAGCTGCCTCCGCACGTGCTGCCGTACGCCGTGGTCGGCGCGGCGGCCGCGGCTTTCCTCGCGGTCGCCACCTTCCTGCTGCAGCGCGCATCGGCGCGGCTGGCCGAGGCGCCCGGGGCCGAGCTGGCGCCGGCCGCGGCGGCGCGGCGCGCGCGCGCCGCGGCGCTCGTGGCGGCCGCCGAGTGGGCCGTGCCGTCGGGCATCGGCGTCGCGGTGGGCATGTACGTGGCGTCCGAGTGGACGCTGCCGCGCGTGCTGGGCTGCCTGGCGGAGCAGGCGTGGGCGCGCGCGCACCCGGCCAGCCACCGGCAGCTCATGGTCGTCGTCGCCAGCGGCCTGGTGCTGGGCGAGGGCACCGCGTCCATCTTCTCCGCGCTCGCGCGCGCGCTGCTGCCGCGCAGCGCCTGACGCCTGCGCACGGCCGGCGTGCGCACGGCTGGTTCGCCGAGCACGCGCGCGTGCTGCTCGTGGCAGCTCGCTGTCGCCGTCCTGGCGGCCTGGTCCGGTGGCCCGGTGCCCAGTGGTCCAGGACGACTGCCCTTCCAAGCTGTTTTGTGCCGCTTGGCTGAGGAACATTTGCGGGGCCGCCGTCCGATGTGTGCGTGAAGGCAGCATGGGGCGCTTGCATGGCGCCTGTGCTGGTAGATTAGGGTCACTGGCGCGAGCAGGGATGATTGATGCTGTGAAGATGCACAGCATTGACACTTTGGGAGACTGCCGCGCGCACTGGCTGCTGCTGCCCAGTGGCTGCAGTCGTTCGCGGAGCTCTTAAGACTCTGGACGTTGCCGGGCTGGTTTTGCTGCATATAGCTTGGAGGCCACTGCACCCCACGTTGCCGCACCCCGTCATGTTTCCAGCTGCAGAGCTGCTCGTGTGGACTGTGCGCCATGCCCGTGTTCCTGCTCATACGTATGCTTGTGTTGTGCAGGTGGGCTGCTGCGTGCCGTGAACCTGCTCATGCACGTTGGTGTGTCGTCATGAAAAAGCATGCAATGCCTGGTTTAAGTCAAAGCGCATGAACCTCTGATGGCTGGAAGGCCCGCCATGCAAACAGGGCTCCTGCTCATAAGCTTGACGACCAGACTTACCTGTGATTCTGGATGTCAACCGGATCTTTTGCTGCACAATCAGACTGTGCTACATGGGGCTTAAGCAGAGGGCTGAGCTCTCGTACACATGTTTGTATAATCCTACATATGAATGCCGGGGTAGCTCGGAGAATGAGCATCCTATGCTGGACTGCGATGAAGCAGTACATGCTTGCTCAAAGCAGGAGCGTCCTATGAACTCCTGCTTTGAGCATGCATGTACTGCTTCATCGCACATGGCGCAATGATAGTGGCTCACCACAAATAGGATGTGACAGGTAATGGGGTGCCAAAGATTAGACAGCAACGAGGAATATGCTGAGCTTTAGCCCGGAACATACTCTTGCAGCAGTGTCTGCCTTGCGCTTCACTACCTGGCTGTCAGCTCACCGTTGACATGTGACAGTACCTTGCATACACTCCCCCTGAACTGTGCAAGACAACCCTGTGTGAAATGCATGTAGCTTCAGGTCTCCAAAGGGGCCCAAAAAGCCAGGGAAGTGAGGCGGTTTTCAGGCGAACCTTAACTATGGAGCAGATCCGTACAGTTTGCTATTGTCCAAACTGGCAAGGTTTGCAAAGGTGGCTGGGCCTTGCTATGGGCTGCTGCTCGGTGCTATGCTGATGTGTTTCAGCAATTGTGTGGAAACTCTGCTTCGCACCTGACTGTGGTTTTCTTGGACCCTCTTCTACCTCACACGAGCGTCTCACTGCAACCTGAGGAGCAATGGTTGCTGACGGACGCGCCTTTGGCGTCTCTTTGGGCATCTACTTCGCAATTGCCGTGGGATGTCTCCTGTTTTTTGGAGCGTTCAGGAAGTCCCGCCTCACCAAGAAGTTCTACGCGCCAAAAAGGTGAGAGGCCAGGCTCCCAAGCGAGCACAGGTGTCTTGTTATCCGGTATGTGTGTGCATGCACTGCTGCTCATTGCATTGCGACGAGCCATACTGGGAGGCTCTGCGCCTCTCTCCGCCACCGTTGAGCAATGGCAGTGTGCTTCCTGCTGCGCGGTGTGGCGCACTCACAAAAGAGTTTACAGAGAGCCCATTGTGCCCGCACTTTGAGCAGGTACATGAAAGGAAAAGGACCAAAGCCAAGACGACTGCCGACCAGTTTCCGGGGATGGATTGCACCCGTCTTTTCGACAAGCGAGGATGAAGTCATCCGCGTCTCGGGCGTTGACGCGGCGATGTACCTGCGTTTGATAGCCTTTGGTGAGGCCATAAGGTTCTACGTGCCTGCAGCTTGGCGCTCTGCACAAGCGTGACTGAGCTCGCTGCTATTCGAGCGCAGGCTGCGAGCTTTTCCTGGGCATAACGATTTGGTGTGCGCTCACTGTTCTGCCCACCAACATCAAGGTCAGCGCACGCGGGCGCCTGCTTTCCTGGGTCCAGCAGCACTGCTACGGCCACAAGCCGTGGGCAAGCCCTGTGCACGCTGCGCGGTGCAGGGCGAGGCGATCATGAACCTGGAGGCGCTCAATAAACCCAACCCCAGCCCCTATACGTGCGCGGCCGCAACCGCCTGGCCTTTTCTGCCTGGCTGCTGCAGTCAGGCCAGCCTTTGCCTGGTGGCTGCTGTCGAGGCCAGGCCATGCATAGCGGCTAGGGCCGGCCGCCGACCTGCGCAGGTACTGGGTGTCGCCCCCGCCGCCCGCGGACGTGATGGCAGCCTCTCCGCCCGCGCCGGCTGCCGTCAAGGCGCGCCTTTGCCTCTGTGCGTTTGCCACCACACTGGAGTGCTGCAGGTCCAGGTATGTGCGAGCAGCTGTGACAATGGAGTAACACCTTGAATGTGGGCCGGACAGTCGCCCACGTTCTACAATGATGACCCTTCGCCACCGGCGCCGCCGGGACTGAAGTGGTTTGAGTATGCGGACGGTGCGCGGCGGGCTCCGCGGCACGCGCGCTGCATGCCAAGGCCGGCGCCCTCTGCATGTGTGGCTTGACGGCCCTGTGCAGAGTTGTGGGTATGATGCCGTGCGCCCGACTTGGCGTGCGCCGCATCATTGCATGGTCGCGGCGCTCTGCGAGCACGCCGCCAGCTGTGTGAGCGCCTGCGGCGCAGGCGTGCCGCCGCTGCCGCCCATCACGAGCGTCATGGGGCCGTCCTACCGCAACTACACCTGGATGTACGACAGCAACTTTGTCATCCGCTCCTACTCCTTCTCCAACCTGGACTGGGTGCCCGCCCGCCCGCCCGCCCGTGCACATGCGCCGAGGGTCACAGAGGGCGGGCGCGCTTGCAGCGCTGTTCCGTCCGGGCGGGTCACACAGTGCGAGCGTGGCGTTCTGCCGGGCTGGGAATCGGAGCGCCCGGCTCGGCTGCGCAGGCGTTGAGCGCGCGGCGGCGGTGCTGCAGGTGACCATGTCCAACATTGCGGCGCGGAGCAACCTCTACTGGTGCGCCTGGCGCTGGGGTCTGTCATGCATGATGCATGGCGTGCATGCAGCACGCCGCAAGCGCACACGGTGCGGCCGTGACGCGCCTGCGCCGCCCCGCAGGGTCCACCTCATCACGATCTGGGTCGTCACGTTCTACACGTACTCGGTGCGCGGCCGCCCCCCCCCCCGCGCCGACTTGCCCGGCCCTGCTTTACCCGTCTCCGCTTCGTCAGGCCCTTCCAACTGCTCGCATGCCCTGCGGGGACGATCTGTAACCCCTGCGCCTGTCTAGTGTGTGTCATTCTGGATGCCTAGTGGCCATTGTGAGAGCGCCGCGGCCTGCGCGAGCCAGACGTGGGCACGCAGTGTGTGTGGCCGGGTGCTGACATGCCAGACATGCCTACTGTGGAAGAGGAGGGGGTCTGCCCGAGCAGGCGCATGTAGCTCAAGCAGGCCATGCTTGAGCGCTGCCCCGTGCTTGAGCTGTGGGCTGCAGGAGCGCCACAGCTGTGCTGCGAGGCACCCGGCGGAGAGGCCGTGAGGGCCCGCTGCGCGGCTGGCGCACCGAAGCGGCCGGGTTCAGTGGCGCGGCCGCTCCGCCCGCGGTCAGGGCGCGCCGGGCGCTGACGCGGCGCGCGCGCGCGCGCGCGCGCAGCTGCTGTGGCGCTACAGCCGCGAGGCGGTGCAGATGCGGCTGCGCTACCTGCAGACGGAGCAGGGCGCGGAGGCGCACACGGTGCTGGTGCAGGACATCCCGGGCGTGTCGTACGGCACGCCGCTGCACCGCCTGGACGCCACCGTGCTCGCCGTGCTGCCCGGCGCGGTGAAGAACCCGGCCAAGCGCTACATTGGCCGCGCGGTCAGCCTGGGCGAGAAGGGCATGCAGGCGACCGCCGGCAAGCTGGCCAACACGCTCATCACCACGCGGTGCGGCCCGCCTGCCGCCAGACGCTGGCGCGGTCCCAGCGACCGCTGCCTGCGCGCAAGACTCTGCAAACCAGGCCGTGCTGGCATCCAGACACCCATCATCACACGTGCCAATGAGGAGGGGACGAACGCCGGGCGTGTGCACGCACGCGTGACCTGTGGGCTCTTGACGCGCAGTGCGTACGGGTAGAGGTGTCACATGCATAACTTCATCCCCGGTCGCCCACTGTAGCACGTGACTTCACTAGCCTGGCCATGCGGCGGGCAGGCAGCATGGCGCGACGGGCGTGCAGCGCACGGCGGCGGGCGACGAGAAGTTCTTCGACCCGCCGGAGACGCTCGCGCGGAGCAACTCCAGCCTGCAGGCCTCCGACGACGTCGGCAAGGACGGTGCGCCGCAGATACTGGGCGGGCGAGCATGGGGTGCCTGGCGGCTGTCAGCTCGAGCGAGGAGCCCCCTCGAGGGGTCCCTGCGCGCATGGGTCATGCGGTCGTAGGCGCTCTGCAAGCAAGCGCTGGGCGCTCCGCGCCTGACTTGCGCAGCCGCGGCGCCGGCCGCGTGAGCGACCCGCGCAGGCTCACCCAGGCAGGGCCGAACCAGCAGCGTGGGCCGCCCGTCCTGGCTGCGCTTGCCAGGGTCGGGCCGCGGCGCTGAGCGCGCGCGCGGGCGCGCCGGCAGGGGGCGCCGGCGCGGCGAGCCAGGATGCGGAGGGGCAGTGGTCGGTGCGCAAGAAGGACGAGCCGGAGATCGCCAACGCCAAGCCCAAGCCGGACCAGGGGTGGCAGAGCCTGACGAGCACCAACGCCTGGGGCCAGGCCCGCGAGCTGCTCTCCAATGGCCTCACCATGCAGCAGGCGCGCGCCGCGGCGGGCCCCTGGCGCGCAGGGGGCGCCCCGCCGCGCTGCAAGGCCGAGCGGCTCCCGCGGCGTGCCTGCCTGAGCCGGCGCATGCTGTTTGCATTGCTTGCCTCCCGAGCGGCGGGCGCAGCGGCGTCGTGCGTGTCATGTTCTGCATGTCGGCGCTCGCCTGCACTCGCACGAGACGGGCTTCTCACTCTGGCAATCTGCGGCATTCGCTCCTGCCACATCCGCAGTGTGGGTGGGACACGCACAGAATGCGCGCCGCGTCTTGCGGTGCCTGCCTCCTTGACCAGCCTCTCTCGGCTCACGCGATATGCCGCTGGGGCAGCGACGGCGGGGTTGTCGATTGGAATACAAGCGGCGGACGCACCCGCACCCGATTGCTGAAATGGCGGATGTGCCGCATCCAGTTGGTTATGGTGGTGGAATAAAATATTGTGAAGCGACATTGACAGTGCAGGTGGCCTGGCAACGAGCTGACGCGCTGGGCGCGCGCGCGCGCGCAGTTTGTGGAGCGCGAGATGGCCACGCTGTTCCCGGGCGAGGTGCAGGCGGTGCACGTGGTCTACGACACCGCCAAGCTGGACAACCTGGTGGAGGAGTACGAGAAGCTGCACAGCAACCTGACCGACCTGCTGGACGACTACACGTCCAAGAAGCGGCGCCACAAGAAGATCAAGCGCAAGCAGGCGCGCCGCCGCCCGGGGCCCTCCAGCGACCCTGACCCAGACCCCGACCCTGCAGCGTCGCCACAAGAAGATCCAGCGCAAGCAGGCGCCGCCCAGCCCGGGGCGGCGCGCGCCGGCCGCCCCGGCCTTCCAGCGAACCCGGCCCTGACCATGTGCGCGCGGTCCCGCCCTCTGGCGGCGACGCGCGTGCGCCGGAGGGGGCCATGTCTTGTGGGCACTGCAGGGCTGTGCGCTCGCGGAGCAGAAGAGCGCAGAGCGGGCACGAGGGTCGCGAGTGAGACTGCTGCGCTAGGCGAGCCCGCTGCAGCAGGCTGGCCAGCGGGATCAGGTATGGTGGGGAGCCTGGCGCGCGCCGCGGCTGACGCGGGCGGCGCGGGGCGCAGATGCGCGTCGTGGGCGTTAAGTACGGCGCCTGGGGCCGCGAGAAGTACGGCGTCAGCCCCATGAAGACCGACTCGATGGAGGTGCGGAGGACGCTCTGTTTTGGATGCTCTGCAGCCCTGCAATTGCGAGCGGCGTGTCCGGGCTGGGCCCCGGCCGGCGCCCAGCGCTCGGTGTGGAGAGTGCGGCCTGGTGGCACGCGGCCAGGCCCTCCCCGCTTTGCATGCAGACACAATGACGCAAAAAGCAGACTCCGTGCCAGCCACCCTGCGCATGCGCTCTGCGCGCATTATGATATTGTCGGGTCCTTGGCTGTAATGTGTCGGCGTGCAAGGGGCGCCTGGCGCAGCTCAGCGAAGGGGTCATGGAGGGTGTGGCACCAGGGGCGCAGCGCAGCCGCGGGTCCAGCGTGCATGGCACTGGCCTGGC
>JAABUY010003103.1_pt1 | contig 18746 bp, 10 predicted proteins | sample 5560271 | NCBI WGS metagenome assembly JAABUY01 (sample SAMN10711886, study PRJNA513374) | rock metagenome | isolation source: Antarctica rocks | place: Antarctica: Victoria Land, University Valley
ATGTCCGGCTGAATCCTGCTCATGGAGACTGGGCAGGTGCTGATATCTGTATCTTGACCTTGTGAAAGAGATTGGTTGTCTTTCAGCAGCTGGTACCCCTCCATCTCAGCTGCCAGAGCTGACAATCAGGCCGCCCCTCACAAGCCTTCCAGAGCTCGAGACTTGCCAGTGCTGCCCATGTGCACCAAGCTACCCTTGTCCAGTCACCGCCTCTGCTGTGGCAACAGCCACTTGTCACACCAGCGGTCGTGCAAAGCGGTGCGTCGTAAGCTCATCACTTCAGCTACCAAGTCAGCTCCTGCTGGCACAGCTGATGCTGTTCAGGCAGAGTTTGTCAAGGCAGGCATATCCGCTGAGGTCGCCCAGAAGGTTGTCAAGCAATACAAGACATACCTAAACTGGGACGTGGACACCAAGCTGCGGCCTGCCCTGCAGTCATGGCTGCAAGAGCTGGGCACTGAGCAGTTGTCTCAGCAGCTTCAGAGACTACCAAGCCTGCTATTGTGCACGCCCGAGGAGCGTATTGGAGTGTACTCTTGGCTGGTTTCAAAGGGTATCAACGCTGCAAGGATACAGCAGAAGGCACCATTGGTCTTGACAAGGGAGATTGGGGCTGTGCAGAGCACCTTTGAGGCTCTCCAGCAAGCAGCTGCCTTGTCAGATGAACAGATGTGTACCCTTCCCCACAAGCATTCTGTAGCTCTTGAAGCTGGACCAGAACGTGTGGTTGGCACGCTTCACGCTGTTGGCACGCTGTTGGGCATGCCAACGACATCAGACAACTTCAGAGCGTTTATCATAGCTGCTCATGACAGGCTGTTTTGTATGAGTCCAGTCACTCTTCACCAGCGTGTGACATTCTTCTGCAAGATGTATGCCACTGGGACCCATGTAGCCAGGACTGCGCTCTCAAGGGGTGTGTTCACAACTCCAGAGGCTGTGATGCAAAGTAGAGCAGCGAAGCTTCAAGAGCAGCTAGGCTGGAACAGTGAACAGCTGAAGCAGAGGCTCAGTGCTCAACCAAACATCCTGAGTTGTGAGCCTTCCACAATTGCCCGTAATGTTCAGGCAATGCAAGTTGCAGGCTTTTCTCAGACCCAAGTCTGGGTAATGTGCACCCGGCAGCCAGCTTTGCTGGGTTCGAAATGGACCTCCGACACGAATGTTGAGAAGCTACAATTCCTCACATGTCTGCTAGGCCTGAGACTTGATGACATAGCTGCCAAACCTCAATTGCTGACCTATTCGGTCAACGGCTTCCTTGGCCCACGAGTATGGTTCATGCATCAGATTGGTGCTATTAGGGCACCCAACACCGTGATGACATCAGAGTGTTTCAGTTATGTCTCTGGTTGCTCAAGAGCTCGGTTTTCCATTAAATTCAGCTCACCACCCAGCAACCCTAGCATGGTGTTTGACTCAGCCTTCATTGACCATTGGAAACAACGCTGGGAGTTTTTGAGACAACACATGAAGCTGTCCGTTGAGACCATTGCTGCCCACCAGGATCTGCTGCTCACATCTCTGCCTGGCAGGCTGGCTCCCAGATGGCAGCTCTTGTCCAGGTTAGCAAGTGAGCAAGCAGACTTCAAGGCAGAAGACCACCTCACAGCCCTGGCCAACCTGTCTGACCAAGACTTTGCTCAAGCCTTCCACGCAGATAGTGAGCTACATGGAATTTGGCACCTCAGCAAGGCTGCTGTTTTCTGTGCTTCCTGTCCCTGCTCAAGAAAGTAGTCTGTGAGTCATCATTACACATTCACATGTGTCAAAAGCAGCTACAACTCGAGTCACAACAGTCTGCTTGATCTTTTGCGCTGTGCGTATTACTTTAGTAGCATGCAAGCATGTAGCAACTTACATGCCACAAAGATGCTGTCATAAGTTGACAGTGGTGTTGTGCCATGCAGGGACTTGAGAGTGTGGCCTGAGCGCTTGAGGAAGGTAGCATGCCGGCCGTGCGGTTCAGGTGTGTGCTGGGCAAGTTAAGCACTGGTTCAGATACCGGTTGGGAAGTCCTTTACACCTTATGTTACAATGGACTCTGCTGGTAAGGCTCCAGCCGTGAACACACTACTTTCAGTATGGTGTGCATCTGTGACAAGGTTGTAGTGCCAAGCAACTCTGTGACATGTTGTTGCAGCTCCTCAAGTGGCTCAACGACAATGCTGTAGCTGCAACCTTGCACGGCAGTCACTGCAGCACAGCACAGCGCTCTTATAGACTTGGCTTGCTGGTGCTTTCCAGTGGCCTGTCATGTGACTAAAAACAGTTGCATCTTGCTCTTGGACCTGCTTTTGTAGAGGACAGGATGACAGACCTGCCCACAGGCACTTGTGCAGCCTTTTTTCTTAATCCATGCATGATTCAGGTGACAGTGATGTCAAGTGGTGAGGCCAGCACGTGCGTGCCCGCAGGGGACAACTGGGCAGCTTGATGCATGGCTAAGGCGTGGTCCTGATGGCCAGCTCACCCTTCATTTCTGGCTTTTCTTGTTCCCATGATGTGTTGGTAAGCAGGCCACATGTAGACATATGTTGAATGCTTTTTCTGTTTCATATGTTTGCACGACATAAATCCCTGCTGCTGGTGTGTACACACGCACGTTTGGCACAAGACGAGCTGCATAACGATGCTGCATTGATGTTGACTTGAAGCTCAATCTCAAAGTCAAGTGTGCGCCCTTGAAGCAGCATGACAACGTAATGAATGCACTGTGTCTTCAAGCCTGCTTTGACTGCCACACCAACTATCAAGACGCAGTGTTGTGGCAGGAGGGCAGTTCCTGTAGGGCACTTAGTCCAGCCCTTCAGTCTGATTCCCCCAAGATTTGCTGATGATGCCCAGGCTACAGTGGGAGGGGGTGACAGTCCATGGAGCCATGCCAGCCCCTTCTTCTGACACCTCCCGCTGCCATTGTTTGTTGGTAAGCAGCTTGTGTTCAAGACGTGTATGTCAAGCATGGTGTACATCCACCATTGTGTACATCCACCATTGTGTTGCAATGCATCAATGCAGATGTGATGTTGACAAAAGTCTCAGTGCTGTCTAGTGCGCATCCATTTGCCAATATTGCATGGAGTGCCTGTGGGGAGTCATGCCATGATGTTTACAATTATCATGCTGTTTAAAACAAGCAAGGTTGCGACTTCACAAAATGGTATCAGTAGCTCCACCAGTTGCACATCATTTGTACAACAAGCATTCAGATTGCACTCTTCAAAAGAGCCTCGACACACATTCTGAGGGCTTTTAACTCTGCTGATATAGGTATAACCACTAATACAACCTCCGACTTCAGCTCTACATGCGTTGTGCTTGCGCTCGTGGCCGGCCGTCAGCGACAGCAACGACGACTGTTTTCCTCCACTACATCATCTCTACATGACTGTAATGATAACCTCCGAGATGCATTCCAACGCATTTCAGTGCATCGCGCAGCCTAACACAACCCTTGTTTGACTGCATATGTATACTGTATCTAACGCTAACACACTACCCCTATGATCCAGGCACTTTAGCAGGCTCTGCAGATCAGTGCATCCTTGGGAACGTGTATCTGAGATCCAATCTATCAAGGGAACAAGCAGTCAGGGCACACCAGACACGTGCATGGCTGCTCTCTCCACATGCAGCCTGCAAACAACGCACATCGGTGGCACTTCCATAGGATTCAGCAGCACAGTCACTTGGCCAACCTTTTGACTGATGTGCAGGGACAGACCAGGAGCAGTGCATAATGATCATCACGCATGTCGAGCAAGTATCCTTGTCTTCACGTGTGACTGTACGATACAGGAACAGCAATACAATATTTTCATGCATCAGGTGACTGAGGCGGCTCAGCCAGCTGCGTTTGCAACAGAGTCCTCCAGAGCTCTTGCGCTGTGCTGCAGCATGAGCAAATCAACACAATGCTTGCTCACAGGTACCGTAACTTCTGTGCAATCATTTACAATCTTGCAGAGTGTGCCCATTGCGTGCACAACAGACAAGGTATAAGAAGGGAGAAGAAGGGCGTGTACATATGCTCCGATACAACTGTTGTGTGTTAATGATGCAATGCATTCTGACACTGAAAGTGCTCAATTGACATATGTTGCACTTGCAGGCGAAGCTCCCTGTGGCAAACATAAACAGATGTCAGCCTTCAACTTTGAGCTGCAGCTGTATGTTTGACCTGGCCATCGTACAGAGGAAGGTAGCACCCGAATAAGGTGAGAAGTGGATCAAGCTTTGTGCTGTGTTACAGGACTGGCGTGGAGTTGCAAGCCGCACTGCGTCGCAGTCTGGGCACATGCACCGTGCAAGCTGTTTGAACAGGGAAGGTTGCAACTTCACAGACAGGGTATAACTGGCTCCACCACTCGCAAATCATTTAGACGGAAACAACCAAAGCACATCAGGTAGGGCTGCTCTTTCAACATGTACCGGTAGCCTGCAAGGCACATTGACAGCATGTGAACCACGCTGAGCAGCACGGTCACTCGACCAAGGTGTGGAGTAAGAAACAGGCACACTCTCAGCTGAGGCTGCCACACACCGTCAGGCAATAGCAAGACTACATGTGGCTGTTCCATACATTATGACAATTTCACCATGCAAGAGAGCACCTGCCAGCAGATGCGAGTTGTTGCAAGATGACTGTAGCCAAAGCTCAGGGAGACGCAGTCCACTATTATGTCTGACCTGATGGGATGAGCTATCAAGGCACTGGCCAGGTTGGCGCCTCTCCAGTCTGGAGTGGCTGGACTGAGTGCCCTGCAAGGAAGAGCTGTGCCCTCTGTCAAAACCTGATTGCAGACTTGCTTCACAACATGCGAGTGAATGGACTCTTGTTTGATGCATGCACACTTGATTGCATCCAGCCTGAGCCTTGAGCCAGTGGCAGACTGCAGCTGTTTGCAGCCAGAAATGAATTGTTGTGACGGCTGCGACAGCCACGATGGTGGTGCAGCACAGCATAATGCAACCTCATGCTTGGTGTACGGATGTATCCATGCGAGGCTGATCAACAAGACGTGCCAATGGAGTGTATCAAGAGAGCTACACATGCTTCCCAGCAAACTGCATGCACAACATGATGCATTAGCGCTTCTGCACTGTGCTGCCTCGGTTCTGCGCAATTGACTGCAACAGTGCTGATTCTGCACCGCAGCATTGCATGAACAATGACAGGCAACAAGTAAGAGGATGAGAGCTTGTGTATTTGGTCCTGTTGTGCAGCCAATGTCTGCTGTTGGTCAATGCATTCTGAGACAGGGAGGTCTCACTTGATGCAGCTGGCCATGTGTCAGAGCCACGTTTGTCTGTGCCCTAAGCCTGACAGCCTGGCTTTGCTCTCTCTGTACTCTCTGTAGATGTTGTGACCTGTCAAGATGTTCATCGGCAAGTCTTGGGGGAATCAGACCTGAAGGGCTGGACTAAGTGCCCTGCAGGGGAAAATGCCCTCCTGCCACAACACTGTGGCTGCATGTATTCTGAGAGGCCTTCTGGCGGTCAAAGCAGGTTTGCAGACAGTCATTGCATGCATCATGTTGTCATACTGCCTGAAGGGCACATAGCTGACAGTGAACTTGATCATTGAGTCAAAGCCGCTGCTGCATTACAATGCAGCTTGCCTTGCCCCAAACATGAGTATAAGCACATAAGCAGCAGGTGTTCATACGGTGCAAACATGTGAAACAGCATTCAACATGTGTCTGTATATGGCCTGGTTACCAGCAAAACATGGCATTGGAAAAGGCCAGAAATTGGACTGTGGGCTGGCCATCAGGATCACGCCTTGCCCAGGCATCAAGCTGCCCAGTTGTCAGCTGCAGGCATGCCCATGCTGGCCTCACCACCTACACCATTGATTATCTGCACAAAGCATAAGCATAGCTCTGATGTCAAGAATGAGCCCCAATAAATTTGCATGAGTGCCCATGGGCAGATCTGCCACCCTGCTCTGTATAGAAGCAGGGCCAGAAGATAGGTGCGATTGTTTCCAGTTGCGTGACAGGCCACTGGAAAGCACCAACGAGCCAAGTCTGCAAGAGCCCTAGGCTGTGCTGCAGCAACTGCTATGCAAAGTTGCAGCTACAGCTTTCTTGCTTAGCCGCTTGAGGATTTGCATCAAAGGCACACAGGGTTGCCTGACCCTACAACCTTGTCATAGATGCACACTGTGTTGAAAGCAGTATGTTCAAGGCTGAAGCCTTACCAGCAGAACCTGTTGGAACAAACATAGAGGATACTTTAATTGGCCTCTAAAACAGTGCACCGAATTTCTCAGGGCACACCTCGATGGCCAAGGCGGCATGCTAACCCCCCCTCAGGTGGCACGCTAACCCCCTCTCAGGCGCGTAGACCTCACTCTGAAGTCTCTGCACGGCAGAACACAATGTGCTGTCAGTTCACAGAAGCATCTCTGTGCTGTTCAGCACCTCAACATTGCATGCTGCTAGCACTGCATACCATAAATGCATTTCAACTAAATTCAAATTCATTCAGATCAGGCAACTAATCAGCTGATACAGTTGCTGTCTACAATGCAAAAGGTCAAGCTGACTGGTATGTGCATGTGTCTGCTGTTGACATAGGTGTAATGTTGAAGCTCACCGTCTGCCCTGAAAGCTTGAGCAAAATCCTGATCAGACAGAATGGCCAGGGCTGCCAGGTGGTCCTCTGCCTTGAAATCTGCTTGCTCACTTGCTATCCTGGACAGCAGCTGCCACCTGGGAGCCAGCCTGTCAGGCAGAGATGTGAGCAGCAGTTCCTGCTGGGCAGCAATGGTCTCAACTGACAGCTTCATGTGCTGTCTCAGAAACATCCAGCGCTGTTTCCAGTGGTCAATGAAAGCTGTATCAAACACCATACTAGGGTTCCTGGCTGGTGAACTGAATTTCATGGAAAACCCAGCTTTTGAGCCGCCAGAGATCCAGCTAAAACTGCCTGATGTCATGATGTTGTTGGGTGAATCAATAGCACCACTCTGTAACAAGAACCACACTCGCGGGCCAAGATGGCGCTCTACAGAGCACATCAGCAGTATGGGATTAGTAGCTATGTTATCCAAGGTCAAATCTAGCAAACATGTGAGGAATTGCAGCTTCTCAACATTTGTGTCAGAGGTCCATTTGCGGCCCAGCAGGGACGGCTGCTTGGTGCACATAGCCCAAACTTGGGTTGGAGAAAAGCCTGCACCTTGCATATCCTGGACATTGTGGGCAACTGTGGAAGGCTCTGAATTCAAAATGATTGGAAAGGCACTGAGCTTCTGCTTCAGCTGTGCATTGTCCCAGCCCAGGTGCTCTTGAAGCTTTGCTGCTCTACATTGCATTACAGGCTCTGGAGTCGTAAACACGCCCGTCGTGAATGCTGTCCTGGCCACATGGGTCCCAGTTGCATACATCTGGCAGAAGAAAGCCACACGCTGATGAAGGGTGTCTGGACTCTGAAGGAACAGTCTGGGACTGGCAGCAAAGATCATGTCTCTGAAGCTGTCTGATGTCATTGGCATGCCCAACATTGAACTCACAACGTGAAGCGTGCCGATGACACGCTCTGGTCCATATTCAAGAGCTACAGAATGCCTGTGGAGAAGGGTACACATCTGTGCATCTGAGAAGGCAGCTGTTTGCTGAAGAGCCTCGAAGGTGCTCTGCACTGCCCTGAGCTCCCTTGTCATGGCTTTTGGTGCCTTCTGATGTACCCTTGCGGCATTCACTCCCTTTGACTCCAGCCAAGAGTACACCTCGTTGCGCTCCTTGGGCGTGCGCACCAGCAAGCATCGCACTTTCTGAAGCTGCTGAGACAGCTGCTGACTGCCCAGCTCCTGCAGCCATGACTGCAGGGCAGGTCGCAGCTTGGTCTCAATGTCCCAGTTGAGGTAGTGCTTGTATTGCTTCAAAACCTTCTGGGTGACCTCAGCGGGGATGCCTGCCTTGGCAAACTCTGCCTGCACAGCATCGCCTTTGCCAGCAGAAGCTGACCTGGCATCTGATGTGATGAACAGCTGACTCATTGTGTTCCATGACTGATGCACTGACAGGTGGCTGTGACCACGGCAAACGTGGTGACTGGACAAGCGCAGCCTGGCACACATGGGCAGCATTGCAGGAGCATACACCCTGCTTGGCTCCTGAGGGTTGGCCTGAGGGGCACACAAAACAGTTTGAGCACTTTGCGCCAATATATAGCATCGAACTTTGCTGTGTTGCAACTGTTGCAACATATGTTGGCAGTGCCTGCAAGATGTGTTACAGAGGGAATGGCATGCAAGCCAAGTAGCGATTGTGTAGGTGGCTGGCAGGGACAATGTCTCGATGAGTTTCACCTTGCAGTGGCTCAAGCATGGGGCGTCCTGGCTGCTGATCATGCCTTTTATGTCAACATGCGCTGTATCCAAAGATCTAATGACTTCCTGCAGCAAAAAGGATCGTGCTGACAACGCTGACAAAGGGTCCACAAGACATGGCAGTGCAGAGATTCACATGCTGCGGCGAGTTTGAGCAGGATAATGTTATAACTTCACACACAATGGAACGCAGGAGTCTGAGACGCATCGTACAGTGCAGAAGCAGCGTTACGCCTTCCCTGCTAAGCCTGTAGAGCATCACCTTGGCAAAAACGCGAGGTGCAAGCCTTCTTGCGAAGATCATCCTCACTCTGGTCCTTGCTGCAGGGCACATGTATGATCAGCAGAAAATATCACCCATATAGACACCCATATAGATATAGGTGTGCAACTGTACACCTTTTGGTGGCCTGCTTGGTAAAATGTGCTGCTCGTCAAGCGTTTGTGACGCAGGCTAATTCTTGCCACATCTATCCTTCTGCTACGCTGCATTGTTCATCGCAGTGGCACGTGCGTTCATCTAAGAGGTGTGTAAATGTGTTGCCACTCGTGCCGTGTTGTTCAGCGACGGGCCCTGGCTTCGCTGACTCGCAAACCTTTTCGAAGCCATGCGCTAGCTTGCCGCGGTCCTGCTGCAACTTGATGTACGCGAAGCTGACAAGTGTTGCCACTCTGATTGCCGCTTTCCTTCAGTCCGGACTAATGACTCAACCTGATCGTATATGACTAACGCATGACTCACAGCGCAAACATTTAGCCTTTGATTTCGAGCTGCATTGACCTGGGACTCGCGGGCCGACCAATCACGGTAAGCTCCTTAAAGCGACGCTCTTCACACTGACACCTGCGTTAGGCGACCAGTCTCGGGATCAGTCAATAAGACAGCACACCTGACATTGAACTTGAGCATTGCACCTTGGCTCAATCAAACCATAAATGTTTGCACACCAGCAGCAGGAGTTATGTGGTGCAAACACAGGAAATGCGAACAGCAATATTTGCAGCAGCATAAATGTCGGCATGTGGCCTAGGCCTGCAGCATGGCAGTGGGCAAAGCCTGGAGGGTGGCCTGGCCATGCCTTTCCCAGGCATCAAGCTGCCCAGTTGTCAGCTGCAGGCATTCTCATGCTGGCCTCACCACTCAACACCACTGATCACCTGCATCAAGCATGATCATCAATGATCTGCATGAGTGCCCGTGGGCAGGTCTCAGACTGGCACCTTGCTCTCTGCAAAAGCAGGGCTAGAGGCAAGGTGCGACTGTCTTGAATCACATGACAGGGCGGCAGACCTGTAGCTATCAGGCAGCGACTGTTTCCAGCTTTGAGCTACAGCTCAGCCAGACGCGACCTGTAACAACTTTACGCCAAAACTGACTCACGAATTCAAGTGTGGTCCCCAAGCCCCTGCTCACACACAATCCCTCGCAATCGTGCTTCAGAGTTTATTTTACATCACATGACAGGCCGCTGGAAAGCACCAACGAGCCAAGTCTGCAAGAGGACTTGGCTCTCGTGTGTGCTAATACCCTGTACTGCTTTCATGGGGTCACTGCCTCGGGTCACTTCTCGAAACGGCATACTCAACTTCACCTTCACAGACTTGCATGTGTTTGATGCATAATGTTACACATGCTGTATAGCACAGTGCCACACATGCTGTATGGCACAGTGTGATGTTTTAGTACAGCTAATGGTAATCATGACAGCAACATCAATAACAGCAACAGCAACAGCAACAGCAACAGCAACAGCAACAGCAACAGCAACAGCAACAGCAACAGCAGCATCAGCTGCAGTGACAGTGGCAGTACTGACACAAGCAGTAATGCCAAAGGCAGCGACAGCCAGCAGCGCATGTTGGCATCACAGTGCAACAGCGGGGGCAGTATTCAGCCCTGTGTGGGCCTGAGGTGAGGGCATCATCAACCAGCAATTAGCTGATGGTGTATGCCTGTTCACATCTCTGCTTGCTTTGTTCCAATTGTTTGATTTGCATGTTTCTGTATGTTATGAGCTGATATGTACACTTTGCGCTGCACACTTAGCCTATGCATTTCACATCATGCCATATGTGATGTCAGTCATGCTACCTTGTTCCTGGGCCAGATTTTGGTCACACGAGTTTTGGACCAGGTTGCATGTTGCACTGCATTTATGTACACATGCTTTTAGGGCTTGCCACTATTGCCCTAGGCATTGCGAGGTTTGCCCCATCAAGATGCGACCTTTCTGTGCTAGTCAGCAGAAGGCACGACCGATGCAGATACAACAGTTTGCTGTTGCACACCTTTTGGGGGGCCTGCTTTTTTAAACGTACTGCTCGCGAAGCTGGCGATGCAAGCTGATTGTTGTCGCAAAACATCCTTTCACCACGCTGCAGTGGCTTAGTAAGTGCACTGTCATCTTATATGAGGTGTGTAAACGTGCTGCCACTCGCGGTAATTGTGCCTTCTCGATCAGAGCCGGACCCAAGCTTAGCTGACTCGCAAATAACGCGCTATACTTTCTCAAAGCTACGTGCTAATACGCTTACGGTCCTGCCAAAAAATGATGCGCGCGCCCGGCACCAATGCCTCAACCTAATCCGGTATGACTAACGCATGAGTCAATGCGCCAAATACCGGTGAATTTTAGCACAACATTTTAGAACAACATGAGAAGCTGAGAAGCTATATACCATGTTACAGAGTGTAAGTGTGCCCTGCATTACAAAACAGGGTCAGAATGATCTTCGCAAGAAGGTTCGCACCTCGCATCCTTGCCAAGGTGATGCTCTTATGGCTTAGCAGCACTGCGCAGAGAAGGCTCAACACTTCTGCACTGTACAACGCGTAGTTTTATCGTTGATCTGCAAACTCACTACATCAGCGTATTCAGCATCGATCGCAGCTTCTAAATTTCTGCACTGCCACGTCTTGTGGACCTTTTGTCAGAATTGTCAGCATGATCTTCTTGCTGCAGGAAGTCATTGGAGCAATGGACACAGCGCATGTTGAGACAAAAGGCATGATCAGCGGTCAGGGCGCCTCATGCTTTAGCTACTGCAAGGTAAAACTCAATTGGAGAATTTCTGCCAGCCACCTACACAATCTCTACTAAGCTTGCATGCCATCCCCTTTATATTACAGCTTGCAGGCAGTGCTGCCACATGTTGCAACTACAGATGCTACCACAGCATAATTCAATAATTTTCTGCTGTAAATTGGCGCAGAATGCTCCAACTGTGATGTGTGCCTCTCAGGCCAGCCCTCAAGAGGCAAGTAGGGTGCATGCCCTCCCAGTGCTGCCCATGTGCGCCAGGCTGCATTTGCCCAGTCTTCACCTCTGCCATGGTCACAACCACTTGTCAAAGCAGCAGCCATGGAACAGCATGCGCTGCCAGCTCATCACATCAGATGCCAAGTCGACTTCTGCTGGCAAATCTGCTGCTGTTCAGGCAGAGTTTGCCAAGGCAGGCGTACCTGCTGAGGTCACCCAGAAGATTCTGAAGCAATACAAATATTACCTGAACTGGGACATTGAGACCAAGCTGCGGCCTGCCCTCCAGTTGTGGATACAGGAGCTGGGCAATAAGCAGCTGTCTCAGCAGCTTCACAAGTCTCGAGGCTTGCTAATGTGCACGCCCAATGAATGGAACCAAGTGTACTCGTGGCTGGTCTCAAAGGGAGTGAACGCTGCAAGGGTACAACAAAAGGCGCCAGTGGTTATGACAAGGGACGTCACAGCAGTGCAGAGCACCTTTGAGGCTCTTCAAGAAGCAGCGGCCTTCTCAGATACACAGATGTGCACCCTTCTCCACAAGCACTCTGTAGCTCTTGCTTACGGACTAGAACGTGTTCGAGGGACGCTTCAGGCTGTCAGTACGGTGTTGAGCATGCCGATACCTTCAGACAGCTTCAAAGAGGTCATCTTGGCCGCCAGTGACAGACTGTTTTCCATGAGTCCAGACACTCTTCATCAGCGTGTGACAGTTTTCTGCCAGATGTATGCTACTGGACCCCATGTTGCCAGGACAGCGCTCATAATGGGTGTCTTTACGACTCCAGAGCCTGTGATGCAAAGTAGAGCAGCAAAGCTTCAAGAGCAGCTGGGCTGGGACAACGAACAGCTCAAGCAGAAGCTCAGTTCTCAACCAATCATCCTGACTATAGCGGCTTCCATAATTTCCTGCAATCTTCAGGCAATGCAAGGCGCAGGCTTTTCTCAGATCCAAGTCTGGGCAATGTGCACCCAGCACCCAGCCCTACTGGGTTCAAAATGGACCTCTGACACAAATGTTGAAAAGTTGCAATTCCTCACATGTCTGCTAGGTCTGACCTTGAATGACATTGCTGCCAGACCCCACCTGCTGGCTTACTCAGTCAGCAGCTCTCTTGGCCCACGTGTGTGGTTTTTGTATGAGATTGGTGCCATTGAGGCACCCAACTCCGTGATGACATCAGGCTTTTTCGGTTATGTCTGTGGCGGCTCAAAAGCTCAATTTGCTAGCAAGTTCAAACTATCACCCAGCAACCCTAGCATGGTGTTTGACTCAGCTTTCATTGACCATTGGAAACAGCGGTGGGAGTTTCTAAGACAGCACATGAAGCTGTCTGTTGAGACCATTGTTGCCCACCAGGATCTGCTGCTCACTTCTCTGCCTGACAGGCTGGCTCCCAGATGGCAGCTCCTGTCCAAGATAGCAAGTGAGCAAGCAGCCTTCAAGGCAGAGGACCACCTTGCAGCCCTGGCCACTCTGTCTGATCCAGACTTTGCTGATGGTTTTGAGGCGGGCGGTAAGCTGCACCAACTCTATCTGATATTTGCTGTTTATTGTTACATGAGTTCTTGCAAAGAAGTCTGTCTATGTGTCTGTGCCTTCACAGACAGGTGAACACTTGACATGGGCTGTATGGCTGTCAAGTCAATGCTCTACGTTCCTTTCAGGGCGCAAAACTTGTACAGCTTTGCTTTGTCTCAGCTGTGACATTCTGCTTCCTGACACAGGGGTTGAACAGTAGCACTCTGCATCATGCATACAGATTCACCTACCTTTGACTTGATGTGCTCGCCCCCTTACAGCAGCGTATAGAACAGTATCACCTTGGTTGACATCTTTACCAAAATGTTGCCGTCATCAGTTGGCAGCTGTTTGTGTGTTGCGATACAGGGAGTGCAGGGTCTGACTTTCAGGCATGAGGAAGGGTAGCATGCCCTTACATTCTCAATCAGCCAGAAGGCAACCTGGGATGGGCACCTTATCAGTTAGTAGTAGGCAAGTGCATGCACCGTAACTGAGTCATCACACCTCCCACACTGGACCATGTTCCTGCATTGTGTGAAGGCTTGTTGTGACCTCAACCTGCACACCACATTGCCTTTGTCAAGACAAACAAGTGGAAGCCATCAAGGCTATGAACAATTTTTACCCTTGGTATTCTGTCCTATCAAAGCAAAGCAGCTGTTGCCGGGGAACAGCAGCTCTATAAGGTTGCTATTGTTGTGGTTCATGTGCGTCTGCTGATCTGCTGCAAGACTGAATGTGTGGTGGTACATAAGGCCCAACTGTGATGCAGTTTGCACACAAGGGAGGTACCATCTCTGCCCTCCCCCTTTCCCCTCCCCCTTTCCCCTCCACCGCCTGCGCTACTGCCCTGGGTCTACCGCTGACACAGCAGCAAGCTCTCTGCTTGTCATTGACCAGGTAAGCAGCTGTAACAAACAAACAGCTGACTGTCATACAACAGGTACGCAGTTCCAGCAAATGCACAGCCTTGTCTGTGTTGTGATGTTGCTTCCGGTGCAGCAAGCTGGCAGATCCTGATGCCCCCCTGGATGCAGCAGTCAATCGGCTGGATGTGTCTTGCATCACAGGTGTGTGTGGCACCGTGTGCATGCTTTCACCACCTCGTTGCTCACTTCAGAGCTACAGCAGGCTCTGAAGCCCTGTCTCATGTATGCCCAGCACATGTCTACTAGGTGTTGGTTGAGCTGATATGCAAACAAGCATGCCTCTTGTGCACAGGCTGCCTGGCAATAGCATGCATTCACTAAGACTGTGCTTAAAGAGTGGCATGGTGTGATCTGGCCGCTGACAAGACGGCTGGTGCGACAGGCAAGCTTTTGGAACTGCATGTGCGCACGCATCACAGCTTGCAGGCACAGCCGCAACCAGTTTGCATGCATCATGCAAACCCAAGTCTGCATGTCAACAATGCAGGTGACTGTGTATGGCAATACATACTGAATATACATATTACATACACATTCTGTATGTACATTGTACATACATACTTAACCCAGGAGTATACAGGTCTTGCCTACAAGGCATCACATAGAATGTGTCATGCAGGGGAGCCTCTACAAGGCAGCCATTTCAGTTCCTGGTTGACTGAATCTGACCAGCTGAGGTCAGCCATTTTTATTCTGCGTCACAGTTGTCGTAGTTTCTAAACACTTACCTGAATGCGTGCATGTTCAACTGCAAGGTTGTGTCAGCATGACCAGGTCCTGTCATTTCAGATGAGAACACTATCGACGTGTGATGACTGAAGCTGTATTGTCTGTTCATGGAACACACAGAACGTTTGGCGCAAAGTCTCGCCAACTTGACGGTCATATAGTCTTGCCGTAAGGTGCACACTCAGCGCAGTGTTGCTTGGCGTCATCCTGTCATGCTAGTGTTGGGCTTCAAAGACACTGTACCATACGTGCAGCTGTGTTGCTGTGCTGCTGCTGCTGTTGCTGATCCTAAACAATCTGATGCAGGTTGCAGCTGGCTGAAAAACAAGCAGCCATGTCAGACGTGTACTAGACGACCCTGGCGCATGTTGATGTTGAGATGACAAGAAGGCAATCATGTCTTTTGGTGGTCTTACACCGGACTGGTTCAGAAGCACTTGAATTCGATATTCTTTGCGGTTCCAAACTTGACTAAATTTCAAAACAAAAAAAAACTTCTCAGGGGACCTAGAGAGTCTTCACTCACTGCTAGTAAGACTGTTTGTAAGTTAGTCAGGCCAGCGCTGGCACAAGTCAGCTTAATTTCTAGCAAACACTGTGACATGCAGGTCACCTCATGACAGAATAGGTAAATGGGAAGACAGATCATCTGCCATAATTCCAAAACGCCCATGCATGCACAATCATATCAGACACACGCTCTGTCAGTGGATCATGGCGCCAGAGAGGACGCAAGCCCGCACACATTGAACATGACATTACAGAGAAGGAACAAATCAACCCAGATGTGTCTGAGAGCTGCTGCTGTAGCTGTCGATACCAGCCGGTAAGTACCAGATTAGTCATTGCCATTGACAAGATAGGTCAGCATGCGGTTTGCAGAAAGGACTTGTCAGCGCGGCTCACATTCCACAGACTCGTCAACACTTGATTCAGCGTGTTGGTTCTTTTAGTTGCTGCACGTAATTGTCGCTCCAAAACTTGTTGTTGAGTACCCTGTGCTGTTGCTGTGCGCGTTGTCAGCTTGCAGTTCTCCAGTAACCAGACGGGCACTGATTGCACAGCCCTGTATTCAAACTTTGTTGACACACGCACACAAGCACTGGGTGGTCTTGAAATTGGACGCACCGCATCGACCAGACCGCAGGTATAGGACGGCTGATCACAGGCTTATACTGGGCCGCAGTGAGTAAAGGTTGCTGACCAAGAAGCAATTGCGGGCTTCAACAAAGGATGTGAGATCGCTGCATATGCTTTAATGGGCTGAAGTCTTTGCCAAATGCTGTGACGACGTCGTCTTGCTCTGCAGGCTGTCAAATGCCTGTCCACAGCAGAAGCGTATAGCCAGCAGACATGGCACCCTTTGCTTCGAGGACCACAAGGTAGCACTTGACATAGTCTGTGCAAGTTCGCACATAGCATTACATGGGTGGCAGAGCACTCCTGCCACCAGCAAGCTCTTCCTGCAGCATTCTGCTCCATATTCACTTCACAACTTTATTCTTGTGCTCATGCTTCTTTTGTTCCTTGCAGGCTGCTCCTAACAAGGCTTCCAGAGCGCATGATTTGCCAGTGCTGCCCATGTGCACCAGGCTGCCCTTCTTTAGTCACCACCTCTGCTGTGGCAACAGACAGTTGTCACACCAGCGGTTGTGCAAAACGGTGCGCCGTAAGCTTATCACTTCAGCTACCAAGTCAGCTTCTGCTGGCACAGCTGATGCTGTTCAGGCAGAGTTTGCCAAGGCAGGCATATCCGCCGAGGTCATCCAGAAGGTTTTAGAGCAATACAAGCACTACCTGAATTGGGACATTGAGACCAAGCTGCGACCTGCCCTGCAGTTGTGGCTGCAAGAGCTGGGCACTGAGCAGCTGTCTCGGCAGCTACACAAACTACCCTGCCTGCTGTTGAGCACGCCCGAGGAGCGCATCAAGATGTACTCCTGGCTAATTTCAAAGGGTATCAATGCCGCAAAAGTACAACAGCAGGCACCAAGTGTCATGACAAGGGAGATCAGGGCAGTGCAGAGCACCTTTGACGCTCTTCAGCAAGCAACGACCTTCTCAGATGCACAAATGTGTACCCTTCTCCATAAGCACTCAGTTGCTCTCAAACACAGACCAGATCATGTGCTCGGCTTGCTTCAGGTTGTCAGTTCAATGCTGGACATGCCAATGATGTCAGAAAGCTTCAGACGGGTTGTCTTAGCTGCCAGCAGCAGACTGTTTCATATGAGTCCAGTCACTCTTCATCAGCGTGTGACATTCTTTTGCCAGATGTATGCCACCGGGACCCATGTCACCAGGACGGTGATCACAACTGGTGTGTTTACGACTCCAGAGCCTGTGATGCAAAGTAGAGCAGCAAAGCTTCAGGAACAGCTGGGCTGGGACAATGATCAGCTCAAGCAGAAGCTCAGTGCCTTTCCAATCATTTTGAATTCTGAGCCTTCCACAATTGCCCGCAATGTCCAGGCAATGCAAGGTGTAGGCTTTTCTCAGACCCAAGTCTGGGCAATGTGCACCCAGCAGCCAGCTCTATTGAGTCGCAAATGGACATCGGAAACATCTGTTGAGAAGCTGCAGTTCCTTCAATGTTTGCTAGGGCTGAGTCTTGATGACATAGCTGTCAGATTCTACCTGCTGACTTACTCAGTCAGCAGCTCGCTTGGCCCACGTGTGTGGTTCTTGTATCAGACTGGTGCCATAGCTGCACCCAACGCCATTATGGCATCAGGCCTGTTGGGTTACATCAAACAATCTAAAATGTCATTCAATAAAAGATTCAGTGCTCTGTCTGCTAGCATGATCTTTGACTCAGCTTTTGTTGATCATTGGAAACAACGCTGGGAATTTCTGAGGCGGCACATGAACTTGTCTGTTGAGACCATTGCTGCCCACCAGGATTTGCTGCTCACATCTCTGCCTGACAGGCTGGCTCCCAGATGGCAGCTCTTGTCAAGCATTGCAAATGAGCAAATAGACTTCAAGGCAGAGGACCACCTCACAGCCCTGGCCACTTTGTCTGACCAAGACTTTGCTGAAGCGTTCAGGGCACATGGTGAGCTTCAATGGATATGGCAGCTGAACAAGGCTGCTGTCTTCTGCACTTCCTGTTCCTGTTTAAGAAAGCAGTCTATGTGTCATCATTACTCATTCACATGTGTCAAAAGTAGCTGTGACTCGAGTCACAACAGTCTGCTTGATCTTTTGCGCTGTGCGTATTACTTTAGTAGCATGCACAGATGAGTCGCTTCATGGGATAAGGATGCTATCATAATTTGACAGTTGTACTGTGCCATGCAGGGACTCAAGAGTGTGGCCTAAGCGCCTGAGGAAGGGCAGCATGCCGCCTGTGCGGGTGAGGTGTGTGCTGAGCAAATTGAAGCACTGATTCAGATGCCAGTTGGACAGTCCTCTATGCCTTATGTTACAATGGAATCTGCCAGTAAAACGCCAGCCTTGAACATATAATATAATTCTAGTGCGATGTGCATCTGTGACAAGGTTGTCACGTCAGGCAACTCTGTGGCCCTTTGTTGCAGCTCCTCAGTCGGCTTGGCAAGAATGTTGTAGTTGCAATCTTGCATAGCATTTGCTGCAGCATAGCTTAGTGCAGACTTGGCTCATTGGCGCTTTCCAGGGGCCTGTCATGTGACTTAAGACAGCTGCACCTTACTCCTGGGCCTGCTTTTGCAGAAAGCAGGGTAGCAGACCTGCTCATGGGCACTCATGCAGATCTTTGATGATCATGCTTGATGCAGGTGATCAGTGGTGTCAAGTGATGAGGCCAGCATGGGCATGCCTGCAGCTGACAACTGGGCAGCTTGATGCCTGGGTGAGGCATGGTCCTGATGGCCAGCTTACCCTCCACTCCTGGCTGGTCATGTTGCCATCCATGCTTTGTTGGTAAGCAGGCCACCTGCAGACATTCTTGTTGAGTGCTGTTTTGCACCACATAAACC
>JAABUY010003105.1_pt1 | contig 18744 bp, 26 predicted proteins | sample 5560271 | NCBI WGS metagenome assembly JAABUY01 (sample SAMN10711886, study PRJNA513374) | rock metagenome | isolation source: Antarctica rocks | place: Antarctica: Victoria Land, University Valley
AAGCAGAAGGCAGAGTTCATGGAATCAACAAAGCCTTTGCTGTGGTACAAGCTCAGCAGGCAAAAGCATGTAGCATCTTGGACCAAGTACTGATCCTCCTAGATGCAAGAGAGCTCCCTTGCCCTGTTTGCAACAGCAAAAGCGTTTCTGTTGCCATGACAATCATACTGCTTGCTGAGGTCCTGAACAGCCTGACCTGGGCGGAAACAATGATCAGCTCACAGCTGTCCCCTGCCGCTTTGTTGCGCATGGTCTGGACATGCTTGTTGGCTGCGCCCAGATCTGCCAGGTCATCCTCTGCTACGTTGGCAGCGTACACCATGGGCTTCATAGTGAGCAGGTACAGAGGGCGCACTGCTGCAGCCTCCTCTGTTGACAGCTCAACAGACCGGGCTGGCTGGTTCTGATCCAACGCTGTCATGATCCGCCCCAGCGCTGCTGCTTCGATCTGCAATGTCACTCTTGATAAGGATGTGACAAGCTGTCAACATGTCTTCAAGTATGCAGATGAGGTATGTTAAGCTCTTGAGAGTCATGTGTCAAGCTTGCCTTCGAGCATGCAAACGAGATATGTTGGCCCTTGATAGTCATGTGTCAAGCTTGCCTTTTAGTATGCAGATGAGGTATGTCAGCTCAGAGGGGGCACGGTGGCTCCCATGCAGCATAAGAATGTTGCAACACTCTGCACAGGTTGTATTGTTGATGCTGCAAGTGATGAAGTTTGGTACGTGCTGATACAGCTCAGATGCGATCAGTAATGGATTTTGTGCTGATGCAACACTTTGCTTCAGATATTGGCGCCTGGCAACATGACAGCTGATGGACAACAAAGCTGCGGATTGAGTTATAGCGCCACCTCATTGCTAGCTTGCTCTTCCTTGGTTTTGGCACGCCCCTTCTTTAGCCTTTCTAACCTTTTCTCTATTTGAGCTACATCAGCCAGGGCAAGCTCAAAATTGATAGTTTCAGCATCCTCTGCAGGGTCTACTTTGCCGTTGACGTGATGCACATCTTCGTCTTCAAAGCACCTTACAACCTGCAGCCCAATGGTAAGCAGTGAGTTCTGAAGCCTGAACATGACCCATGTGGTGACGTACAGCTTACAAGTGAAACGTGGGCCATGGTCACAAGATTGTGCATTCACTCCAGGGGCCAGAACAGGTGTTTCCAGGTGTTGCAAGGAAGCTTCACTTGTCACGTGTCAACTTTGTTTTTACTGCCAGATGAAGGCATGTTGAGATTGGCCATGCCATCAGCTGAGCGTGCTCAGAGGCACATTGCACACCCATGGAGGGGCAGCATTGCGCACCCCTGGAGGGGCAGAAGAACAGGTGACAATATCATCCTCAACTGCTTGCCATACAAAGGACCCGAACAGCTATGCGCTGTCCCAAGTGCACATGCATCACTTCTATCATCATAAAGTGGATCACAGAGATGCTATTGTCATGCATGCTTTTGAGCTTCCCGACTGACCTGCACAATTGAATCACACTCCCTGATGTTTGCCAGGAACTTGTTACCCAGGCCCTCACCCGTGCTGGCTCCTTTCACCAGACCAGCTATGTCTACAAACTCTATGCTGGTTGGCACTAGCTTCTTGGATTTTGAGATGTCACTGAGAACCTGCACCATTGTCATTGCTTGCTTGTCGACACAAGCGTCTCAGGCCCGTACCATGAACACGTCACAATGCATGCAACAGCAACTGCAGGTTTTGTCCATCTTGCGGATGCAGAAATGAAGTTATGAACAAATTACAACGGTAGCAGAGGCCTTACCTGCAATCTGTCATCTGGAACAGCTACAATTCCAACATTGGGCTCAATGGTGCAAAATGGGAAGTTTGCTGCTTGAGCTTTGGCATTCTTGCATATAGCATTGAACAATGTGGACTGCAAGAACGCCAGGACACATCATGACTGGCTTCAGTTCTGTTGTGAGGCTGTCTGTACAAGCTAGATGTGGTGCGTGCATATGACCTGCTGATGAGCTGACTTGCAACACCTGGAGTGCAAACAGCATGCAGCAAGCAACGCAGAAGGGTTTGCATTGAGGGCTGTGCAATGACTGATGGCAAAACAGAGTCAAGCCACTTGCCCACCTTGCCCACATTTGGCATTCCAACTATGCCTGTTTTGAGGGCCATGCTGACCACAGAGGTTCTGCAGCAACATGTGCCCCTGTTTTAGAAAATTCCTTGGCTTTTTGGTATAAATAAAAAACGTCTGGACGACTTGATCCACACCTGAGATTTCTTTGCTGACCAGAGGCATGACCCCGTAAGGTAGGCAGGGGAGCAAAGAAAGCAGACTTGAGATAAGCTGTTTGTTGCAGACATTTGTATGTTTGCGACGCTGCAATGCTATAGGCTCTACCATGCGCCTTGCCAAAAAGTCGCCTCGACAAACCAAAGCTGCAGGTTTGCAGGTGAGCTTTGCAAACGCCTGCAGTAGTCTGCAAAGGAACGCTCATAGTTTCACAACGGCCTGCACTATCAGACGCAGTGCAAAGCCTCCGAGCTGAATGCAACTCTGTAGGCTTTTGCTAACAGCTCTCCTGCACGTGTTGCGCTGTAGCGAGAGAAAGCAGATCAACAAAGCAGGTGCTGAGCTATGGAATCTGAACTTGCTGCTTTTTGAACCAGAATTTTGCCATGCACACTTGAGGTTTGCCGCAGCTGACTTTCAGGCTGAACTAACTGCTGATCCCAAGCAGCATACTGGCCAGCGCTCGCTGCACACATGCTTACCTCAGAGATGCTACCTCAACAAGATCCCTGTTGAGGCCATGCCGTTGCAACTTGTTGTGACAGGCTACACGGGGCTGAAGGGAGGCAATGGAGTCCAGACGCAGACCAGTAGTACCAACGCGTTTGACCAATGTGCGATTCAAGACCACAATGCACAATTGTGTTGCGTTCAAGGTCATGTTGGCCAGGGCATGGGTGGAAGTCTTTGAAGAAAGCGACTGGGACATTTTCTGGTGAGTACTAACAGGCAGTCAAGCCGGCACAGCGACATCACCGCAGCACCAAGCCATGTATTATGCAGGGCAGATGTTCATTCCTTGGGCGTCGATTCTGGTTTTGATCACTCAAAGTTGCTTGATACACAAAAGCTGAATCACTTTCCTCGGCACTATGAGCTTACAAGGAAGTAAGAGCCTCGTTTTCACATTTTACTTGTGAATTTGAGTGGATCAAGCATTGGCGTTGGAGCAAGTCCAGCAGGTGTACCTTGACTCTGCAGAGATCTGATGGTCAAGAACCTGAAAAGGGCCAAGAAGCTTTTAGAAAAGGAAGGTCGTGCCTCTGATTACGACTTTTTCCCTCAGACATACGTGCTCCCACTTGAACACGGTATCTTTGTTGAAGAGTTCAGGCGCAACCCTGGTGAGTTTTGTGCTGTAGGTTTGAGTGCACAATCTCACTGTGCTGTGGTTCCCAAGACCTGTGTCTGTGCTGATGTATGAACTACGGATCCCTTGACAATATGAGGCTCATTGCAGGCGTCACTTGGATCATGAAGCCGTGTGGTAGAGCGCAAGGCAGAGGCATATTCTTGTTGGACAAACTGAGTCAGGTCAGGACACTTGAGCCACTCCTGTTCTGTCAATGCTACTTATCCACGTCATGTTGCCCTTGCTGACACTGTATGCAACAAGCAAGGTCTTGGCGTTCTCACTTTTGTGGCTTCACTTAACTTGCTCAGTTTTGCAGGTCAGTGGCTGGCGAAAGCAAATAGATGAGAAGGAGAAGCCAGAAACATATGTGGTCTCCAGATATTTGGATCAGCCATTGCTGCTGGGAGGCAGAAAGTTTGACCTGCGCATCTATGTGCTTGTATTGTCATATGTGCCTTTGATTGTTTACCTGCACAGGTGAGTTGTATAGGTGCTTACCACCAACACAATTTTGCACAATACACTGGGTGTATGGAGCAAACACTTTGCGTATCTGCAGCATCATCCGAGCATACAATCGTGTTCTCAACAAGTCATGGAGCCTAAACAAGTCATGGGTCAGTGTAGTCACTAGCTGCAACACATAATGCATCACATAAAGAGCCGACTCAGTATTGCCATTTTGTGCATCATGGAACCAACAATACGCAGCTGTATTCAGTCTTTTCTGATCCCAGTTCACTTCTGGTGCTGTGCCAAGTTTGCAAACGTAGTGTTTGGTTTATGCAGAAGTGGCTTTTGCCGGTTCTCCTCTTCCAGGTACACCACCGACAAGGCTAATATGAAGAATTTGTACATGCACCTCACAAATGTGGCCATTCAGAAGAAGAATGATAAGTATGATGAGAACACAGGCATGAAATGGCCAATCAGCAAGCTCAAGCAGTACCTCCTGTCCAAGCACGGACTTGCTGCCACGTCAAGACTGTTTGGCGATATCCAGGTGCATATGCTTCTCAAAAGCTACTCCGTACTAAATTTGCCACTTCATGTGCTGCCGGGGCACTTTGCAATCACTAGCACACAAACAGACAAACAAATTTTGCAAACTAACATGAAGGTTACGTCATGGAATTACACATGACATTTGCATTGCAGCTTGCCAGCCATGTGGAGTTGAGACGGATAGTTTAAGATGTCTGCCCAACAGATGCTGCTGTTTGTTTGCAGTTGGTGGTAACACGCTCCTTGCTGGCAGTGCAGCAGGTTGTCACTCAGGACAAACACTGCTTTGAGCTGTATGGCTACGACATTTTGGTCGATGAGGCACTCAAGCCATGGCTGATTGGTGAGTTCACCTTTGTTCATCAAGACAGCGGATTGTGTACCTGTGCAGACAGACAACCGACAACCTACACATTATGGCATGTGCCATCACAGTGCAAATGCACTGCACAAGCAAATTGAGGGCACTGCTGCCTAGATCATTGAAACTGCCGTGCACTGCAGAGGTGAATGCTTCGCCAAGCTTGAGTACTGATACAGCGGCTGATCATCAGTTGAAATGGGGCTTGGTTGAGGATGCTCTGGGGCTGGTAGATGTTGAGAGCAAGCTGGAAGGGCAATTGCCTCTGTCTTTTGGCGGGTGACTGTCTTGGCACACATGTTTGTCAAGCAGTATGTACCCAGTGACTGGCATATCAAGTGTTGCTAAGATGTTGTGCCTGTTCTTATGCGACATTGATATGACCCGCCTTTCGTCAGTACTGGTCAAACGGCTTGCTGACTGTTGCTTTTCAGTTCTGTTGCTGAAGCACGTGATGCTCAAGCATACTCCATCGCCTAGCTCACCACAATCAAACCCAGTCATTCTGTCTACAAGTGACAGGCCTGCTGCTTGTGCAAAGCTGGATCTTGTGTGCAGGTTTGACCTCATCTGGGAAGGGTGTGCTCCAGTGCAGCCCCACCCTACCTTACCTTCTATGCTTGGAACACATATTCCAGGACGCCGCTGAAGTTGAAGCAGAAGTGGTCGAGCACCATCATGTTGCTCATGAACAGCAGCATCCATTGATGTGTTTATATGGTGTATGGCTTGAGATATCTGTCCTGAAGCGCCTGTATTGTCGACCCAGTAATCCTGAGGGATATGGCGAGCATGACTGACCACAGAATATAGCCAGTTTAGCAATGTGAAATGTCAATGTGGCTTGGAGCGAGAATGAAAAAGTGCACAGCTGCACACCCAGGGGTTCGACGGCTACTGACAGCGCCCTCGGCGGAGACTCATTGTTTCTTCAGACATGTCGCACAAGAGTCCGTCTGCACAAGCAGGAGCTTCTACCAGAAGAGAGAAGCTCGATGTCCGTTCTACTCCTTCGATAGGTACGGCTACGCATAGCTGCGTGCAAGCGTGGTGGTCTGCTCTGCACACGCTGTGCTGAATAAAGTCTGTTTCTACAGTTGACAAGTTGATGGAAAACAAGAAGCCAAGGCAAGCAAATAGACGTCCGCAGACCTCAAAAGTGCCTGAGAGCAGCGTCCTAGCGCACTTGCGAACTTTTCTACCGCAGATGCAGTCAGCAAACGAGATGTTGTCCCAACACCCTGCTTCTGAACCCGCTGTGTCGATCAGCAACATGCAAGAGGAGCCGGCACAGCTGGAGCAGGATACTGAGGACGGCACTTTGCAACACATACAAATGGACATTGCATGTGGTGTTGTAGACCTGAACGATGCAGCAGCATTGCAAGCAGCAGAGGATGCAATCAATGGAATTGGAAGAGAGGCAGCCACTGGAAGCAGTAGTGAAAGTGACAGCAAGAATGACAGTGATAGCAACAGTGATGCTGACAGTTGTCATGACAGTGACGCACAAGAGCCTGTAGCACCAGAAACACCTGCTGCAGACCCATCAGAACAGCACAAACTGGCGTCAGGTCATAGACATCTTCAAGCCGCCAACATTTGCTCATCAGCTCTGCAACCTCCATCTTCAGGAAAGGCCAAGCAGAGACAGCCAAAAATCCTGGAGATATAGTGTGTTTTTGCTGTATTGTGCACCTGCTTTTTGAGCAAGCTGTAGAACGTGCAGGATTGCAGAAGGACTATTGAGCCTTGTTGCTGGCAAGTGAGCACAATAAGGGTGACAAGCAGGTGTAGGTATCAGTTTTCATTTGAGTGTGAGGGTAAAGCCTAGCCTAGTCATCGATTTCAGTGCATCTGGGTATGAGGCAGTAACTGCTGTTCGTGGCGTTGCCCGAAGTGTGAAATACTGTTTGGTTTGAGCTCAAGACATGCCCAGGTTGCTGTGACTACTGCATGACGTAAAATGAGTCAAGTGTGAGTCAACAACGCAGCAAGCACTTGCATAGCGACTAGAAACAAGTGATACTGCTCATCAGAACCTCAAAGGACCTCTGCAGCCACGAGCTATTCAATTTTCCAGCAGCTGAATGGGCTGCATACGCCTGTGTGCTTTTTCCATGAATTCGCTCGTGTGATCAGCTCGTCAACGCCCTTGCTACGGAGGCCTCGCGATGTCGATTTGCCACTCATGCTCGGTTGGTGCAAATGTACAAGCAGGTTAACATGCAGGCTTCACGCGTCGGCAGCTGTGCCCAGCACAGGCTGCTTCGCTTGCTGACGCTATTCTGCATGCTCGAGGCCCTGCGTGGGCAACCTAAACGTCTGCGACAGCCGGTGAGAATTTGGTGATCTGTCTTTTTAGAGTCGTGTCACATACATACCTCTTGTGCATTGGTCCCACCTTCCCAGCTCAGCTATCCTACAGGTCACTGTGCCTGTGCAAGTGCAGCCTAGCACCATAATTTGTGCCTGTATTATTGCGCATATGATCGTACAGGTCGATTGCAACACACTTGCTTGATGTGCACAGGCGTCCAGCCTGCAACAGCAAGAACATGCAGCTGCCAAGCTGCAAGCACAAATCATCAAAGATCCTGGCAACCCCAATTTGCATCTGGAGCTTGCTACTACTTTGCATGGGCTTGATCAGCTGCACCCAGACGGTGGCCGTCGCATTCCTGAGGCTGAAAGGGCATATAAGTGAGTTGGATGTCATCAAGTCATGCAACTGCCTATATGGCTGTCAGAGGGCATGACTCATGAACTTGTTACTGCTTGCATACAGGGAAGCAATTAGAATAGCGTCACCGCGAGCCGGCATAGGTCTTTACACAAACCTGGGGGCACTGCTAATGGGCTCAGGACGTATTGATGATTGCCTGACAGCCTTGCAAACAGGCATTGCCCTAGCACATGAGCACAAGCTAACAGACTCAAATTTGGTACAGTTGCTCAATGCCCAACCAAATTGACACCAAGCATGAACTTTTGCCCTTGAAAGTGTGTGGACACATGGCAGTGTAGGTGGCTCCGTTCATGCCCCAGGCACACTGCTGGATACTGTAGACCTGATATTGCATTGTGTGAAATTCATAAATGGCAACTTGATCTGCAGTATTGTGGGGCACTGTTCAACCTGGGAAAGGCTTGGGGTATGCAAGGAAAGGGCTCTGAGGCTGCAGAAGCATATGGGCAGGCTATAGAGGTAAATGGGCTTCTGCTGGCAGTGACATTTCGTATGCACATTTGTCCACCAGACAATATACCACAAGGTACCCCCTGTGTCCTTTGTTGTACCTGTGTTGTACTTTATACTACCTGTGTTGTACGTGTATCGTACCTGTATTGTACCTAGATTGCACCTGTGTTGTGCCTGTATTATCCCTGTGTTGTACCTGTATTGTGCCACCTCTGTCCAACAGATACAAATTGATGTGACCTTGTACATCTATGCCTCGTGGCCTGTCCCGCAGCAAGCTGATTGCAGCAGCCAACAGCATAGACGAGGCAGCATACACCTTGATCATGCTCTAACCTGGTTTGGAACCATCATTCACATATTGACAGGGCCACTTACGAGTCATGCAAGGTGTCCAGCATCGTACTTACATGCAGGCACCTTCTGACTTGGCTCTGTTTCACAGTGCGCCAAACCCCAACTATCATATTCCTCATGCCTTGTGGCTACTCTCAGTCCTTCCTGCAGTGGACTACCATCCAAGCCTGCACTTTTGCCTGAGGATACAGACTGCAGAATGCCATGTTGTGTGGGGTGCAGCATAAACACACTAGTCTGTTATGCAGGCATCTCGTGGTTTGCATGGCAGCACATACACCAAGGCGCTGGCATCCCTCAAGACTGTCACTCCTGACCAGCTGGCTGAGATGGAGCAGGCAGCTTCCTTCCTTGCTCATCTTTCGGGTCTGTTGTGCTGGCGTTCTGTTAATTCAGCCAATTGTACTGCCAACACAGTGCTTGCTGCTTAATCCCCAGCCTGGTGTAGTTGTGTCACAAGTTTGCCAACCTGCATATGATTGCCCAGGAAATTGTGCCCAATCCTTTGCGGGCGCTACATACACAATGAATATTCTGAGAGCATCAGAGCAACAGAACCGCCCCGCTGTGGCATTGTACCTGCTGTTAACTACAAAGCTGTTAACGTCCACTGGGACACAGCATGTGCACCTCGACAAGGCTAAAAGACTACGACCTGTTACCTGTTGCGACGCGATTTAGTGGGGTTGCACCAGCAGGAGCAGAAGATAATCACTCAGACAAGAAGAGAAGAAGAAGGAGGCGTTCCAAAGCTGGTGATGAAGACATGGAGCAGAAGTGGGGCTTCTTGACAGAGCTGGATGCAGCTGACCAGTCCTGGCTGCACTTTGCGCTTTACTCTGCTTACCAATCCCAAAGGTACTTTTGGTACTGTACATGCATGAGTTCAGACTCCAATTGAGCCCTTTCACTTGCAACAAAGTTGTACGCACACCAGCATTGGCCACCGCACATCACTTCGCTCAATTGCACTCTGCAATTGCTGCGGAAAGGCCTTGATGTACATAAGACTCTCGTTTGAAATGTGGACTGTGTCATGCATCATGTTGGCCTCAGACCAGCAGTGATGCGGCCCATGCATGTACTGATCATGTTGTGATGTAGGGAGTATGACAAGGCTTGGAAGCACTTGGCAGAGGCTAACCAGCTGCAGCGGAGCCTTGTCAGCTATGATACTCAACATGACGCCATGCTCTTCCAGGTAAACCTGTGTCAGACTGTCATCCAATTACTCCTCTGTGCAGCTGGGCATTTGCTTGCTCTTCAAGTCGCCGCTCAATGCTCCCAGCAGAGTGCTGAAATGCGCAAGAAGTGCTCACTTGCCCACCTGCGTTGTCCCACCAAATGGTCTGTAGGTCGCAGTTGATGCCTTAAGAGCATGATGTGTGATGAAAGTGAACAGGTGTCAAAGCCAGTGCAGAGGTGGAGCCATCCTCCTCCAACCAGCAACATGCCTGATACAGCACGTGTCTGAATGATGCATACTGGCTGCCATCACACTAGGCCGGTGCTTCACAACAACAAGCAGATTGAATATGGCAGTCGATTGCTGGGGCTTCAGTGACCATGGAGCCCCGTGCTTTGACAAGGACTTTCAGCCAATGATTGTATTGTTATCACCATTGCACTGATATTGTGCAATGATTGTGCTCAGGTAATGCAGCAAGTGTTTCCTAGACCTGCTAATCCAACATCAAGTGACTCCTTTGACCTGCTGTTGAGCGGGGCGGCGGGGTACCCCAGCACCTCCCCCATCTTTGTGGTGGGTATGCCCCGCTCAGGCAGCACCCTAGTAGAGCACATCCTCTCCAGTCACCCACAAGTACATGGTGCAGGTATGAATGCTGGCTGTTGTGCCCCCTCTCATGCCCCTGCTTGCCCTTGAACATGCCACCTCAAATTAACGCTGCTCCCAGAAAGGACACACAAGCTCTTGCAAGGTCATGCTTGTTCATACATCTGTTTGCTTGATTGCTGAAATGAACAAGGAGGCCGTTCTGATGCAATGAACAGCAAATTTGTGTTCTTTGCTCTGCCATGATGTTATTATCGCTATGATCAATTAATGAGATGTTGGCCAAAATGGTAGAGACCATCTCGAGCAGCCTCTCCACACACATTGGCACCTCTCATGTCTTTGTACAGATGCTTGTCGCTCTTAAGTCTGTCTGTGCTACAACAGTCATGCAGTCACAAAAACCGCATTGACATTGTTGACTTCATGTGTGATGGCTGCAGGAGAAGACACTGCTTTTGCACCCCTCATTCCTGACTTGCTTCACCTCCTTGAGGGCAAAGGGCACTTTCAGGTGAGTGCCCTGCCAGAATGTATCCATAGCAGTCTTTACAAAGTTCAACTCTCCTGATGATCCCTGCAAAAGTTATCACAACCAAAAGATGGAGTGTTTGCGGTGCTGACTGTTATCCTGTTGTCACAGTCTGCTCATACACTTGTCAATCAATCAAACAATTTACATTTCCTGTCTTTAAAACTTGTCAGGGGAGTCAACATACAATGACTGGGACATCGACATACACTCAGCACTAATGTATGTCGCTGTGGCACTCTCTTACAAATTACAACTTTTGTACAACCATTGCAACATCTGCTCCAGCTATAATGCATGAGTCCAGCAGGCGCAACTCCCTATGCCTTGCTGCCATGGCTTGTCTTCATTTTCTGCGCAACCTAAAGCTTGGGTCAATGTCCTGACTTGCTCGCTTCTTGTCAGCAGTCACCCACCAAGGACAGGTTCTAGGGCTTAGCACAAAGACCCACCAAGCTTTGCATGTGCAGGATATCAGGGACCTTGGGAAGCAGTATGTGGACAACATGCAGGGCAGAATCCCACCCTTCCGCGCCAGTGCTACTCACGTAGTAGACAAGATGCTGCGCAATGTGTGGAACGTGGGGTACATCAGCATGATGCTGCCCAAAGCCTGTATCATTCAGGTTGTCAGGCATCCAATGGACACCGCCCTGTCATGCTTTGCCCAGCCCTTTGAAGGGAGGGGCACCCCCTGGGCCTGGGACCTGCAAGGTGAGCCATTGCACAGCAGGTCTTATGTGTAACCTCTGTTGAGTTGAGAGATCATTCCTGATGCTGCCCTGTCATGCTTTGTCCACCCCTTGGGAGCCCCCTGGGCCTGACATCTGCAAGGTAGGTCCATGTGGAACACCTGTTTGCAGGAGCTCAAAAGAGGCCTTGGCAGTGCACAATGCAAAAGTAGTAAGTGATCAGGGGCCCAGCTGTGCTGAGCTAGATTGTGGCTCTCTGGCTACTGGTCACAGTGTTCTCTGTCAAAAAGCATTTGGACCTGAGCAATGACCGTGTCTGCACAGCATTGTGTATGAGCTGAAGACCCCACCATGTGACAAAGCTGAGCTCATGCAAAGCTCTGAGTTGTCAGCACATAGCTGACTCAGGAGTTTGTGCGGTGTATGTGAGTAATAGCCTGCGATGGAAACAGTATGTGCATGCTCGGTGGCCTGAGTGCTGTGACTGATGTGCAGACATTGCCAACGAGATGTTGATGGTGGATCAAATCAGCCACCACTGGTCACAAGTGTTCCCTGGAAGGGTGCTCCAGATGCCGTATGAGAGGATTGTGGCAGATCTGGAGTCAGCGGCCAAGGACATGCTGCACCACTGTGGGCTGCCCTGGGATGAAAGTGTACTGAAATTCCATCAGAATCAGCGCACTGTGCAGACTGCCAGCCTAGCTCAGGTTTTCCCCTCTGCCCTTAGTCACTGCTGCTTCCCTGATCTTTGAGCTGATTTTGCTCCTCTGTGTTTACAAGCTGTTGTTGCATTGTGTTGTCATGTGCTGAATGTTACTTGTTGATGGTTCCTCATACCATCAAGGAGGTACTGTAGCCTCTTGCTCTTGACAGTGTATTGTTCAGCTGGTGTCGTCAGCAGGATTTTTCATAACAGGATGCTGCAGTTCATTATCAGCATTGCTGCATCTGTGTATGAAGTTAAGCAGGCAGCAAGGCTGCTTCTGCTGTGCAACAAAGCATGTAGTCCATCATCAGCTTACCAAGCACAACTTCATTGCATCATTTATGATGAATGCCATCATGCAGGTCAGGCAGCGGCTGTACAACTCCTCTGTAGGCAAATGGAAGCTGCATGAAACGTATATGCAACCAGCTGCTGATCTGCTGGACCCAATTGTGAAGCGCTATGAAGAAGAGTATGCTGTCTTCTTCAGCAACCCTGAGAAGTCTGTGAAGGACGAGCTGTGAAACACACAAGCACCGCTTCCGGCTACTCATGCACGGAAGTCTGCTGGTGGCAACAGCGGTCAACTGTTGCTGTGGCAGAATAACGGCAGAACGTCTGCTGCTGTGTCTAGTTAGTGTGATTCATCCGCCTTGTGAATTTATGTGGAGTAGCTGCTTATGTGAATGTGCACTGTTTAGCAGAGTCACCCTCCTGTGGGTGTGATGCGCCAGCAGGAGGGTGACAGACGCCTGTGTCTCTGCGAGATCACAGGTCAAGGTATGGTGAACGAGGACAAGGATGAATGCAGGCCATTCCTCTATGTTCTAGTTGCCTTGCTATGTTTTGGTCTTGGACTATGACAACCAGCCTTTATCGCTAGGCGTCACACTCACCCAATCCTGCAACTTTTGCTGGAGACCTGTTACATTGTATGATCTGTCTTTGTAGTCATCGATTGCTCGACCAATACAGTGAGGTTCGTTGCAGCTCAAAAAGTTGACTTTGCCAATTTGTCTTCTGCACAGTGTACTCAGCCATAACCGCCAAAATTGATGACTTACTCACTGGTGACTCAAATGTTGGCAATTAATACGAGAAAATGCTTGGGTTTCTCTCCTAAATCAAATCATATAAGAGGTAACAACACCCGGGTAAAATACACTACAGAAGATCAATTGCATCCATGACAACAGTTGTCATCATTTGATCCTATCTCCCTTGGCGGGTCACTGCAAAGACAACATCTACATCCTCGCCTACATTGTGGATGTATCCTCTCGCACTCACACAATACCTTCAAAATTGAACATGTAAAGCCTGCAACTGTTTGAAACTCTGCCTGTGCAAACACTGTCAGCATCACTTGCGCAAACCAGCTCTCATCTTTGACTACCATTTGTCGGATCTCTTCCTTGACTACCATTTGTCCGCATGATGACTACATTACATCTGGTGCTTTTGACCATAGGTGCAGCGCCAGCAAATCGCCATGATCAGTGCAACATTGCACCACCAGGCAATGAATCCAGAAGCATACAGCATCTTATTTCACAGCCTCCTCGCCTGTGCTCTTGGCCCAGTAGTCTTGACCCAGGCGCCATAGCACTGTGAACATGAGCCCTTGCAACCCATTGGACAGGATCTTTGTCTTCAGCCCTCGGCCAAACAAGCCAGTGAGACCATCCTTGCGTATAACTTCCTGCAGTCACCACATGCCAGCGTGACTTCAGCAACCAAACATAAGTGCAGCTGTCTTGTTGTGAACAGCCCTGAGGAGCATGGGCGTGAGAGGACAAGGGTGAATCCCTATGTTCTTCAGCTGGGCTGCAATACAGAGCAACAATCTCAAGCTCTCGCTTGACGCAAAATGGGGTCATCTGAGCCGTGCAGCAGTCAGATGTGCACACCAGCAATTACATAAACATACCTTGACCACCTCAGGGTATGTGATAGGGGTTGTGGCAGTCTGCTTGGAGGTCTTGACCACTCGCACAGAGTTGGAGCAAGTGTCAGAGATAGCTGAAGCTGAGAACCCGATGACAGCACTGCGCATGAGCCGCCGTGGCAAGTCATCATACTGAGGCAGGTGCTCATTTAGGAAGTTGTACTGCAGCAAATTAGGCACAAGTCAGCATGTGAACGTTCACTGCCAATGGCATTCCTTGCTGTAATAGTTGGACCTCAACAGCATTCTGGTCAGTAGATTTTGAGGACCTGAAGAGTGTACTGTAGCATTTGCAATGGTCACATATGTAAGAGGTGCAAGCTGATGTGCTACCATGGATACTGCAGACCAGCTCATCATTGTTGCTGTGAGCCAGACCGCTTACAGTCAATTGCACCCCCTTTGAGAGGTCACATACCATCACGGCAATGTCACACGCAGCAGCTGTACTGGTTGATGAAGGGACTGCGTGTGGTTGATGAATGGACTGCGTGTGGACTGTGTGCAAGTCTCTAGTAGGTGGAAGCTTGCTGTGCAAGAAAGCAGACATGAAAGCAGGATAGGATAAGGTGCAAGGACAGGACACAATGCACAAGGGCATGTTCCTATACTATGGCAAAGCAGGACAGGGGAGGGCAGGGCGGGGCAGGGCAAGACACCATCATGACCCTTGGGAGGGGCAGGGCAGGGCAGAGCAGGGCAGATGGGCAAGGCAGAGACTCACAGTGAAAAACCAGGGGTAATGGCCCACAAAGGTGGCTGCTGACGCTGCCAAAGCACCATGGTACAGCACTGGTACACCTCCAGTCTTCACCTTTGCAACCAAGGCAGGGAATCCATTTTTGCCCTCAACCTGCACGGTCACGACCACAAATCTCTTGGAAGCCATGCCATCTTACAATTATACACACATCATACATACATCATGTCAGACAAATCAAGCTGGTGCATCAGTGCACCAAGTAATGATGTATGCCCGAGGTGCTTACCTGCATGATGGTCTTGGTGGCATCAACAGGCATCAACAGGATTCTGAAAGCGGCAGCTGAGGCTGAGGCTACAAGCGTCTTCAGTCCAACATTCAGATGGGCTGTTGCTTCGTAGCTTTCCAGCAGGGATAGGGTACCAGCATTGGCAGCTGTGTCTCCAAACCTGCTCAATGGCCCCTGCAGCCAACATGTATGGGCTTACGCGCAGTCTTCATGCGCATGTTGCAGACTGCTTCTAGTATTCTGACAGGCAACAGCTAAGGCCTGCTCAAGATGGCCTGGCAGCAAAATGGGTTGTGGCAAAGCCAGCAGGGAGAGAATGAGGCAGGCAGGGACTGCACTTGCCCAGCATTTGTAGGCACAAGCTGGTGTACCTGAATAAGAGCTGGCGCAAGACCGCGATAGAAGCGCACCACTCCTCCGTCCTTGTACAGCGTCTTGAAGGCAGTTGTCATGGAGCTACCATGGCGGTACTGGTAGTTGACTGTGGTACGCAGCCACATGAGCGACAGCACCTGTATGCCCATGGCAGCCATGCCTGCCAGGCAGAAGATCACAGGTTGTCAAGGGATATTTGTCTAGTGAGCAACATATCCCTTATGCTGGACATGCACAGCAGCAGCGTTACTAACCATTTTTGTTTCATGTAGCAGTCCAGCAGCAGCTAAGATTTCTACGTAGGGTACGTGTTTGTTTGACAGGTATCAGTGCACTTTAGCAACTTGCTTCCGTGAACAACGAGGCTCATCTAGTGTTGGTGTGCAATATTGCATGTATGTCTCAGGTCTGAAACACTCTACGCGATTTGATAAGGCTTGCAGGTTGTGAAGGTTGGTCATCACCAATGAAAGCGGCTAGCAGTTGACCTGAGACGCAGCCGGGTTACTGACCTGGGATGCCGCCCCCCAGCGCTTTTTTGCCAGCCCTTCGAAGCACGTCCGATATCGCTTCAGGCTCTTTAGCCTGGTAAAGTGTAGGGCAAGGCAGACACTTCAACTCCTGATGCCGGAAAGGCCGCGCCAACGAGTGTGACTGCAGGCTAGCGGTTGATCTTGTGACGCTGCTCGTGCTCGCCACGCTAACGGGAAGCGAGGTCTCAGTGTTTGGAGGCAATGCATGCAGGCTGCGGCATTGAGCTGCATCGTACAAAGGTGCTGCGCAGGAACCCCAGAACGGATTCGTGGAATGTTGCGTGGGAACTGCAGACAGCAAAGTTGAGGTGGGAGCGCAGCTGCTAACGTCAGATAGCCTCATGTTGTACGGCTGAAGCCTTTCGACCCTCGTCTGCGCTGGTTCCACAGTCTTTACACCCGCGTCGCGGCCGCGCAGCAGGCAAGGGTGCGTACCGAATTGGGTAGAGGTGAGGATCAGGTGAGCTGGCAAGCGTGACTACAGCGTGGAAATAGTCTAACGGCCACATGCGTGTGCCAGCTCGGACGCGTGGCAGCCATGTGCAAGCTGACTTGTAGGCTTTAGTAACACGCCGTGCAGACAGACAGAAAACGAAACAGACAAAGAATGAAAGATGTAAAACTGCTCTCTAGTGTCTCTCAGACAAACAAAATCAACAGACTTTGTTGGTTTCAGTCGCTAGGGGGCGGACCCTGGGGCGGTCCTAGGTGTGTTGGCCTTGCATTGTCATTGGCTGTTCTGTGATGAACGGCTGCTTGTTTGTTGCTTGTCTTGTCCTGTTTGCATGGAGGCTATGTATCGCTGCTCTGCTATGCCTTGTATGCCTGACTTGTTGGGGGGCAATTTAGCACCATTACCTGCAGACAAGTTCGATTGGCACATTCATCAGTTTGTCAGGGTCCACATACCCTGCCACATCTACCAGACTTGTAGGCTGGGCAACAGACGTAACACCTCTCGCTCTCTTTCTCTCTTTTTGTAGTGAGGAAATTGTCAGGTAATTGTCCCGGTGCATGAAAAAACCCAAATGTTCAACACATAGGAGTCTAATTTAGCCTCGAAAGTAGGCTGGTACCCTTTGCTTTTAAGACTCTGGAAATCCAGGTTCATGCTACTTCTTTGAGCTTGCTGTGACCTTGTGAGATCATCATCGACTCTGAGTCCTGCTTGCCTTAGCTCACATTAGGAAACCGTGCTTGTGTAACAGTGTGCTGAACACTGGTTGAACTGGTCTAGGTTTGATGCGGTCGGCTACATTCATTCATTAGATTTTAAAGGTCATTGTGGCCAACCATGACCATTTGACCACTAGACTGAAACGTCAACCAAAGATACCCAAATGTTCTAAAGCACTTATGAAACACTAATGTTCACAGCTGACGCACTCTAATTTAAACTAAAGGGCATGTCCAGATTGTGCTGCCACCAGGACGTTCCTATGTTCAAAACATTCCCTCAAAAACCTAGCTATGACTTTGGGATCATGTAGAATAAAAAAGGAAAACAGTATAGGGGCTGGGCCCGAAAATACATTTGTGAATCTGTTCCTGATGGCACAATATGCAGGGCAATCAAACACAAAATGCTGTTCATCCTCTGAACACAATGGCGGTGCTCCCTAGGCACCTGCTGTGCCAAAGGCAAAAGCCTACCAGTATCTACATGAAGACCATGACATCCACATTTAAACTGCTGATGAGTTTCGGCTCTTGAAGCCCTTGACTGCTGAAAGATAAGGTGCTAGGACATATTCTGGCTGCAAGGGTTGGTACCTAGCAACACTGCTGAGACTATTTTGCTGCCACGTCTGTGCATAATGGTTTTTAGCGTTGCCAATAACAGTGCTCACATCTAAATCATCCTCAAGGCTCAAACCTACAGATTGAACTTGAAGCCAACTGAGAACTTTATGGCTCCAAAAAAGGTGTGCCGGATCATGCATGCCGTCAACAAAGGCACACTTGATGAGATGTTCATCATCAGACAGATTGTTGATGCGATCATGGTATCGCAAAATTCGTTGCCACCAATGGAAACACCAAGGATTCAGCTAATACGGCTAATACGATGACATCTGCAGTACTGTCCCTAACGCCAAGTATGTGGTTCAGAAATTGTCTGTGCAGTAGCTCTGCAGCGTCACCTATCTTTTCATCAACACCCCCACACCTCGCTAGCATAGCTAGAAATGGGTTGTACCAGACTGTCAAAAAGCTTGCACCGTAGCTCAGGATCAGGAATTGACAAACTTCCTCTGGGTGCTTTTGACCGGCATACATCGTCTTCTTCGATAGCGGAAGTCGAGAAACACTTGCAACAGCCTGTGCAGTCTAATTGGTCAGGTACCCTGATGTCCCGGTCGGGCAGCTTTCTTGGAGCCATCGGTCTCGGCAGCGACGACTATTCCACCGCTCACAGGGCGACGCTAGGAAGGGAAACTGGAGACCATACTCCCCGACCACACAGAGCTGCCGCTGGAAGAGAGACAAGCGACCACACCACAAGACCAGAAAGTCCGACTTGCAGATTCTCGCTTTGGCCTGGGGCACCAAAACCGGCGGTCCAGGCCAAGCCGATAAAGCTCACACCAAGTATCTTCGTATCTGTGTTTGGTAAGCGAGACTGCTGAGGGTGCGGGGATTCTCATTCCCTCTCAAGATTCGGACAGTCACCTTCTAGCTCACTGTGCAGAGGACGACGGCACTGCATGGGAGCAGGGCGTTGCTTCCAACCTGTCCCAGCGAGTTGTGCCCATTGTGGCATACATGCTGATTGGGGACGGCGTGAATGCAGTCCTTGCAGGAGTTGTGCGAGGCTGTGGACAGCAAGCCAAAGGT
>JAABUY010003106.1_pt1 | contig 18736 bp, 19 predicted proteins | sample 5560271 | NCBI WGS metagenome assembly JAABUY01 (sample SAMN10711886, study PRJNA513374) | rock metagenome | isolation source: Antarctica rocks | place: Antarctica: Victoria Land, University Valley
TGATTCTTGTTCATGAATCTTTCACTCAAATTGATAAATATCTGTATGAAATTGTCATCATGATTTGATCTGCATCGATTCAATAATTCTTCGTGACGAAGATTCTGATTCTGCTCAATTTCATCATGCTTTAAGAACTCAATTTCAGAGTTTATCTTAATTGTCTTAAGCATGACTTTCAATGAATCGTGTGAGTGATCATGATTAATCGCGTAAGCGACATAAGCAAACACTTAATTCTCATAATCATCATTCAATAAATCATTAAGAGTGACACTTTGAAAGCAATGATGAAGCATGAGCTTGACTTTGCAAAAATTTGAAAAATTGACATGAAATGATTGACTTAAGTAGCGAGAGAACAAGTTAATCATCTTGAAGTAATCACGTTGAAAGCAAAAGTCTCAAGTTTTGTTTATTTATATGTACTTTCAAGCTGCAATCAGAAGAGTTAAATGTTTCTGATGAGCAGATCACTTGCAATAATGTTTCAAAAATGTTTTGAACATCATGATATAATCATTCTGAAGATTCAAAGCACATCTTTGCTTCTCAATTAATCATAAATTAAGATTTTGCATGACTTGTGAGAAATTTTTTAAATCTCGCTGAAGAATATGATGACACATCTCTTGAGCAGATCAATCTCGCTCGACAATTAACTTGTTCATTAGTTTAATAACAAAAGACAGTAAGAGAGTTTTCTCAGAGATTCTGAGCATGATGAACTGAAGAAGATTTTTGAACAATTCAGACTTCTTTTCAATCTTGAAGCAATACTTGATCAAATAGTGCATCACTATCGTTTGATTCATACAAGAAGAAAAGTTCATGTTAATCATTTATCTTATGATCATCATGACATTATAGCTGTTGAGAAGAGCATCATTTTGAGCGAAAAGATAAACATGATGATGTGAATTCATCTTGCAAAAGACTTCAGATAAAGATCATTCTGATCGAGAAAAGTGAAAACAACAAGTCAGCTTATTTGTTTCTTTGATCTTTTGCTAACAGTAGCTAAAAGTGCAGTGAGTGTGATGTTGAAAATGATTTAACAGTTCAATCAGCTCACGAAGCATATTAGTATGCTCTGAAAAAAAATGATTGCTTGAATGAACAGCAATCATTGACAGATCATCAATGAGATTGAAGATCATGATCTGTACATTTTAAAAAGAAAGATATCGATCAAGATCTATGACATTCAAAGTGTTGTTAATTCACAAGAATTCATGTATGTGTTTGCTTTCATAAGACTGTCATTTAAAATGATATCAGAAATTCTGAATCTTGAACTTCTTCTTAATAATAAGCTTCATAAACAGCATCACTTTGCATTTAAAACACTTGACAATGATGTGAGAATTCTTCTGAAGCAATCTTCAAGCAATCTTAACTTGTTCATTCTCACTCATTGTCATGTACATCTTTTGATCAGACATGTATGCATAAAGATCACGTCACTGTAAATCAGTAACATTAAGAATAAAGAATAACGAGAAACAGATAAGATTATAAATTATAGTCTTCAGTTTCATTCTGACTCTGTTTCAGTATGAATGAATGTCTTGCACAGTTGCAGTCTTGCAAACAATCATATTGATCAGATGAGACTCTGAATTCTCAATCATTTCTTGAAGTACATTGATGTCATTCATTTTCTCTACATTGCAACTTATGTATCATTGACTGATTTGATAAATCTGCTTTCGCAGTTGATTGTTAAATGCTCAATAGCAAAATTGAGAATGACATGCAAAGTGATCATCTTTATATCTCATTAAATGATTGTGATAATTGACTAAAGAAGTTACGACGTGAAGATGAGCATTGTTGAAAAAGACGACTTCGATAGAAAAAAGAATAGAAAAGATCATATGAGCAATGTGTAAAGAGAAATCGCGCTTATTAAGAGAGCAAGAACTCAAAGTGATCATGAAAAATGAAGTTTGCTGAGCATGCGAAGCAGCTGTGACAGACTGAGACTGCTTCAGTTCAGTTTGAAGTTGAGCAAGCTTAAAAAGTTCAATGATTAATTCAAAAACGAAAGCAATATCAATGATGATCAATTCTTTCATCAAGATTTGAACATCTTGATTCAATTCTTGCTCTGTCACAGTCTTTTTATCATTTTGAAGAATGTAAAACAAGTGATTCAGAATGATATTCTTCTGAGATAATTGAGAAAATCATTCAGCATCAATGATAATATTTGCATAATTCAAATGATATTCTTTCAAAAAGATCAGTCAAACTTCTATGTTACAACAATGTACATGAAAGATATGCTCAAATTGATGATTTGCATTACTGTTCTCAGCGATCAAGATGATGAGCTTCAAGAGAAGAACTTGCAGCTTAAAAGAAAGAGAAAGCAATTGATTAATAATCTTGAGAGTGTTTTGCACAAAGTTAATCACATGATCAATATATTTATACTGATGTTTCTTTACATGATAAAATTTCATGATGACATGAGCTCTGACTATTAACATTTTCTCGATCAGAGACAATTCAAAAAGATTGATGAGTAGACACAGTGAATTCATGTTGTTCTCGACAGATCACAACGTGAAATCATTGAGATTGATCATTCTGTTCTTGATGCATTGATGACAAGAGCATCGTTTCTTTCAGTCGATCAGCTTCATGTCAAAGTCAATCTCGTTGCAAATATTGCAGATGTTTCATTCAAAGTTCTCAAGAATGTTGTAAAACTTGTGAATGAGATTTTAATTATTCTCAAACACAATTGAAGCATCAAGATTTTGATTTCATGTGATATGAGCAAATGATGTTGAATCAGAAAATATAAGTCTACAGACGATACATCGACTTGATTCAAGATCATTGACGTGTCAAAAGATTAAGCGAAGAGCATTGTGATCAGCATTTATGCATCAACGCATCTCATTTTCAGAAAGATCAGATGTGTCAATGCAATAAACATACAAAGTGAGTGAATTGATCAAATCTCTGAAGAGAAAGTCACTTAAGACTCTTGACACATTGCAATCAATACACAAATCATAATGACGTGAAATCAATGATTGACTTGAAGCTGAGCGAAGCTTCTGCGAAGTGATGAGCAGAGAACTCGATGAAGTGCAATTCAAACGCGTAGCTCTTTCACAATATCGTTGATATTGCTGTCTGATTTTCTTTCATTGATTCTGCAACTTGTGTATATCAGAGTGATCTTTATTATTCTGTCTTGCAAACTTCATCTGCTGAGCAGTTTTTCTTTGCTTAGCAGAAGATGACATCAACTGTGTCGAAGCAATTTTTCTTTGCTTGACAGAAGATGACATCGACTGTGTCGATGCTTCGCTAGAACGACGTCTTCTTCGCTTTGAAGTCACACTCATATTGATATCGCGATCTTGCAACATCATTCTCGATGAAAGAGAGTGAGCACTTGAACGCGTTTGAGCGAGAGAATCTCGATGAATCTGAAACGCAGACTGTCTGTGACGAGCGACGACAGCAGCAGTCTTTCGAGCATTGCTCTGACGTTTCTTATTTATAAAGCTGTTAGAAGATATAGAAGACATGTTGCAGAAGATAAAAGCACGTCGTTAAAGATGAAGAACAAAGTGAAGCAGTATAAACACGAAGTCGAATAGAAAAATCGATCATTGAAAATTGATCTCTAACTGTAATAGGTTTAGCTTCCGTGATCTCTAACTGTAACAGATTTAGCGTCACGATAACTTTCGTGACCTTGGAAAAAGAGTCAATCGTTTTACAAAGAATCGAAATAAGGTTTCAGCACGCTAGTGATGTGGCGTCAAAATCAGTCAGTAGAAGCAACTGCGTTGCTAATCAAGTCTCTAGTGCATTTCCTCACCTCGAGATTCAACAATCAGCACGTTCCACGACATCCATTCCACCCCTACTCACCCTCCAAAGCTCTCATCTACCCCACCATGGGCGGCCCCAACCTCGAAGTCTTCAAAGTCGGTCCCCTCCCTCCCCTCCCTTCCCCCCCCCCCCCACAAACCAACCCCACCGCCACCTAACCCAAAAAATCAGTTCGGCATGTACATCATGTTCCCCATCGCCTGGATGTACTATTTCGGCACAAACCTCGACACGCGCTTCTCGGTCCCTGATTTCTGGCCCGCGCCGGAAACGACACATAAGATTCCGTTTGAGAGGGAGGAATTGCGGGAGGAGTTGGGGAGGTTAAGGGAGCGGAGGTTGGAGAGGAGGGCGAGGAGGTTAGGCGGGGAGGGGGGGGGAGGGGATAGGGGAGGGGAGTGATGGGGGATTGGGGTTTTGATGGGTAAGAGGGGGGGTTGGGAAGGAAATGCGGTGGATGTGTGATGATGGATAGGGTGGAGGTCTAGGCACTACTTGGCGTTTTGGGTGGAGCATGAGGAGAGAAGGTACGCATTATGGGGCGTTTGTAGTACGGACGTTAAGGACATTTTCTGCTCTATCGGGTGGGCTTACAGAGTAGGAGGCCGGAAAGTCAATCCTAGCCGTTCAAATCATTCAGATAAGCAAACTTAAGGGCGTGGACATTGCAATAGTATTCCTGTCATACTTGTTCCCTTCACGGAGAGATCTCTTGAGTCTTACTATTTTCGATATTGGTTGTGTACACTCTGTCTATGCCTCCTATGTGCGGGTTTATTTCTATGTTTGTTGCTCATCCCGATTGTACATTTATTATTGTTGGTTATTTCGTACGTTTCCAATATACAGTCAAGGCTTGCTGGCGTTCAGGTATATGCCTTGCACGGCCGGATCGTCTTGTATCCGATCGAGCAAGGCATCCAGAGCCTCAGTAGTTTCCATTTCGACCTTCGTCTCTTCTTTAGGGTCCCACACCAAATCTGAACTTTGGACCTTCAGCCCCAAATTATTTGATAAGGTTTGAGCAGTCGCCGCCGTCTGATTTGGCTCGGTATATACAACAACATTGCCATCTTCTTCCACCTGAACATCGGTTGCATGTGCTTCTATAGCCTGATCGAAAATTTCTGTTTCGCTTAGGCCTTCAACTTTTTCAAACACTAGCCTTCCTCTCCGTTGGAAAAAGTGAGTTGTAGGTGCAACTGAACCACCTGAATCCTTGATTAAAAGTCGAATGTCTGATAGCGTTTTGAGTTTGGAATCCGTCTGACATTCAATAATGATTGCGACCGAAGGCGGTATCATGGCTTCTATAGTCAGGTTTTCGAGAGCACCCTTTGGAGATATTCCTTGACCTCGTGCTATGGCATTCTCGATGGTGGCTTTTGGCACGCCTTGCTTCTTCGCCGTAGCAACAACTGCGGCAAGTTGTGGATTGGAGGCTGGATCAGGACCATATACTGGTTGAGGCATGAGCGAGAGGTCCTGCCAAGTTTCGTTTCTACTATGTACATACGTTTCGAGATTGAGGCTATTTGGTGGGTAGTAGCAAAACGCTGCTTGGCTTTTCCTGCCTGTTGTGATGTCAGCGCTCGGCCTGTCCGTGGACGCCGAAGAACCAACGTCTTCCTTTGCCTTGTCATGTTTGATCGTTGACCACTTACTGTGTCCAGCAGTCAAGACACTCGTGGTTGTGAAGCATCGTCCAAGTGGTCGGATCTTAGAGGAATATAGAATGTAGCTTCGAGCTACTGTTGCCATGAACAATTTTTTTTATTCATGCTATGGGCAGAACATGTATTGCTCCTGGGCGTCACCTTTTGCCATATTACCCTAGACAATGCAGATCCCTCGGCGGACATTCATTAGGCCGGAGAATTCTTCGGATAAACTTTACTCTAGAGTGTCGTGAGTGTTAAATTAGGACGTCGCGTCCGTAATATCAACATCGATCGAAGGTGAGCTCTATCTCACCTCGAGTCTCTTAGTAGAAGAGCTCAGAGACAAGTCCAACTAATGTCCATAGCTCAAGAGGCAGGCCCATCCGCTAATGACAGAATTAGTGGAATTGAAAATGGGCAGAGAAATGGCATTGCGTCAAGATACAACCTCGATGTTGGGAAATTGCACTCACTGCCCTCAGAGCAACAAAATCTTTACCTATTCACCTTCACCCTGGAACTTGAAAGCTACGTGGACTCTCTAGATCATGAGGGCCTATGTTCTCAGCAGACGCTCCTGAACAAGGAACTCCACCAGATAATTGGTCTATCCTCTCCTGCGCCTACGAGAGTTATACGGAATAGCCTAGGGAGATGCTTTGCACGCATATTGGACAAGGGAGATCGCAAATCTCTCTACGAGTCAATAAAACAGCTGTTGACAATTATAAATGTGGGCAAAGGAGAGAAAGAGCTCCAAACAAAACATGCGGCAGTGCACTGCCTAGGGGAAATATTCAAGGCCGCTGGAGATAGCGCTATTAGCCTATCAAGCCTATGCTGCACGAGTCTGATCCGTTCAATCAAGTTTGCACAGAGCCATGTAGGGTTTAGGGCCGCTGTCTTTAAGACACTTGGCAAAGTGGTAGATGCACTGCAAGGTGCTGTTGATGAGAGCGTCGCGCGAGATGTCTGGAAACAAGCAAGGACAGCAGCTTCTGGAGATAAAGCAGCACTTGTTCAGCTGAATGCGTGCCAGTGCCTGGAGCAGCTGATCCGAGCTACCACCTATTTCGACAACAATAACGATTTCGAAGGCTTGAAGACTACAATTTGGAAAGCTTGCGATAGTTCTATCCCGGCAGCTCGGCACGCAGCTGCTTCGTGTCTGTCATCAGCTCTGGTCAAATCATTTTCGGAGGCAGCGTCCGAGACGTCATTGACTAAAGCGAAGAAAGCCAAGAAGTCCAGTAAAACGCAATCAGCATCGATTGAGGAAGGGGATGGTGAATTACCACGTCCAGAATCACCCTCGTCGTCAAAGAAGAACACTTCGAAGCTCGAGCTTGGTCTTCCTGAAATGCTCGGCCAGCTCTCCGTACAATACATACGTTCTTCCACAAGCAACAACGCCAGAGCTGCTATTGCTCACTGCTACGTAATGATCTTTAAAAACTTAGGAAATCAAGTGGTAGAATCGAACTACGGACGGATCGCGGACCACCTCATGATAGAACTCTTGAGCAGTCAGTCAATTGCTCACGACAGGTATCGGGTCCTGCTGACAAGAAAAATCGTACGCAAACTCCTGGTAGACTGCGTAGGCTCACAGGTACTTGGAGAGACTGGTAGACTGAGTGCAGCGAAGATGCTGATCAATGGCGTGCTAAAGAATTATCCTCAAGTCATTAAGGAAAGGGCACAGCCTTCCAAACACACTCTAATTGGCGCACTCGATGCTCTAGCACCACTCATCAAATCATTAGGCTCGGCATTCAACGGTCTTAGTGACAGCTGTCGTGAGGCGCTTACCCAAGTCTTACAGCATTCAAGCTATACCGTCCAAATATATGTATCTTACTGCTTGCGTGCTCTAGTACTGGCTTGTCCGCAGCAACTACTTCCTTGTGCTTCGATCTGTATGAATAGTCTCATCAGGGAACTTGGCTTCCTTGTCAATGGCCGACAGACTTCTCGCAGGTGTATAGGAAATGCTAACGGGCTTTCTGCGGTCCTTAGTGTCTCACCCTTACAACCTCTTTACAGCTCGCTGGAGATTAGCTCTCGCGTACTTTCTATAGCAACCGATTTATTAAAGTCAAGCAGTCAAGCAGAACTCCGGATATCTGGTACTCAAGTCCAGGTGGCGTGGATTCTAATAGGTGGTCTTATGGCGCTTGGTCCTAATTTTGTTAAGATCCACATATCGCAACTCCTTTTGCTCTGGAGAAACGCCTTACCAAGGCCGTTGACGAGAGAGAACACCGGACAACGGCAGTCTGCTGAGATTGGCTACCTGACGCATGTAAGAGAGTGTGCTCTTGGCTCAATACTCTCTTTTCTCGAGTTCAACAGCAAGTTAGTTACGAGTGATGTATCTACACGTATCGCAACTATGTTGCAGAACACAGTTGAGTTTTTGGACACGTTACCACTTCCGAAGACTATCGACACTACCTTCCGCCAAAGCGGCACTTCGCTTCAAATCCAAGACCTTACCTTGATGGTCCGCAGAAGGGTTCTTCAATGTTACGCAAGATTGGTCAACTTAATTCCTCATGCCGGTGGCGAGTTATTGACGCATTCAAAGCTTCTGACACTGGCGGTAACGTTATTTGCCGACCCTGGCAGCTATACTCCTGGATCGTTAGGCTTATCAATTGCTAACGCCTCTGGCAACTTTGATAGTATCTGGGATGTTGCGGATAATTCTGGGTTTGGTGTATCAGGCTTGATACAAGGCCCGTTCATCAGGTCTTTGCCAGGAGAGCACAACACATCGAGGTTATCTCATTCATTTATTCCAAGTAGCGAGTTCTCCGTATTTGATGAGGCGGTATGTGGACTTGGGTCCTGTAAGGGGTATGTCTGCTGATTGCTATAGATTTTGACCCCTATTTGTGGAGCTCGTGAGCATGACTCTATCTATCTCTACACGCAGGCGCAAGAAGATCTGAAAGACCTCCCTGATCCACCGGCCACAGAAGTTGTCAACTCCGCTATAGCTCTGTTTGCCACGGCGCTTCCTCTTCAAAGTCCAAGTATCCAGGAGGGTGTACTAGAACAGCTAGCTACCTGCCTATCCTCGGGAACGCTGCAAAGAGATCCCGGCCGCAAAGCCGCTATCACCGCCAACGCCGCTATGGCGCTTTTGGGTGCTCTCAAGGTTGCTGTAGGTGAGACGGTTGGCGAACACGGAGACTTGAGACATCCGACCGTCGAACGATGCCTTCAAGAACTCTTACGTGTTAGTATTTCCGTGATACCAAATATTAATCCAACCTACTGATGATTGTCATAGGCTCTAGTAATTAATCAAGATAGGTGTATTCGCCAAGTCGCCTATGAGGCCTTGGGCAGGCTATGCAACAGTTCCGGGAATACTTTTACTTCGAACGAGATCAACGCTTTGATCGATGTGATCGTATCGAATCGAGACCCCAATGCTCGAGCGGGCTGTGCAATGGCCTTGGGTTCGATCCACGTACATGTTGGTGGAATGGCGGCTGGCTTCCATCTCAAGAAGATTCACGGTATCCTCATGTCATTGTGTAGCGATCCGAATCCTGCCGTACACTTTAGCGCAATTGATGCGTTGTCTCAAGTTGCTGATTCTGCAGGTTTGACTTTTTCGGGGTATGTATCGAGTACGCTGGGTCTTCTCGCCCAACTGTGGACCTGCGATACTCACAATGAAGAATCTGCTATATCCGCAACGTCGAATTATGAACTGGAATTGCCGACCACTGTCATGATCGCTCACAATGTTGATTCTCTTATCAACGTCCTTGGCCCCGACTTGCAGGACATGAGTAAAACTCGTGAACTTATGATTACCTTGGTCAGGCAATTCGAAATCGATGATTTACTTATGGTTCAAGCAGAGGGTTTGCGCGCTTGGGAGCATGTGCATCTCTACGATTCCGCGCATGTCGACTTTCCAGCTTATGTACGTCAACTGCAAAAGTGTCTTCGTTCTCGACAGCAGTTGCTACGCGAGATCGCTATCGACGGTCTGTATAACCTGATGCGACGTGATGCCGAACGAATTCTTCAGCTTGCCGACGAAGGCCTAGAAGACCAGATTTGGTCTACCCTCAACGACAACCCTGACCAGGAAGGAATTCGCAATATCATCCAAGCCTGGCTCAGGCAATCGAGTCTCTCACTGGCCAGCAAGTGGGTCATGCGCTGCCAACAGGTTCTGACCAAGACCACGTCAAGGCAGGCTCAGGTATCGCCACGTGAGAATACAAAGCCGGCCATTATATCAGAGATTCAAGACGAAGAAGCAGCTGGGTTTAACACAGGTGAAGGGAAGGACCAAAACTCCATTACAGCATCAGAAGCTACTAAAGAATTGTTGCGCTGGCAAGTCAGATCATTCGCAATGCAATGTTTAAGCGACATGATAGCAATGATCGGTAGAGATATGGAGTTAGACCCTGATTCAGCGGCAGGTCACGCGCTGCAGCAGAGAATTGCCGATGTAATTCGGATGGCATTCCTCGCCTCGACATCTTCAGTGGTTGAGCTCTGCGTTGGTGGTCTCAGACTTATTGATCAGGTTTTGACGGTATTGCAACACATCCGTGAGTAGACCAAGACCAAAGGCTAACAAGTCATAGATCTTCGGGACCATGCCCGATCCTGACTTCTCAGAAGCTCTACTGTTGGAGCAATACCAGGCGCAGATCAGCTCGGCACTGACACCTGCGTTCAGTGCCGACTCTTCGCCAGATCTCGCCTCAGCAGCCGTGAACGTCTGCGCTACCTTCATCGCTACAGGGCTTGTGACAGATGTCGATCGCATGGGAAGAATATTGAAGCTCTTGGTGGCAGCTCTCGAGAGCTTTACAAGTGCGTCCCTGTACATTTGTCCGTATTTGTCACTCCTAATATCCCTCAGGTGATACCCAGGAGACGGCAGTTGGCGATTTGCGTGGACTTAGCTCCAATGCGCAAACGATGGTCAGAATGGCGGTTTTATCTGCTTGGGCTGAACTCCAAGTCGCCAGTAAAGAGCAGAAGTACCTCGTGAAGGTAGTGGAGCCGTACATTACAAAGTTAACGCCCCTGTGGTTATCCTCGTTACAAGAATTTGCGCGTCTCAGATTTGAGCCAGACATCTCAAATAATACTGGGCCGACCATAATAGATGAAAGTCTCGACACAGTTTACGCTGCTCTGAGTCGGCAAACGCTGCTGAAGGTAAATGCGAAGGTCGGGATATGTTCCGTAACTTTACTAACTGTGAATTAGTTCTATCAAGATTCATGGCTGAAGCTCGTAGATGCAATCGCAAGTCTTATCGACCAGGATAGAGGTTTCGTGTTCGACGCATTGGATGGTAAATCCAATGACGCGCAAATTAATGGGGTGAAACTTATCGAGAGTAACATCAATTATCGCGACGAACCCGTTGCTTTCTTCTTTGTCCTCTTCGGCATTGTAATTGAAGCTTTGGTCACTCGGCCTGGTAACGATTCGCCCAGCGCCGAGGTGCAGACTCAGGGGGTTCTATCCGCCTTGAAGAAAATTCTTCGACCGTCAGTATCCGGTAATGCCATCTTCCAGGACGCGATATTTTCGGAGACGATTGAGCTCTTCGATCGATTGGCACTCACCGAAGGGCTCGACGTTCAAATGATTATAGTCGATATTGCAAGAAATCTATGCCTTGCCCATCCCTCTGCTGCAGTCGACGAAGAAGGAGGAGAGGATCTTTCGGAAGGAATAGAGCAGCTCTTCGAACTCACCCGAATCATTGTTCTAGTCCTCGCCAGCGTAATTCCAAACCTAGCAGAACACACTTCAGCCCGTCCCCAAGTCACCGATGAATCCGTTTCCCTGGTTCAACTGTCTCTCGGAGCTCTCGTCGACGCCTCAGAAATTTTCCCTTCAATTATCAAAACCGACCTTCACGCCAGCATTCTCCACATCTTCGCTACGATTCTCGGCACCGGTGTCTGCCAAGCCACTATTGTCCCTCAAGCCCTTCCCATCTTCCGACGCTTCGTTCAAAGCATCTTCCCTCTAACATCCTCCCCGTCCCACACTGTCACCGGCCAGCTCCGCGGCTGCCTACACCGATTCCTCTCCATCCTATGTAACGCACAACGCCGTGAAACCGAAGCTTCGCTTCCATGTGCCAAAAACACTCTCCTCGCATGCACCATCCTTCTCACCACCGCCTCCCGGGCCTTTGCCCCCAACGATCCGCTGATCAACCGTCTCCTGGATGGGATGCTAGACTACCTCCATGATCTCGGTCTTGCGAAGGTCGCAACCGGGTGCTTGCGCTCTGTGCTTCTGGTCACGCCTAAGAACCCCATAGACGAGGCCGTCGCGCGCTATGTATTTCCCCGCCTCGTCAGATTCACCATCGACACTTCAGAACCCGACCCGGGGAACGTACGCTCCCTCACCGCGCACGCTTTAACTTCTTTCACCACAGCCCTCGAACCATCCGCCGCGGCCGCAGCCCTCACCATCATCATCCCGATGCTGCTCTCCCGCGCCTCCGCTACCGAACCAGACGCCCAAGTCGCAAACAAAACACTGTATCAAGAAACAGCAACCCGCCTCCTTGAACTCGCAAGCGCACACTCAGCGGCGTTTCGAGCTGTGGTGGCGAAAATGAGTCGACAGCAGAGGGGGTTTATGGAGGGGGTGATTAGAGAGGGGGGGGCTGCGGGGAGGAGGGGAGGGAAGGATGAGAGGGAGGAGGTTAGGGAGGCGAGGATTAAACTGACGATGAGTTTTGGGGGCGCGTGAGGGGAGGGGGGTTGGGGAACTGGGGGAAGGAGGAGCTAGAAATGGAAAGGAGAGGAAAGAGAAGGGGTCGGGGTCGGGGTCGGGGTCGGGGTAGGTGTGGGGGTGGCTTTTCGTTTTGTTCTGGCTGCGGGTGGGCATCGCGATGGAGGGGGCGTTTCGTGGACTCTGAGCATGGGAGGGACCATTAGGATAAGAGATAAGAGCATATCAATTTTGCTCGTGGGTTATGATATAAGGATCCCACGACACGAGGAAAAGCCTATTGTCATCCATGAAAGAATCTATGGTCGTAGCGTGGCATCTGTCGTTATGGACGACCTAATCTCGCTGCGAAGTCCAAAACTAGAGAATATGGATTCCAATATCTATATCCTTTCTCCATGAATCTTACGGTTCCAAAAAAATGGTGGGTATCATCCTCTTCCTCTTCTTCTCTCCGTCTCCCCCTCCGTCTCCCTCCGCCCTCCCATCAACCACACTATCCCAACCCCGACCCCGCCCCCGCCAGCACAGCATCAACATCCGGCTCCCCGGTCTGGGTGCTCATTTCTCGCGATGGAACGGTATGAGAACCCCCTGTTGACGAAGAGGACGAGGAGGAAGCGCTTTGGCGCTCTTTTTCGTGTGTTTTGTAGGAGGAGTAGCGGAGGGCGGAGAGGACGAAGACTGTGGGGGTGTTAGTTGTGGGCGGGGTGGAGGATGGATGGGAGCTGGGGGTATGAAAGGGAAGAAAGGGGGTACAACGTACAAGCAAACCCAGCAATAGCCAACGCCGCCCTCCTTGTCAGCACCCACCTCAACCCCTCCACCTCGCTCTTACTATCGCTGTTCAGCGCGACCGTGATCTTGTAATTCAGCTCCTGGATCTGGCTTTCCAGCTGCTGCTGCTCCATACGCACAGCCATCTTGCGGTCGTTGAGCAGCCCGCGCAAGTCGTCTTTGAGCGCCAGGCTTTCGGACGACGAGCGCTGCGAGAGGATGTCGACTTCGTACTGCAGGTGCGCGCGCTGGGTGGTCATTTTCTCCGAGGTAGATTTGCGCGTGTTGAGGATTTCGGTGCGCAGTTCGGAGCAGGCGGCGCGGAAGAGGTAGTTCTTCTGTAAGGGGGGGAGAAGGGGATTAGCGAGGTGGTGGGGGTGGGAAGAGGGGGAAAGGGAGGAGTTGGGTTTGGGGCATATTACGTTTTCGACGTCTGATTTCGAGACGAGGCCTGCGCGCGCAACCTCCATATTTATGGCTAGGAGACTCCGGACGGCTTTCATGAGCGTCACGCTTTGCGCTTCGGTGAAACCGCCTTTTGCGAGATCGCGGACTAGGGTATAAGTATCGAAATGGTGGACATAGCGCGGTGCTTCGAGGTGAGGCGGTTTTTGCTCCTCTTCATTCTCCGTCTCAGTGGGGGTCTCGATTTGCAGAACCCGGTCGAGAGGTTTGCTGATGGCTTCCTTCTGTGGGGAATCGGCGAGTTCCTTCGCCTTGGCTTCATTCGTATCGAGCTCAGCGGGTCGTGGTTCCTCCTCGGGCTTCGACTCATTCTGAGAGCTGGTTCCGTTTTGCTGCGCAGCTTTCGCGGGCTCTTTAGCAGGCCCCGCCTTTTCCCCCTCTTGAATAGACGCTGACGATGAGATCTCTTTCTCGATACTATCCAGCGCTCTTTGCCGGCCTAGGTCATTGGGGGCTAACGGAGGTGGCAATGGCTCTGCCGCGGAGCCATATCGCTGGGCGTAGGTCTCTTGCTCACGGCGATGGGTGGTGCTGAAGCATTGCTTTTGCGGGCGCTTTGGCACAATTCGCGAAGACCGCTGAGCCAAGGCTGATTCACATAATCTCGCGGGCTTGAAGAATTGAGGATAGAGGAAACTTAGGCGTGGAATCGACATAATTGGAACGCTGTTCGCGTTTAGAAACCCTCTGGTGGAGAAAGATCAAATAATATTGGACCTTGTTCTCGGCAAGGCTTCGACACCCCGCGTGAGAAGGCCGCTAGAAGAAGATGTCACGTGCATTGGATCTCTAAGATCTTTAAGTACCGTCCTTTCCAATTGCTGGTGCCTGTCGCCATTGACCTCCCTGTGAAATCGTTAAATAGCAAAGATGGAAGAGAAGTTGATTCAAATATCTCCTTTCTTTAAGATGCCAAAACTCCGAGATCATTCGAAACCCAACTTGCCAACAAGAAAAGGCATCACGTTACAATCTATCTATGCCACAAGCATGACCACACCCCTCAAATCCCAAGCTGCCCATCACTAACCCAATGACTTCCCCCAGCGCACCTATATCCCCCACCCTGCTTAATCCACCTATATCCTACCGGACAGACCCCCATCTCCCTCAACTGTTGTTGCGCCTTCGCCTCTTGCTCTTTTCTCTTCTGCTGCTCCATCCGTACCCTTTCCAACTCCGCCAATGCCTGTTCACGCGCAATTCGCGCCATCTGCTCTTGCAAGCGGGTTTCTTCGCGTTGGCGCTTGAGCTCGTTCATCTCTGCGTCGTCTTTGGCCTTTTGTTGCGCGAGTCTGGCGAGTTCGGCGGTTTTCGCGGTTTCTAGTGCTTTGGCGAGGACAAGATCTTGTTCTTGCCTCTGAAGCTGTTCTTCGGCGATCTTTTGGGCGCGGTCGGCAGCTTGTTGGTCTGCTTGAAGCTGGTTCCAGATCTGGTCTGAAACTCCTGGGTCCCGTTCTTCTGAGGTTTGGTTGACATGAGACTCATGATCATCTAGGCTGGGGACGGATTGGTCTGTCGCAGAAGCGGCGGAAACGGCATGCCTGGCTGGCGGTGGTTGATCCAGGCTTTGGGCTGGTTGTTGTGGAAAAGCCGACAGATTTGAAGATGGTAGACTAGCTGCTCTACTTTGCCTTTCTGCAAGCATAGTCCTCGTACAGGTGAGTATGTCCTCGGGAGAAATGCTAAGGGAACCTGTCATTGTCGAGATGGCCTGGTAAACAGATCCTATCATTGTCTTCGCCAGTGTCTGGATATCCCTAGCGTTTCCCCAATTTGGCGTGGAAGCTAGCTCTTTCAGCAAACCTACCATACTCTTGTAGTCAGGACTTTTGATGTCCCTTAAAACTGGTGCTTCTATTTCTTTCTGTTTAAGGCTCCGTTCCAGTATCTGCAAACAACACCCCGGGCTCATATTTGGGAAGATGATTTCTTCCGGAAAGCGGCTTGATAGACCTGGGTTGAGGGGAAGTAGGTCGTTGATTTCTTTGGCATATCCGGCAAGAATAACAACAATTTTACCTACGAATTTTGGCTTCGTAAGTAGATCAACCAACTCATCAAGAGCTTCATTTCCAAACGAGCTTCCCGAAAGCCTGTAACTTTCATCTATCAAAAGGACTTTCCCAAGGGCTTTTTCGAGTACTGCTCTAGTCTTGGGGCCTGTCTGTCCAACAAATTGCCCGATGAGCTCGGAGGCAGAGGACTCAATGACTTCAACGCTGGATAAGAAGCCCATGTCATAGTATACCTGACCCATTTTTCGTGCGGTGGTGGTTTTCCCAGTCCCTATAAACCCTATCAGAAACTGCGAGGCCATACTAGTATTCTAAAACATTCGGAAGATATACCTGGAGGCCCTTTGAATAAAAAATTAGTGGGGATCATCCCCCGGGAGCATATTCCTCGAGCTTTCATCGCTTGTCTCATCTGCTGATATCCTCCCAACCTCGCAATGATGCCTTCACAGCCAACTGCGTCTTCGAACAATTTCTGCAGATTGGTAGTTGCGTGGGAGCCCCTGTCGAAATCGGGGTCGAAGTCTTGTGGTTCGAAAATGACGTTAAAAGAATGGTCTGTCGAAGGTTTGGCAGACTGTCTGGTTTGCCAATGGCCTTTCGCGGAGCTAAGTAGGTTTTCTACTTCGCCAGCATTTCCAAAATTCGGGCGGACACGAGCACGACTTAGTACCTCAATGGCTACAGACTTTGCTTCTTTGGTCGCCGCAAGATCCTGAAGTTTTAACTTCAGTTCAAGTATCTCGAGTAGCTCTTGATCTGTAAAGTCTTCGAAATTGAAAGCATTATCGATGGCGAACCTAAATCACCGATTCAGTAAACGCATTGCAAAGTAAAATCTAGAAAAAGTCGTTTTGCTTTACCTCCGTGATAGACCTGGATTAACGTTCTCGAACATCGTGGTGATTTGGTCTTTGTACCCAAGGAGAAGCACGCATCGATCCTCACCGGTGGAGCTTTGTACTTCGGCAACAATTGTATCGATCACTGCTGTCTTGAAGGGATCGCTCTGGTTACCAGTCCCACCATTTCCAGAATAAAGGCCATAAAATTCATCGATGACGAGAATTTTGCCTAACGTTGTGGCTAGGATCGCCTTGGTGTTTTGCTCCGACTGCCCTAAGACACTACCAATGAAGTCCGAGGGGTTCTTGACGACGACTATTCCAAGTAGAAATTAGTATTGTAGCTTATAACTGCTCACCCGTAACGGAACAAACTCACCTTCACCATTGCTCAAGAGACCAAGGTCAGCCAGGATCTGGCCGTACAGTTTAGCGACGGAGGTCTTTCCAGTGCCTGGAGAACCAAGAAAGACACGGTTAAGGGAAATTTCAATAGGAGATTGTTCTGCCAGTTCCCGTTTGTAGTTGATGCTAATGCGGCTAATCATGTGTCGAATCGATTCCTTCACAGCACTAAGGCCTGTCAGTTCTTGAAGCTTTTCCCATGCTTTACTTTTCAAGGTAGCGGAGGAAGGATCCGGGCCTATGAGATCTTCCCGGGAAAGCATGTAGTCATCAGGCGTCAGTCCCTGCTTGCGTTCATGGTTGACTCGGTCCGCTTGACGTTCGGTGATTCTTGCAAACGTTGTCTGTAGCGCTCTCGCATTACCAAAACCAGGACGGTTCCGGCCGTTGCCGACACGCCGGGCAACTATGCGGCCATCTTTTCCATCGACGACTTCCATCTTCCCGCCATACTTCTTGTCTATGATCGTAATTAGCATCTGGAGGAGCTCCCCATCCTCGTAGTCCGCGAATTGCAGTCTGTATGGAACCCGACTGCTTAGTCCTGGATTATGCTCGAAGAACTTCTCCATCTCTTTATTGTAACCAGCGACGATGAAGACAATCTTTCCGATGTTGTTTTCCATTTCGGCTAACAAGAAGTCCAGAACCTGGCGTCCTCCGAGGTTGTGCTGATCTGTAAGCTGATAACTTTCGTCGACAAACAGGGTACCTCCTCCAGCATTGTGAATTTCCTCTATATGCTTCTTGATTCCATTTACGCCCTCGTTGGCGAGACGTGAGCCCGTTGTCTCTCTGAACGCAAGTCCAGGAAGGACACCAAGGGTTGTCAACGCCTTTGCATAAAGTCGAGCGACGGTTGTTTTCCCTAGACACTGAATCAGAATATGACCAATTGGAATCGTCATAGTTCGAGGCGTAGTGAATCGGAAACAAGACGAGTGAACAATCCCTTGATCTGCAGTTGTTGTAACAACTAACCAGTGGATTATACTTTGGAGATACCATACATACCTGTTCCGGGATTCCCCAACAGAGCTATGTTAAAACGGTCCCCTTTTACATCTGTACCTTGTCGCAAACTCAGATCGACCTTGGCTTTTATCCTGAGAACTTGGGACTTGACATCTTCCAGTCCAATCATTCCCATGATCGAATCAATAGCATCGTTGCTTGCATTTTCTACATCCTTCTGGCGCTGCCAGTCTTGTGCTGCAGGAGATTCGTCTTGAGACTTCAACGGTCGGGCATCGGCGAGCTTGGATATATCATGCTGGAATGATGACTTCTGTGGACTTGGTTGAGGATCGCCCATCTTTGAACGCTCCTCAGTGGCTGCATAGTAGGAGTAGGAGCCGATATCTTTTTAGCCGAAGCAAGAGCCGCTGCGATGTCCTTCTGCTTCTGCTGGATTGCTTGCGCTCTCTCTTTGCCGACTTGCACGTCACGTATATTCTGTGTTGCAACATCCATCTGGTCTTGTAATTCCGCCATCTGCCTAAGATGCTCTTGTGCTTCTCGGTCTCGTCTCCGCTGCTCTTCAAACGCCTTATCCACCTTCCGCTGAAGATCTTTAGCTTCCTTTTCACACTTAGGGCAAGCTATAGGGATTGCTGCGTGACATTTCCATCGCTTGATGTGGCCTTTCGGGCAATTCGAATTCAACACATGTTCACAAGCCATCTTCGAGTGATCATAAAGCTGGTGGCATTGTTGGGGACACAGGTGAATGCCACAACTGAGCATCACTCCACATGGCTCCTTACAACCCCCATCAGGACACTCATTTCCAAAGTCAATAGGTGCCCGTAAGAGTGCCACTCTATCTCTGTGCCTATCACACTTGACAGGAAATCCATCGTAGATGTGGCCATCACTTGTGAGGAGTCCAAAGAATCGAGACCAGAGATTCTTTCCTTTAGATTTTAGAAAGGTCTGT
>JAABUY010003111.1_pt1 | contig 18710 bp, 15 predicted proteins | sample 5560271 | NCBI WGS metagenome assembly JAABUY01 (sample SAMN10711886, study PRJNA513374) | rock metagenome | isolation source: Antarctica rocks | place: Antarctica: Victoria Land, University Valley
CGGCGAGCGGCATCGAGGTGGACACGTTCTTCAACTACTTCCTCTACAACAACGGCGGCGACATCCTCGACGACAAGGGCAAGTCCAAGCTCAGCAGCCCGGAGAGCGTCGAGGCGCTGACCTTCCTCACCAACCTCGTCAAACAGGGCGGCAGCGAGCCGAATCCGACGGGCTTCACGCGTGAGCAGATCATCGAGAACTTCAAGGCCGGTCAGCTGTCGATGTATCCCACTGGTCCGTGGCTCAACGCGATGATCAAGGCCGACAACCCGTCGCTGAAGTATGCGGCCGTACCGTTCCCGACCAACAACGGCAAGCCGCAGCAGACCGTGTCGGTCACCGACTCGCTCGGGATGTCGGCCAAGGGCGCGCACCAGGCCGAGGCATGGAAGTTCATTCAGTTCCTCTACCAGCCTAAGTACCGCCAGCAGTTCGACGAGGCCGAGGGCTTGCTCCCGGAGCTCAACGCGGTGGCACAGTCGGCGTACTTCCAGACCCCCGAGTACAAGCCTTTCATCGACGCACTCGCTACGGCCAAGTTCCAGCCGCAGAACCCGAAATTCGAGCAGATCCAGCAGATCGAGACGGTCGCCGTCCAGAAGGCACTGAGCGGCCAGGCCACGGCGCAGCAGGCGTTGGCCGAGGCCACCTCCCAGATCGACAAGCTCTAACCCGCCGCGCGAGTGACCGGTGCAGCCCGAGCGCACCGGTCACTCGCACCACCTCGAGATAGAGCGGACCCGGACATGGCGGTAGTTGCTGAACGTGGAGTGAGCTCAACCAAGACAGTGGGGCAGCGCTCGCCCAGGAAGAGGATGCGGTCCGAGCCGGTCGTCGGTCTGCTCTTCATCCTGCCCACCCTCGTGCTTGTGGGCCTGATCGTGTTCTACCCGATTATCGAGACCGCCCTGATGTCCTTCAGCAACGTCAACTCGCTGGCACAGCGACAGGGCTTCGTCGGGCTGGCCAACTACCGATCGCTGTTCTCCACCAGCGTCTTCCTCCGGGTGCTCGTTCAGACGCTCGTCTGGACAGTCGCCGTCGTGGGCATTACGACGCTCGTGGCGATGCCGGTTGCGCTGGCGCTCAACCTCAACTTCCGGTTTCGCCGGTTGGCCAGAGCGCTGCTCATCGTGCCGTGGGCGGCCTCCCTGATGATCAACGCCATCATCTGGCGTTGGATCCTCGACGGGCAGTACAGCATCATCAACGGCACGCTGCTGAAGCTGCACATCATCGAGCGGCCCATCGTCTGGCTGGGCTCTGAGGGCACGGCCTCGATGGCGATCATCCTCGTGGGTATCCTTGTGTCCGTCCCGTTCACCTCGTTCTCGCTGCTCGCCGGCCTCCAGTCGCTGCCCAACGAGCTCTACGAGGCCGCGGAGATCGACGGCGCGAACTTCTGGGTCAGTTTCCGGCACATCACCTTGCCGCTGCTGCGTCCCGTGCTCGTGGTGACGACCTTGCTCAACGTCATCTACGTCTTCAACTCCTTCCCGATCCCGTGGGTCCTGACCCAGGGAGCACCGGCTTACCACACCGACATACTCGTGACGTACCTCTACAAGCGGGCGTTCATCGAGGGCCAGTTCGGGCCGGCCGCAGCGATGGCCATGTTAACCTTCCTGCTGCTCCTCGTCTTCAGTTTGGTCTTCTCGCGCATCACGCGTGAGCGCAAGCCGGTCGGTGCCAAGTGAAGGGGCGCGCCCGGCTGCAGTCCTGGTGGCTGTTGCTTTCGGTCCTAGTCGTCGTCCTCGTCATCTCGATCTTCCCGTTCGCCTTCGCGTTGTCGACCTCGCTGCGACCCCGGTCGGAGCTATTCCGGTTCCCGCCGACTTGGCTCCCGGGGACCTGGGCGTGGAAGAACTTCGTCGACGTCTGGTCGGCGGTGCCGCTGCTTACCTACCTGCGCAACAGCGTCGTCGTGTCGGCGCTGTCGACGATCGTCAACATCTCGTTCGCCGTGCCCGCTGGGTATGCGCTGGCGCGCCTGAACTTCCCGGGCAAGAACGTGTTCCGTCAGGTGCTCCTCGTGACGCAGATGTTCTCTCCTGTCGTTCTCGTCATCGGGCTGTTCCGGTTGATGAGCGGCGCGCGCCTCATCGACACCAGCGCCTCGCTCGTGGTCACCTACGCGGCATTGAGCCTGGCGTTTTCGGTGTGGTTCCTCGCGGGCTACTTCGAGTCCATCCCCGTCGAGATCGAGGAAGCGGCGATGATGGACGGCTGCACCCGGCTGAGCGCGCTCGTGCGGGTGGTGCTGCCGATGTCGATGCCGGCTCTCGTCGCGGCACTTGTGTTCGCCTTCATCTGGGCGTGGAACGAGTTCATGATCGCCCTAACCTTCATCTCCACGTCCGACCACCGCACTCTGCCCCTCGGCATCTACTCCTTCCTCGGCCAGTACTCGGTTGAGTGGCACTACCTCATGGCCGCTGCCCTTATCGCCACTGTCCCGGTGCTCGTCCTCTTCCTACTCATCGAGAAGCACCTAGTCAAGGGCCTGACCGCGGGCGCGGTCAAGTGAGCGGGGCGTGATGAGGAGGGGGACGTTGCTGATTCTCGGCGCTCGGGTCGTGGACGGCACCGGGAACCCGTGGCGCCACGCCGACGTCGTCGTGGAGGGCGAGATCATCACGCAGGTGACGGCGCCTGGACAGGCCGTCGGCCAGATCGACGATGTCGTCGAGGCGACGGGGCATGTCGTCTCGCCGGGTTTTGTCGACATCCACTCGCACTCTGACCTGGCCGTGCTCGTCCGCCCCGGGGCGGACGAGAAGCTGCGTCAAGGCGTGACGACCGAGGTCGTCGGCAACTGCGGGCTCTCCGTCGTCCCGGTCAGCGCCAAGCTGCTCCATGAGTCCCAGCAGTACGCGACCCCGGTGCTCGGGTTCGCTGACGTCGAGTGGAGCTGGACGGATGTGGACGGCTACCTCGAGCAGGTGGCCGCCGCCCGGCCTGCGGTGAACGTGGCCACTTACGTCGGGTTGGGCTCAGTGCGTTGCGCGGTCAGCGGTTTCGAGCCGGACGCCCCGTCGGTTGCTCAGCGCCGCGACATGGTCCGACTCGTCACGGCCGCGTTGGAGCAGGGCGCTGTCGGCGTCAGCAGCGGGCTCGTGTACGCACCGGGGTCCTACTCCTCGCACGAGGAGGTCTGCGAGCTGGTCGAGCCGGCCGCGCGCGTCGGAGCCGTCTACTCCAGCCACATGCGCGACCAAGGCGACGGCTTCCTGACGTCGGTCGCGGAGACCCTCGACGTCGGGCGGCGGACCGGAGCCCCGGTGCACATCGCCCACCACAAGGTCGTCGGGTCGCGCAACTGGGGTCAGGTGGGCGAGTCCCTCGACATGGTCAGGCGCGCACGCGACGAGGGGATCGACGCCGGGTCCGATGTCTACCCTTACCTAGCCGGCAGTACGACGATGACCGCACTCCTGCCGGACTGGGCGCTGGCTGGCGGGTATCCCTTAATGCTGCAACGGTTGGCGGACCCCGCCCAGCGCGAGCGCATTAAGCAGGACTGGGTGACGGGTCGGCCCCAGTGGGACAACCGGGTCGCCAGCATCGGCTGGGGCAGTATCGTCATAAGCAGCGTGTCGACGTCCGGCAACGCCGGCCTTGTAGGCCTCAGCGTCGCCGACGCTGCCGCGGCGCGGCCTGACGCGACGACGCCCGAGGACTTCCTGCTCGACCTGCTGCTCGCCGAGCAGGGTGCCGTCGGCAACATCCAGAGGGCCTGCTCCGAGCAGGACCTGCGCCAGGTGCTGCAGGACCCGACGACGTGCATCGGCAGCGACGGCCTGTTCGCGGGCGGGCGCCCCCACCCTCGGCTGCACGGGACCTTCCCCCGCGTCCTCGGCAAGTATGCGCGCGATGCCGGCGTGCTGACCGTCGAGGCCGCGGTGCGCCAGATGACCTCCCTGCCGGCGCGCCGGCTGGGGCTGTCCGGGATCGGGCTCGTGGAGGCGGGATACCGAGCCGACCTCGTCATCTTCGACCCCGCGGAAGTTGCCGACACCGCGACCTACGAGGACCCTAGACAGCATCCCCGCGGCATCCGCGACGTCCTGGTGTCAGGACAATTCGCTGTCCGCTCAGGGATACCGACCGGTACTCGTGCCGGGCGACCGCTACGACGGCACCACGCCGCGCCAAGTCGGCGCAATGACCCCTCTACCCCTAGGAGAAGCGCATGACCAACCCGGACCCCCTCGAGTTGCGTCCTCTCGCAAAGACCGCCATGACGGTGACCGCCGTCGGCCTAGGCGGCGCCGGCCTCGGCGGCATCTTCGGCCCCGTGGGCGACGCGGACGGTGTCGCCGCGGTGGAGCAGGCCCTCGAGCTGGGCATCAACTACCTGGATACCTCCCCGAAGTACGGCGAGGCGGAACGCCGGATGGGGATGGCGCTGCGCGGCGTCCCGCGGAACAGTTTCCTCATCTCCAGCAAGGTGGGCACCCATCCGTTGCGCCCAGGTGACTACTCGGCGGAGGCGGCCCGCTGGACGGTCGCCCGCAGCCTGCAGGTCCTCGGGGTGGACCACCTTGACCTGTGTCACATCCACGAGCCGGAGCCGGAGCAGCTGACGACAGCGCTCGCCCCGGGAGGCGCGATGGAGGCGCTGGTGGCGCTCAAGGCCGAGGGTGTCATCCGCGCGATCGGCATTGGCGTGCAGGACCACGCGCTGCACCGGCAAGCGGTTGACACCGGTCAGCTCGACGTCTGCATGATGGTTAACGACTACACGCTGCTGCGTCAGGACGTCGACGACGTCTTTGCCCTCGCCGAGTCGAAGGGGCTCGGACTTGTCAACGGCGCCGCGCTGGCCATGGGCCTGCTGTCGGGCCGCGACCCGACACCATCGGGACCCCGCGCTGGGTCCCACCCGGCGACGAGGTGGCGGCCGCCAAGCGGGTGCACGACTGGTGCCGCGTCGCGGCCGTCCCGGTCCTTGCGCTGGCCCTCCAATTTAGCCTGCGCCAGCAACGGTTCGACTGCACGCTCCTCGGTGCGGCGACGGCCGCAGAGGTCCGCGGCTGCTGGGAGGCGCTGCACGTGGAGATACCGCAGGCCGTCTGGGACCGGCTGCCCGCCCTGCTGGACGACGTCCGCGTCCATCCCCGCCGTTGACCGGCCGCGTACTACTCGTCGCGGCACGTGCAACCGTTCCCTCACCAGGTAGAAGTCGATGACGAGCCCCATCCACGAGGACAGCCAGCAGGGCCTGATGGCCCTTGCACCCGAAGCCGAGCTGCCGCAGCATCTCGATAGTGACCTCCTCGACACGCCGGCCCTGCTGGTCGACCTCGACCTTCTCGAGGGCAACATCGCGTCGATGGCCGACCTGGCCGCCCGCCGCGGAATGCTCCTGCGACCACACGCGAAGAGCCACAAGAGCGCACACATCGCACGGATGCAGCTGACCGCAGGCGCCACCGGCCTCTGCCTCAGCACGGTGGGGGAAGCAGAGGTGATGTGGCGCAACGGCTTTGACGACCTCCTGCTGGCTTACCCCATCATCGGTGAGGCCAAGCTGCGCCGGCTCCGGCCGGTCGCTGACGCCGGCATACTCACGCTGGTAGCCGACTCGATCGAGGTGGCTGAGGGCTACAGCCGGCTCGCCACGGCCGTCGGGCGACCGATCTCGGTGCTCATCGAGATCGACTCCGGGATGCACCGCGTGGGCAAGACGCCCGACCAGGCGGGCCCGTTGGCCGCCGACGTGGACCGGTTGCCCGGCCTGCACGTCACAGGCATCCTCACCCACGCCGGTCAGGCACACCAAGCGCCCGACCAGCAGGCCATCGAAAAGGTGGCCCGCGACGAAGTCCGCGCGATGCAACGCGCGCGGTATGGGCTGGAAACCCACGGCCTCCAGGTGTCCGTCGTCAGCGCCGGGTCCACGATCACCACCCCTTACCTGTCCGCCGACGACGGGATCACCGAGGTGCGGCCCGGCACCTACGTCTTCAACGACCTGCGGACCCTAAGCCGGTACGCGTGCCGGCCCGACCAGCTCGCCCTCAGCATGCTCGCCACCGTCGTCAGCCGCGGTCCCGGTCGCGCCACCCTCAACGTGGGAAGCAAGAGCATCACCACAGCGAACAGCGAGCAGCACGGGTACGGACACGTGGTGAATCGGGCCGGCAGCGGCTTCGGCCTACTGTCCGAGGAGCATGCGGTGCTCGACCTCGCGCCCGAGGACGAGGACCTGCACGTGGGCCAGCGGGTCCGGATCCTGCCTATCCACGCCTGCGTGTGGATGGACCTCCAGGCCGAGGTCTACGGCACCCGCCGGGGCCAGCTCGTGCAGCGCATCCGCGTCGACGCGATGCGCCGGAGCCGATGAAGCCCAATCCTTCGAGTATCGGAGCGCCGTGTCCCCGAGCCCCATCCTGCTGCTGAACCGCGCCGAGGTGATCAGCGTGTTGACCTGGCCTGAGCTCATCGAGGTGACCCGGCGCGCGCTGGTCGAACTGGCGGCTCCGGACCGCCTCCCGAGTCTCTCGAGCCAGCTCGTCGTTCCGGGCGCCGCCCTGCACCTCAAGGCCGGTGCTCTCGCGTCTCCGCCGTTGCTGTCGGTCAAGGCCAACCTGCGGCCCGACCGAGGCAGCTCCTCCGGCGCCATCCTTGCTTTCGACCTCGAGGATCAGCGTCTCCAGGCGGTGCTCGCCAGCAGTGACCTCACCGCGATGCGCTCGGCCGCCATCGCCGCCGTCGCCGCCCGCACGTTGGTGGGATCCGGGCCGGTGACCGTCGCTCTCGTCGGTGCGGGCCTGGTCGCCCAACGGGTCGACGAGGCGCTGGACCACCTCGGGATCACTAGTGACCTGCGCGTCTGGAGCCGCACCCGAGAGCGCGCGGACGCCCTCGTGGCTTCGTACCATGGAGGGGTCCCGCACCAGGTCTGCGAGAGCGTGACGGCAGCGCTCGAGGGAGCCGGCCTCGTGGTCAGCTGCACCCCGTCGTCCACACCGCTGGTCGCGGCACACGACGTCTCGCCGGGGGCGGTGATCCTCGCCATGGGCGCCGACAGCCCGGGCAAGCGAGAGCTCGGAGCGGGTGTCCTCGACGACGCCGACCTCTACGCCGACGTGCCGGACGACGCGCTGAGGGTGGGGGAGTGCTCGTCTCTGCGGACCGAGGACGCGGAACGCGTGCAGAGCATCGGGTCGCTCCTCGCCGCCGCCGACGCATACGAGTCCAGGGGCCGGGCGGTCGTCTTCGACTCGGTCGGCTCGTCCGCGGTGGACGCGGGGGCGGTCGGTCTCGTACTGCGCGAGGCGCAGCGACTCGGCCTCGGTCAGCGCATCGACCTCGACAGCGGGCGCTAACGCCTGCGGCCTCGGTCGGTCGAACGCCTTCGCGCGCCCCCGCTCGACGTAGAGCTTGACCGTCGTCTCCCAGGGGATGACGCCGACCCGGGCGGCCTACTCCTGCCAGCCGGCCGCAATGTCCTTCACGACCTCCGGGTGCGTCGTAGTGAGGTCGTTGGTCTCCCGCCGGTCGGCGCTGACGCCGTACAGCTCCCAGTCGCTGCCCCTTTCTTGCACGAATCTGTAGCGGCCCGCGCCGCACGGCGGCGTTGCCAATGTACTTCAGGATCAGAACCCGCTGGTTCGGGCAGTACCGGATCTGGTGCGCCGGCCGCCCGGGGCCGAACGGAGCCCACGGCAGGGCGAACAAGTCACGCATCGAAGTTCGAGAGGAGTCTCCGCCGCGCCCGCAACCCCAGCATGTCAAGGGCCATTGGCTTCTGCCTAGGGGCGGTCACGAGATCTGCCCGGTGATGGCCATGGGATCTGCCCAGTGCTGGCCATCACTGGCGCGGGGTGTTCAGGCCAAGGGAGTGACTCCTTGTCCGGCTAGAGGGCTAGATCCGGCGAAGCCGGAAATTTGAGTCGGGTTTGGTGTTGCCGGGTCGCCTTCATGCGGGCGGCCCGATAGACCAACGGCTTGCGGTAACGATCTGGGCGTGCGATCGGCGCCCGACCGTCCCGATCGGCTGCTCGTAAGACGATCAGCCTGCGAGACGCACGTAGCTCGCTCTCAGTCTCGATGGCGTACGACGTTGATGACGCTGCCGTCTGGTGCGCGGACGAGGAGCCGGCGCACGCCCCACGGTTCTGTCGTGATCGGGTGCACGATCTCGTACCGAACAGTGTCGATATAAGTCTGGTGGATCGCCCGAATTCCTTCAAGCTCTGCCTCGGTCGCACGCAGAGCTGCGAGTCTCGCTGCGAAACCTTCCAGCGCCGCCCGGACCTCGAACACTTACTGGATCTCCTCAGCCGAGTGTTCCCAGACGACCCACCCGCGTCGATGACTGACAATCAAGCCGTCGCCCACCAAGCGCAACATGACTTCGCGAACCGGTGTGCGGCTGACATGTAACCGCTCGGCGAGCTCGCTTTCGATGAGTTGCTCATTGGGGCGGATGGATCCCTTGACGATGGCCGTTGCAGCCGCTCGTAAACCTCCACCGCACGACCGGCGCCTGGTCCACAGGTTCATTCGTTCGAACAAGTGGTGACATCTCCAACTCCTCGCACAAGGAGATCTGCGAACCTCGCGTGTTGCATGGCGCGCTCCACCCGCTCGGGCCGCCCATGATGTCAGCCCGTTGACAGCTTCGAGATAGTTCCTTATGATTCGAAAGTAATTTCCTCGGGTTGAGTATGTAAGGGGTTGTCATGCGCAGGTCGTCGTTGTGGGTCTTGCCAGTCGTCGCTCTCGTCACCGTCGCTGCGACGGCATGCAGTTCGTCGGGATCGTCGGGATCAGCTGGCGCTGGTGGAGCCGGAGGAGGGAGTCAGATAAGTTTGAAACTGGCCGACGACTTCCCGGCCACCGATCCGCTTAACACCTTCCTCAAGAACTTCGCTGATGACGTCACCACGCGAACCAAGGGTGACGTCAAGGTGACGCTGTTCGACGGCAACCAGTTGGGAAGTGAGGGCGACATCGTACGGGGCGTCGCGAACCAGACCATCGACATGTCCATGGTGGGCGTGACCGGGTCTGCGCCGCTGGATGCGTTCTTTACTCCGTACGCGGTGAAGAACCAGCACCAACTGGACCTGGTCATTCAGCAGAAGCTGCTGCAGAAGTACATCGACCAGTTCGAGAAGGACCAGAACGCTCATCTGCTGGGAACGCTCACCGTGAGCCCTCGGCAGATGACCTCAAAGAAGCCGATCAACTCCGTGCAGGACCTCCAGGGCCTCAAACTGCGCGTTCCCAAGATCGACTCCGAGGTGAAGGTCTTCACTGCGATGGGGGCGCAGCCCACCATCCTCGCCTTCACTGAGGTGTACACGGCGCTGCAGAACAGCGCTGCCGATGCCGAGGAGAACCCTGTGTCGACGATCCTGTCTGCGAAGTTCTACGAGGTACAGTCCTACCTCGACCTCACGAACCACGGCATCCAGCCGCAATGGATGTTCATCAACTCGAACGTGTGGAGCAAGCTCTCGCAGAGTCAGAAAGACGCTGTCACCCAGGCCTTCACGGCCATGCAGACGGACCAGCGCAAGGCCGCCGATGAGGCATTCAAGAAGGATGTCGCCACCCTGCAAAGCAAGGGCATGAAAGTGGTCAACCCGCCCTACGAGGAGTTTCGCGCCAAGGTGTACGACTCCGCGGTCCTTCCCATTCTGACCAAACTCTGGGGCGCGGACATTGTCGGCAAGATCCAGAACCTGCCAACGTCCTGACACCCTTGTGCGTGTCGAAACCCTAGGAGGTGATCGCTGGTGCGAACCGACGTCGAGGTGATGACGGTCCTTGGGTCGACCATGGTTGGCGAGCTCGGTGTGACTCTTCCCCACGAGCATGTGTTACTCAACCTCATGCGGGAGTACAAGAGAGAGGGGGTGCTCAACGATGAGCCTCTTGCCATCCAGGAGCTAGGCAGGCTGCCCGAGGTGGGTTGCCGCACGATCTTCGACCTGACCAGCCTGGAGCTAGACCGCGATCCCGAGGCGCTGAAGAGGGTTTCGGCTGCAACGGGGGTCACGATCGTGATGGGCTGTGGGCACTACCGAGACCCATACATCTCCGTTGAGCACCTCGACAAGCACGGGGTCGGCGCGCTCGCGGATGCCATGGTCCACGAGATCCGGGAAGGCTTCGGCGACACTGGCATCCGCCCTGGGATCATCGGCGAGGTCGGTTCCAACCACAAATGGATCTCGGCGCGGGAAGAGCGCGCCCTGCGTGCCGCGGGGCGCGCCGCGCATGAGACGGGCCTGACCGTGTCGACCCACGCTGCGCGGTGGCCGCTCGGCATACCACAGCTGGACATCCTGCAAAGCGAAGGCGTCGACCCACGCCACGTGATCATCGGCCACTGCGACATGGTTCCGTCCGTGGAGTATCAGCAGGCCGTGGCCGCGCGAGGCGCTTTCGTCGAGTTCGACACCATCCGTGGCTCCGACCCTTTCATCACCTCACGTCAGGTCGAGTACGTGATGAACATCGTACGTCTGGGGCGGATCGACCAGGTGCTCATCTCCCACGACCTGTGTCTCACAACGCTCTACAAGGCTTACGGCGGGAACGGTTACACCTTCATCTTCGATCAGTTCCTGGATCAGCTGCGCACCGCCGGGCTGAACGAGGAGGAACTTAAGGTCATCACACTGGACAACCCCGCTCGTGCGATCACTGCCAGCACGAACAACTGAGCCGACTTCATCGGAAGGGAACAACAGTTATGTCTATGAGGGTCTCGAGCAAGCCTGCGTGTCGTGAGCTCGCCGGCGGATGCCTGGGAGACTTCCGCCCCGGGGAGCCTCAGGACTTTATTGTCGAGCGAGCCATGGGTAGCCACCTTTACACCACCGACGGCCGCGAGTTCATCGACTACCTCTTGGGGTCTGGCCCGATGGCCGTCGGCCACTCCAACCCGCGCATTGTCGACGCGGTGCTGCAGCAGGTCCGACGCGGCACGACCTACTACAACGTTAGCCCGCAGGTCATCGAGCTCGCCGAGCTCGTCGTGGAACGCGTGCCGTCCGTCGAAGCCGTCCGGTTCGTGGCAGACGGATCGGAAGCGACTTTCTTCTCGCTGCGACTGGCGCGCGCCTTCACCGGCCGTGAGTTCGTGATCAAGTTCGAAGGCGGCTTTCACGGGCACCATGACTATGCGCTGCAGAGTGTCCACCCGCCTGTCGGATCGGACCTGCGCACCCGGCCGGACTCCGACGGCATTCCGGACGATGTGACTCGTACGGTGCTCATCGCCCGGTTCAACGACCTGGCCTCGGTGGAGTCGCTCCTGAGGGAGCACGCGGGCCAGGTCGCGGCCATCCTCGTCGAACCGGTGCAACGAGCGATCATGCCCCACGCCGGCTTCCTGGAGGGGCTGCGCAGGCTGTCCGACGAACACGGATGCCTCCTCATCTTTGACGAGATCGTGACAGCTTTCCGGCTCGACCGGGGGGGTGCTCAGGCCCGGTACGGCGTCATGCCCGACCTGACCACGCTGGGCAAGGTCATGGGAGGCGGCCTCCCGATCGCCGCCGTCGGCGGACGGTCCGAAGTGATGGACCTCGTGCGGCCGGGCCGTGAAGGCCCCTACGTCTACGTCAGCGGAACCCTGAACGGCAACCCCCTCTGCGCCGCCGCCGGAGTCGCGGCATTGAAAATAATGGATGAGGAGGACGGCTACCGGCGCCTCACGGAGGCGGGAGACAAGCTCATCGCCAGGATCACGGCAATAGCGGCCGACTTGGGCACCCCCGTGACCGTCACCGGACCCTCGCCGTTCTTCGAGATCATGTTCGGCCAGGGCCCTATGAATGACTTCCAGGACTACGCGGCGTTCCCAGCCGACAAGCGGACGGCCTTCGCCCTGGAGATGACCGGGCACGGGGTATACATGCGCCCGAACGCCAAGGTCTACGTCTCTATTGCGCATTCGGACGACGACATCGACCAGACCGGTGAGGCTGCGCGCAAGTCGATTCTCGCCCTCCAGCGGCGAGGCGTGCTCGAATGAGAGGGGCGGGCCTGTGGCCAGCACTGGGAAGCCCAAAGCGCAACTTCTGGATTCCGAACAGCTCGTCGTGCAGGCGGAAGCGAGGATGGAAGCGACGCATCCGGTCGTGTCCCGACCCGTCTCGGTATTCGCCCGGTTCCTCGAGCTGCTGGTCTTCACTGCGGTGGTCGTGGAGCTCGGGGTCTCGTTCGGCAACGTCGTCACCCGGACCCTCATGGGTTTCTCGCTCAACTGGAGCATGGAAGTCGCCGAGCTCTGCCTGACGGTCATCGCGTTCGTTGGCGGCGCGATCGCGCTGCCCCGCAACCTTCACACCTCGGTTCACGCCGGAGTCGATCGGGTACCGGAGCATCTTCGGCCCTACCTATATTGCGCGGGGGACTGGCTGGTGGCCCTTGTCGCGGCGCTCGTCTTCTACTTTAGCCTGTCCACGATCCAGACAGCCTCGACGCAGGTGTCGCCCATCCTCGGAATCAGCGAGGCATGGTTCAGTGTGGCGCTACCCGTTGGAATGCTCGCGATCATCGTATTCGCCGCCGACCGCCTCCTGCACTACCCCCGTCGGGTCTTCGCTCTCTCCGGCCTCGTGCTGGCGGCTGCTTCGCTGGTCCTGCTCGGCATTACTTCGCTGGCCCCCAACGCGATGACTCCCATGGCGCTGTGGCTCACCCTCCTGCTGATGATTATCATGCTGTTCCTCGGTACACCGATCGGGTTTGTGCTTGCGCTGGCGAGCTTCCTCTACATCCACGTCTCCGGTGATCATGCCTACTCCGCCGTCCCCTTGGGTATGAGGGCAGGTGTCGAGAGCTTCGTGCTTCTCGCCATCCCCTTCTTCATCGTCGCGGGACTGCTCATGACCTCGGGCGGTCTTACGCAGTACCTCATCAGGGTCGTCCGGGCCTACGTAGGTCACCGTCGCGGCGGGCTGCTCTACGTGGTCGTGGTGGTCATGTACATCTTCGCTGGGATCTCCGGATCGAAGGCAGCGGATGTCGCTGCCGTCGGAACTGCGAGCAAGGACATGCTGGCTCAGGGGGGGTACAGCCGGGAAGAGGGAGTGGCGGTTGTGTCCGGCGCGACTATCATGGGCGAGACGGTTCCCCCCAGCCTGCCCATGCTAGTCCTCGGCTCGGTGACCACGTTGTCCATCGGGACGCTCTTCCTCGCCGGTCTCCTTCCCGCCGTGTTCATCGGGCTGTTCCTCATGGGACTCATCTTCTTCCGGGCCCGCCGCAATAACTTCCCTGTCGCTCCCAAGGCACCCTGGCACGAGCGCGGGGTGGCAACGTTGGGAGCCCTGCCAGTGCTCGTCATCCCTGTGATCCTCATCGGCGGGATTGTGCTGGGCGTCGCAACCCCCACCGAAGCCTCCAGTGTTGCGGTGATTTACACGCTGGTGCTGGGGCTCGTGATCACCAAAGGCGGCATCGGGAAACGCCTCTTTAAGGTCGTCGTCGACGCGGCTGCGATCGGCGGGATGGTCCTTTTCATTGTCAGTACCTCGACACCCTTCAGCCAGGCGCTCACGGTAGGTGGTGTTCCGCAGGCATTGGCAAACGGGTTGGCCAAGGTGGGCGACAGCCCAGCGATCTTCCTGCTCCTGTCGATCTTCGCCCTCGTCATCATGGGCGAATTGCTCGAGGGTCTGCCGGCAGTGCTGGTCTTCGCCCCGATCCTCATTCCCCTCGCCCCTGCGGCCGGCGTGGACCCGGTACACTACGCTATCGTCATTCTATTCGCCATGGGAATCGGTAGCTTCTTGCCGCCAATCGGGGTAGGACTCTACGTGGCATGCGCAGTCTTTGAAACGAAGATGGAGCGGACCGTCCGGCCCTTCCTGCCCTATCTGGCCGTGCTCATCGTCGGTCTCATCGCCCTGGCTTTCGTTCCTCAGGTAACGCTGTGGCTGCCCGGTCTCCGAGGCTAGGTGTGCAAGCCACAGAGGGTATAAGGGCCGGGTCTTATGGTGACGCGAGGAGGTCGATGGAGGGTGCGGTTCCGGCGGATCTGGCGGTGGCCAATTCGTTACGCATGGTGCATGAGTTGAGGCAGTCAAAGCGTCTTTCGCGCGCCGAACTGGCGCGTCGCGCCGGTCTGGCACCTCCAACAGTCAGCCGCCTGGTGAACAGGCTGCTACAACAAGGCTTGGTGCGGCTGTCCTCGGAGCCCTCGACATCCTCGGTCGGCAGGCCGGCTCTCCTCCTGGAGTTCGACCCTAACGCGGCGTACCTGCTGTCCTGCGACGTAGGAAACCAGAGCACGCGTGTCGCGCTGGCTGGGCTCGACGGTCGACTCGTCGCCACCGTACGCGGTCGAACCGCGGCAAAGCCCGAGGAACTCGTGAGGCGCATCGTACGGTTCGCCGAGGCACTGAAGCCGGCATGCGGTCGCCCGCTCGCCGGGGTGTCGGTGGGCGTCGCGGCGGTGGTCGACGCGCATGGCGGTGTACTGCGCGAACCCCCCCAACATCCGAAATGGGAAGGATACGCCCTCGGCGACGCCTTGGAGGGCGCTCTTCAAGCGCCTGTAATCGTGGAGCAGGACGATCACCTAGCGGCGCTCGCCGAGGCAAGTCCGGAAGGGACGGCACCCGGAGCGTCCTCTGTCGTGCTCCTGCAGATCGGAAAAGGCATTGGGGTCGGGTACTGCCTCGGCGGGCAGAGTGTTTCGGGGAAGGGAGGACGGTTCGGCCGCGTCGCGCGCTGGCCGGTCCGTTCACCCGTAGGGGATGCCCGGCGCGGTCAGATGCTGGGAGATGTCCTGACGTCGAGCGGGCTCTCTCGCGTCTACCTCCGATTGGGAGGGACCTCTGGGCTACGCGATGGGAGAGCCGTTGTCGAGGCTGCCTCCACTGGCGACGCCATCGCCATGGAAGTGATGCAGTGGAGTGGCCGGGAGATCGCGGCACTGATCCGTGACCTGGATGCGCTCCTTGCGCCCGAAGTAGTGGTGTTCGGCGGTGGCCTTTCCGCGAGCTATCACGCGTTGCGCCCCATAATAGAACCTCTGCTTCCGAAGCGGATCGACCTGCGACGCTCGATGCTCGGTGATCAAGCTGTGCTGTTCGGCGGTGTGGTCATCCTTCATGACCTATCGGAAAATTACATCGCAGCACGCATCGCCGAGAGCGCCGCGCAAGATGTGCTGGGTGGCCGGCGTCGAGGACCTGGCCACGCGGGTTCGGGACTTGGGTCACGAGTGACGAGATGACCACAGCACGCAAGAGCAACGAGGCTCCGGTGCTGGTGGATGAGCTGCTCAGCGGTCAACCGCCTGTGCAAGGGTGCGCCCATGCCCGCGTTCAGATCCGCGAGCGCGTCGCCGCGTCCGGCGGCTTCGTCCTCGTTCTCGATGACGACCCCACGGGCAGCCAGGCTGTCCACGACGTTCCCCTACTGACCGCGTGGGACGAGCAATCTCTGGACTGGGCGCTTGGCCTCGGCACGCCGATGGTCTTCGTGCTCACCAACACACGGAGCCTGACCCCCGCCGACGTCGACACCCTCCTCCGCGAGATCCTCGAGGCGGTTGAGTCGGCCGAGGAGCGGGCGAAGCGACCTTACACCCTCGCATGTCGTGGGGACTCCACGCTGCGAGGCCACTTCCCGCTGGAGACCGACGTTGTCTCCGAGGTGTTGGCCGCCCACGGCCGACCGGTTGACGGGGTGCTCCTCGTCCCTGCCTATCTCGAGGCGGGACGAGTGACGGTCGACGGCGTCCAGTACGCCCGGGCGGGCGAGACGTTTGTCCCGGTGGCGGCCACTGACTACGCCCGCGATGCGACGTTCGGCTACCACAGCTCCCATTTGAGCGAGTACGTCGAGGAGCGCACCGTGGGAAGGATCCCGGCGAGTTCCGTGGTGACCATCAGTCTCACCGACCTGCGGGTGGGGGGGTCGGCTCGGGTCGCCGAGCTCCTCTCGGACCTGCGTGGTGGGGCGGTCGCGACTGCGGATGCTACTGAGCGCGAGGACCTTGACACCCTGGTCCTGGGTCTGCTCGACGCCGAGGCGGCGGGGACGCGCTTGGTCTACCGGGTTGGACCGTCCTTCGTCGCGGCTCGCGTGGGCATGGAGGCGCGCGAGCCGGTTCGCTCCAGCCCCTCCGCGCGGCAGCGGCACGGCCTCGTCGTGGTGGGCTCGCACGTCGAGCTCACCGGACGGCAGCTGGCCCGCCTGCTGGAGCTGCCGGGGGTCGAGACCGTGACCATTGATGTTCCCGAGTTGCTGGATCCGAAGGGCCGCGTCGCGAGTGTCGGCGCAGCCATCGAGCACGTCCTGAGCTCGCTCGCTGAGTCGGACGTCGTGCTCATGACGAGCCGAGAGCGGGTTGCGGGCTCGAGCGCGGAGGACAGTCTCGCCATCGCTCGCCTCGTCTCCGACGCCGTCGTCCAGATCGTGGAGCAGGTACGGACTCGCGCGGAGCTCGGTTGGGTCATCGCCAAGGGCGGAATCACCTCGCATGACGTCGCCGCAAAGGGCCTGGGCATCCGCAGGGCCATGGTCGCAGGGCAGCTGTTCCCCGGGATGACTTCGGTCTGGATCACGGTCACCGATGCCGGCGACGACCTTCCTTCGAACATGCCCTACATCGTCTTCGCCGGCAACGTCGGAGACGACGACTCGATGGCCCAGGCGGTCAGGATCCTCAGAGGTGAGACCGTTGCGTGACGTCGGCTTCGGAACGATGCTGCGGGCATTCGGCGAGGGATCGGTGGACGGTCAGCGATGGTCATCGGTCGCTGGCAGGCTTCGACTTTGTCGTTCGGGCCCGATGGGTCCCCCGTTCGCTCATCGTGCGGACTAAGAGTTCCAGGCGGCGACAGCGATGATCACCACCTGCCCCGGCGGCGGCTCGGCCTGATAGTGCGGGTACTTCGCGACCAGGGCGGCCAGCCCCGCCGTAACCTCATCAGACCCAACGGGCACGATCCTCGCGTTCCCGTCGACCCGGACCCACCAAAGGGCGGTCCAGTCCTCCTCGTAGTGGTCGACGAGCAGGCTCACCACCCGCGGGTTCGCCTCGATGTTCGCGAGCCGTCGCAGCGACCGCGTCGACTTCGGCTTCGCGTCCACGGCGGTCCAGACCGTGTCTCCCACCGCGGCGAAGACGACCGGCACGAGGTGCGGGTGGCTGCCCGGAGACATCGTGGCGAGCCGCGCCACCCGCCCCGCGGCGAACCGCTCACGCGCCCACTGCGCCACGGCTCCAACCGTATGCCGGGAGCCCTACGTCACGCAGCGGGCGGTGGGCATCTGCTCGGCGTCCACCTGGGCCACCCGATCCGGGCTCTCGCCGCCCCCGGGGGCGGGAACCTCATTCGCGTTGAAGGATCCTCCTGTGGACATGGATGCGTGGCCCCGATACGTCCGTTCATCCCGGTTATGGTCCTGCAACCGGTGCCGTCGATGACCGCATGTCTGTGAACATCAACCGAGGGATCAGACTGCACTTGTGGATACCGCCGCGCTCCTGACGCAATTGCACGCAGAGGTTGAACAGTTTGGCCAGTTGGTGAACGCAGCCCTGCCTGGTTCTGCAGGCAAGCCCGTCCCGGCCTGTGAGGGCATGGTGCTTACCGAGCTGGTGCGTCATCTGGGCAGCGTGCACCACCTCGTCACCGACTGGGTGCGTGATGGGCGACGCGCGACCACATGGGTGCAAGCGCCCGAGGTTGGTGAAGACCTGGCCGCATGGGCCAAGCGAGGCAGCGCCGACATGCTGGAAACGCTCACCGGCCGAAGTCCCTCACAGCCGTGCTCGACGTGGTCGGCAACGGACAGGACTGTGGGTTTCTGGATCCGCCGGATGGCCCACGAGACCGCCGTCCATCGAGTCGACGCCGCTCAAGCGGTTGGCGAGCGCTGGCGGGTCGATCCGGAGCTGGCTGCGGACGGCGTGGCAGAGGCGCTCGAGCTGTGGCTCGCCACTCGACTAGGCACCAAGGTTGGCGGCTCCGGGCGAGCCGTTCGGCTCATGGCCAGCGCCGAAACAGGTGGTGCAGTCGTCGACTGGACGGTCCGCCCCTTGGAGACCATCGTCGAGTTCGGGACAGGCCCATCAAACGTCGACGTCACTGTCGCGGGCACGCCAGCGGCCCTCTGGGCCTGGACGTGGGGACGAACTGACGCGGACCACCCCATTGATACTGTCGGCGATCAAGAAGCCGCTGACGAGGTACGCGGGCTGCTTGGCCGCGCGCAGCAGTAGGAACCGCGCTCCGCTAGTTCCCTCAATGCCCCACAGGGCCCGGGCGCGTCGAGCTGCCCGGGCGGGCCGCCCGACGCGGACAGACTGCACTTCGCCACCAGGTCCAACGCCACCTCCGCTGGGCCAGCAAACGGCGGCATGTCGGACCAAGAGTCAGCTCCCGACGGTCGGCCCCGGCGGCCAGGTTCGCCAAGGCGTCGAGACGAACGGTGTTGTCGTACTACCCGGCCTCGCGGCACATCGCTCAATGCCCCGGAGCTTCCGCACACGTCATGCCGCCGCTAACCGATCCACCACCGGGAGCCAGACGCGCTGTGTGTGGCATGAGCGTGCGGAGACCTGCGGCCGGGCAATTCACCCGGGGGGCTCGTCGGAGTTCAGCGGTAGTCGGCCCAGACCTTCTGGTCGACTCCGTCAACGGTGACCTCCCCGCCGTAGGGCAAAACCCACTGCGGTCGCGTGTGCCCAAACGGCATCCCGACGCAGACGACCG
>JAABUY010003112.1_pt1 | contig 18709 bp, 19 predicted proteins | sample 5560271 | NCBI WGS metagenome assembly JAABUY01 (sample SAMN10711886, study PRJNA513374) | rock metagenome | isolation source: Antarctica rocks | place: Antarctica: Victoria Land, University Valley
GCGGAGTTCTGCAAGCTGCACCCGCTGGAAGTGAAGGGCATCGCGGACGGCGAGGTCGCGACCGGCATCAAGGGGCACGACCCGATCAGTTCCGGTCAACTCGACCGCGAAGAGATCCAGTTGGGCGAGACCAACAAGGACCATCACCTGCGCCTGGCACCCCCGAAGGTGCGGCTGCCGCCGCCGAAAAAGACCCGCGGTCCGCGCTACACACCCCTGTCGCGCCGCCAGGACCGTCCCAACGCCATCCTGTGGCTGGTGCGCAACCATCCGGAACTGAAGGACGCGCAGATCATGCGGCTCGTCGGGACCACCAAGACGACCCTTCAGGCGATCCGCGACCGCACGCACTGGAACTCGTCGGCGCTGAGCCCGCTCGACCCGGTGACGCTGGGGCTGTGCTCGCAGATCGATCTCGATTCCGAGGTGAACCGCGCCGCCAAGGACCGCCCGGTGGTGGCCGACGACCGCGGCCAGACGCTGGTGTCGCCCGAGGTCACCACGGCGCGGCCGCGCTCGGCACCCTCGACCGAAGCCGAAGTGTTCGGCTCCGCCAGCAAGGCCCGCCGCGAGGAGAACCAGCACGACATCGACGTCGCCTCGGTGTTCTCGAAGCTGCGCGGCTCCAAGACGGACGACGATAACTAGCCGCCAGGACCCGCGATACGGCGGCCGAGTCGATGACCCGAAACCGGCATCACTCGGCCGCCTGCGGCAGGACGTCGGCGGCCTGGAACAGGCCGCCGGGTCCGCGCGCCATCTCGACTCGCCGGTTGTGGAACACATCGAGCGTGTCGCCGTGCGTGATCGAGACGATGCCGGCCCCGGGCAGGCGTTGGATCAGCGTCTCGTAGAGCGCGACCTCGGCCGCCACGTCGAGCGCCGACGTCGCCTCGTCGAGGAAGAGCCAATCGGGCTTGGACAGGATGGCGCGGGCCAGGCCGAGCCGCTGCTGTTCACCGCCCGACAGACGCTGCGGCCAATTGTCGGCCTGGTCGAGTTCGTCGCCGAGGTGGCCCAGGCCGACCGCCCCCAACACGTCGCGGACGGTGCCATCGTCATAGGCGTCGAGCGTGCGCGGATAACTGAGCGCCTGGCGCAGCGTACCGAGCGGCAGGTAGGATCGCTGCGGAAGCACGAGCGTGCGCGTGCCGTCCGGCACCTCGATCCTGCCTTCCCCATAGGGCCACACGCCCGAGAAGGCGCGCAGCAGCGTCGTCTTCCCCGAACCCGAGCGTCCCGACAGGAGCACACGGTCGCCCGAGCGCAGGCTGAAGGCCGGCGCGGACGAGAGCGGCGTGCGATCGGGCAGGCTCACCACGACACCCTCCGCCGCGAAAGCCTCGGCCGACGTGGAACGGATCGCGATATTGGGCTTGACCGCCGCTGCGGCGTCGCTCGCCGCCATCACGGCCTCGAAGCTCGTCAGGCGTTGTACGATGGCCCGGTAGTTGGCGAGTTGCTGGAACGTGTCGGCAAACCAGGTCAGCCCGTCCTGCACGCGGCCGAAGGTCGACACGCTCCGCATCAGGGTGCCGTAAGTCGCGGTGCCGAAGAAGAAGGCCGGACCCAGCAGCAGATAGGGGAAGATGGCTGAGAATTGGCTGAAGAAGAACGAGAAAAAGTTCAGCCGCAGGGTCAGCCGCACGACCCCGTAGACGTTGCCCAGGATCGACCCGTAGCGCTCGCGCAGCACCGTGCGCTCGGCCGCCTCGCCGCCCAGAAGCGCGATCTGCTCGCTGTTCTCGCGGATGCGCGCCATGCCGAAGCGGAAGTTGGCCTCGAACCGTTCCTGATTGAACTTCAGGCTCACCAATCGCCGGCCGATCAGGTAGGTGATGCTCGTACCCAGGCCCGCGTAGATGACCGCGAGCCAAACGAGGTAGCCCGGTATGTTGAACGACAGGCCGAAGCTCGTCATGGGAAAGGCCGTCGACAAGACCCACAGAACCTGCAGGAAGATGACCAGTCGCAGGAGGTTGCCGAAGAAGCCGACCCCGAGCACCATCGTATTGCCGACGAAGCTGTGGATGTCCTCCGAGATCCGCTGATCGGGGTTGTCGGCCGGGCCGGCCACCAGCCGCATCCGGAAATGCTGCGCGGGCGACAGCCACCGATCGACGAAGTCGTCGGTCATCGACTTGCGCCAGCGGACCTGCAGCACCTGGTTGAGATAGTTGTTGTAGGAATATACGATGATATAGGGCGTGACGATCAAGGCGAATTCGCCCAGGGATGCGAGGAAGGCCGGCCAGTCCTTCTGCTGGATGGCGTCGCCGAAGCCCTGCGACCAATTGTTGAGCAGCTTTGCCATGTAGGAGGCGCCGATCTCCAGCGCCACCACCGACGCGAGCAACCCGAGGCCGATCCAGTTCTCCGGCATGCGGATCGGGCCGATGAACCAGAGGTGGATTTCGCCCGGCGTCCTGCGCCTGAAGTAAGGGTAGGCGAGGCGCCAAATATCCTTCACGTCCTGGACGAAATGCGTCATCGATGGCCTCCGCGGGCCGGAGGCGCGTCCGAGCCCTGGGATTGTGAAGTAGGAGCGAGCCGGCCCCTCGGCACGCCAGCGAGGCGTCGCGACGGCCTCTCGTCGGGGCGGATCAAAGCAGAAAGATGTCCGCCTGACACGTGAAGATTGGGACAGGTTCGGGCTGATGCGGGGGCGGCAAGCCGCGCCTTTATCAGCGAGACGCCCCGCCCTCGTGCTGTTTCAACCAACCTTCGGCACCGCGCAGGTCGAGGCCGATCTGCCGGCCGAGCGCGCCCAAGTCCTCGGGCGCCATGCGGCCGTCCATCACCTCGCCGATGGCCCAGAGATTGGCCGAACGCGTGCCGCTGCGGCAGTGGACGAAGACCGGGCCCGCGGCACCGGCGACGACAGACTGGAAATGCCGGATGTCGCTCTCGCTCAAGGGACCGGCGCCCATCGGGATATGGGCATAGGCGAGGCCCGCCGCCTCGCACGCCGCTTCCTCGGCCTCCGAACCGGGTTGCGTCGGATCCTCCCCGTCGGGCCGGTTGTTGACCACCGCAACGTAACCCTGGGCCGCGATGTCCCGAAACTCCTCCAGGTCCGGTTGGCTCGCGACGGTCACGTCGGCGGAAAGCTTGACGATGTGCATGGGCATCCTCGTTGCAGCATCGGACGAGCTTAACCCAACGCGGGGCCGCACCAAAGCGGCACCGCAGCCCTATATGGGGTGTGAGCCGCCCCGGTGCGCCGGCGGTCCCGCCCACAGGAGGTCTCCATGCTGATCCGCAACCGCCGTTCCTGGGAGATCCCGGAGCGCGACGCCACTCCCGAACACGTGTTCCTCGATCGCCGCGCCTTCATGGCAGGATCGGCCGCTCTCGTTTCCGGCAGCGGCGCCTTCGCGGCCGCCACAGGCTGGGGTTTCGGCGCGGCCCGGGCGGCCGATCAGCCCGACCCGTCGATTGGCCTTTATCCCGCGAAGCGCAATCCCGCCACCACGATCGCGGGCGACGTCACGCCCGAAGCCTTGAACACGAATTACAACAACTTCTACGAATACGGCACCTCGAAACATGTGGCCGACGGCGCCGAGATGCTGCGGGTCCGACCCTGGACCGTGAAGTTCACCGGGATGGTCGAAAAGCCCCGGGAGGTGGCGATCGACGACCTCCTGAAAGCCATGACACTCGAGGAGCGGCTCTATCGCCACCGTTGCGTCGAGGCCTGGGCCATGCAGGTGCCGTGGACCGGCTTCCCGGTGAGAAAGCTGGTCGACTTCGCCCAGCCCCTCGGCTCGGCGAAATACATGGTCATGAAGACCTTCAAGGACCCCAAGATGGCGCCGGGACAGCGCTCCTTCATCCTGCAATGGCCCTATGTCGAGGGGCTCACCATGGCGGAAGCCACGAGCGACCTCGCCTTCATGGTGACGGGTGCCTATGGCAAGCCGCTGCCCAAGGTGATGGGGGCACCACTGCGCCTGGCGGTGCCGTGGAAATACGGGTTCAAGTCGGTCAAGTCGATCGTCGAGATCGCGTTCACCGACAAGCGACCCGACACCACCTGGGCGGCGCTGGCGCCTGACGAATACGGCTTCTGGGCCAATGTGAACCCCGACGTGCCGCACCCTCGCTGGAGTCAGGCGAGCGAGGAAGTCATCGGTACCGGTGATCGCCGCCCGACCGTGATCTACAACGGCTACGGTGCCGAGGTGGCGTCGCTCTACAGCGGCATGACGGGCGAGAAGCTGTTCCTGTAGCGGCCCGAGCATGTCGCTTCACTCAAGCGATCGATAGCCGATTCGGGAATGAAGGTCGTCGGTGGCTCGGGCAGCGCAGCGCTACTGCGGGACAGCCGATCTCCGCGCCTATTCCGGGGGCGTGCCGTTCAGCGCCAGAACCTCCCCGGCGAGGTAGAGGGAGCCCGTGACCAGGATGCGGGGTGGGATGGGCCAGTGGCGGGCCGCGAGGAAGCGCAGCGCCGCCTCCACCCCCGGGCAGCTCGCGGCCTCGAGGCCGGCGCGCGACGCGAAGCCGGCAATCTCGGCGGCGTCGCGGCCGGCGTGCTGGCTCGCCATCGGTATGGCGATGAGTTCCTGCGCGAGGCCTATGAAGGGGTTCAGGAAAGCCGCAGGATCCTTGGTGGCCAGCATGCCGCAGACCAGGACCAGAGGGCGAGGGTGACGCTCCTCCATCTCGGCCATGGCGGCCGCGAGAACGCGGCCGCCTTCGGCGTTGTGGCCGCCGTCGAGCCAGAGTTCCGAACCCTCGGGTGCAGAACCCGCCAAGTGTCCGCGCGTCAGGGGCTGCAACCGCGCCGGCCACTCGGCCCCGGCGACACCGGTCTCGTAGGCCACGAGCGGCAGGTCGGGCGCGACGGCACGCAGCGTCGCGATGGCGGTCGCGGCGTTGAGATGCTGGTGGCGGCCGGCGAGACGGGGCAGCGGCAGGTCGAGCAGGCCTTGCTCGTCCTGGTACACGAGGCGCCCGCGCTCTTCGTGGGCGGTGAAATCCTGGGCGCCTACGATCGGGGGTGGGGCGCCGACCCGCGCGGCCTGCTTCAGCAGCACGGCCAGCGCCTCCTTGCCTTGCTCCGCGAAGATGGTTGCGGCGCCGCGCTTGATGATGCCTGCCTTCTCGAAGGCGATCGCCTCGACGGTCGAGCCCAGGAACTCCGGGTGGTCCATCGATACGGGCGTCACCACGACGGCGAGCGGATGCTCGACCACGTTGGTGGTGTCGAACCGGCCGCCGAGGCCCACTTCGAGCAGCAGCATGTCGGCCGGCCGTTCGGCGAAGAGCAGCAAGGCCGCCGCGGTGGTGATCTCGAAGAAGCTGATCGATTGCCCGGCGTTGGCGCGCTCGCAGCGCGCGAAGGCTTCCCCGAGTTCGGCGTCGCCCACCAGCCGTCCGCCCCCGGGCCGGCCGATGCGGATGCGCTCGTTGTACCGCACCAGATGGGGCGACGTATAGACGTGAACGCTCTTTCCGGCCGCTTCGAGGATCGCCCGCATGAACGCGACCGTCGAGCCCTTGCCGTTGGTGCCGGCCACATGGATCACCGCCGGAAGACGCCGCTCGGGGTGACCGAGATCCGCCAGGAGTCGCGCGATGCGGTCGAGCGACAGGTCGATCTTCTTCGGATGGAGCAGCAGGAAGCGCCCGAGAAAATCGTCGATCTGATCGGTGCGCCGGTCTGCGGTGGACGTCACGGGCGTGATCCGGGGGTCAGGCCGCCACGGCCGGCGCCGGCACGGCTTGGGAGGACTCTGCTTCCGCCTCCGCCGGCACCGCGTTGCGCCGCCGCTCGCCGAGCAGGTCGCACAGCCGGGCCAGCGTGGCCCGCATGTCGCGGCGATGCACCACCATGTCGACCATGCCGTGAGCCTGCAGGAATTCGGCGCGCTGGAAGCCTTCGGGCAGCTTCTCGCGCACCGTCTGTTCGATGACGCGCGGCCCCGCGAAGCCGATCAGCGCACCGGGCTCGGCGATGTGGATGTCGCCCAGCATGGCATAGGAGGCGGTGACGCCGCCGGTAGTGGGATTGGTCAGCACCACGATATAGGGCAGCCGCGCCCGCCGCAGCCTGTTGACCGCCACGGTGGTGCGGGGCAATTGCATCAGCGAGAACATGCCTTCCTGCATCCGGGCGCCGCCCGAGGCTGCGAACAGGATGTAGGGCGTCCGATGCTTCAGAGCGTGTTCGGCCCCCGTCACGATGGCCTCGCCGGCCGCCATGCCGAGCGAGCCGCCGATGAAATCGAAGGACTGCACCGCGATCGTCGCGTCGCGCCCGTCGAGCTTGCCGAAGCCGAGTTTCACCGCATCTTGCAGACCCGTCTTGGTCCGGGCCTCCTTCAGCTTGTCGACGTAGCGCTTCTCGTCGCGGAACCGCAGCGGGTCCGACAGCACGTCGGCGACCGGGATCTCGTGCCAGGCACCGGCGTCGAAGGTCGTGGCCAAGCGAGCCTTGGCGTCCATCCGCATGTGGAAGTCGGAACCCGGTACCACGAAGAGGTTGTTTTCGAGATCCTTGTGGAAGACCAGTTGCCCGCTGTCCGGGCACTTGACCCAGAGATTCTCTGGCGTGTCCCGCTTGATGAGGAACGAGCGGATCTTGGGCGGGACGACGTTGTTGATCCAGCTCATGCCGAGACCCCCTGCGCCCGAACGGTGCGTCTGGCGGAACGGACACCCGCCGCGAGGCTCTCGACGAAGCCACGCACGGCGTCCACCGTGGTGGGCGTGGCATGGCCGCCGTCGAGGGAACGGGCCAGGACGTCGATCAGGGCGGTTCCCACGACGACCGCGTCCGCATGGGCCGCGACGGCTGCGGCGCTCTCCGGGCTCTTGACGCCGAAACCGACCGCGACCGGCAGGTCGGTGTGGCGCTTGATGCGCCCGACCGAGGCAGCGACGCTGGCGTAATCGGGAGCAGCACCGCCCGTAATCCCGGTGACCGACACATAATAGACGAAGCCGCTGGTATTGGCCAGTACGGCCGGAAGGCGCGCGTCGTCGGTGGTGGGCGTGGCGAGGCGGATGAAGTTGAGCCCGGCGTTCAGGGTCGGAACGCAGAGTTCCTCGTCCTCTTCCGGCGGCAGGTCCACGACGATCAAGCCATCGACTCCGGCGTCGCGCGCCTCGGCGAGGAAGCGTTCGACGCCGTAGATGTAGATCGGGTTGTAGTAGCCCATCAGCACGATCGGCGTCGCGTCGTCGTCCCGGCGGAACGCCCGCACCAGATGCAGCGTCTTCGACAACCGGTGACCGCCCTTCAGCGCCCGCAGCGCGGACGCCTGGATGGTTGGGCCGTCCGCCATGGGATCCGTGAACGGCATGCCAAGTTCGATCACGTCCGCCCCTGCCTGCGGGAGCGCCTTCAGCAGGGCCGCCGAGGTCCGCTCGTCCGGGTCGCCGGCCGTGATGAAGGTGACGAGCCCGGCGCGGTTGTCGCGTGCGAGCGCCGCGAAGCGGGCCGTCATGCGGGTCGTCAAAGGCGCCTGCCTTTCCGGTCAGGGCTATCGGATGAGGGACGATCGCCTTCGTTCGCGCCCGTCACCGTCATCGCGAGCGCAACGACGCGCGCCCTATCGGGCGTCGCGGCGGCTGGGTGGCCTGGCTCCGCTCGCGAGGACGCCTGTCCAACCCTCTCCCGACCGGTCGCACCGTCCCTCACGGCGTCACATCCCGCCGAGGTGGTCGGCGACGGTGAAGATGTCCTTGTCGCCCCGCCCGCACATGTTCATCACCATGAGGTGGTCGCGCGGACGCTGCGGCGCAAGCTCGAGGACGGCCGCCAGCGCGTGGGCGGGCTCGAGCGCCGGGATGATGCCCTCGAGCCTGCAGCAGAGCTGGAAAGCCTCGAGCGCCTGCTTGTCGGTCGCGGACGTGTATGTGACCCGGCCGATGTCGCGCAGCCAGGAATGTTCGGGGCCGATACCCGGATAGTCGAGCCCGGCCGAGATGGAATGGCCCTCCTCGATCTGGCCGTCGTCGTCCATGAGCAGGTAGGTGCGATTGCCGTGCAGCACGCCCGGTTTGCCGCCCGCCAGCGACGCCGCATGGGCCTTGGTGTCGAGCCCGTGACCCGCAGCCTCCACGCCGAAGATCTCGATGTCGGCGTCGTCGAGAAAGGGGTGGAACAGGCCGATGGCGTTGGAGCCACCGCCGATGCAGGCGACCAGCGAGTCGGGCAGTCGCCCCTCCGCCTCCTGCATCTGCTGGCGAACCTCCGTGCCGATGATCGACTGGAAGTCGCGCACCATGGCCGGGTAGGGATGCGGGCCGGCCGCGGTGCCGATGCAATAGAAGGTGTCGTGGACGTTGGTGACCCAGTCGCGCAACGCCTCGTTCATGGCGTCCTTCAAGGTCTTGGCCCCGGACTGGACCGGGATCACTTCGGCGCCCAGCATCTTCATGCGGAACACATTGGGCTTCTGCCGCTCGACATCGACGGCGCCCATGTAGACCACGCAGGGCAGGCCGAAGCGCGCGCAGGCCGTCGCGGTGGCGACGCCATGCTGCCCCGCCCCCGTCTCTGCGATGATACGGGTCTTGCCCATGCGCAGGGCCAGCAGGATCTGCCCCAGCACGTTGTTGATCTTGTGGGCACCGGTATGGTTCAGCTCGTCGCGCTTGAAGTAGACCTTGGCGCCGCCGCAATGGTCCGTGAGGCGTTCGGCGAAATAGAGCGGCGACGGACGGCCGACGTAGTGGGTGTGGAGCCAGGCGATCTCGGCCGCGAAGGCCGGGTCGATCTTGGCGGCCTCGTAGGCCTTCTCCAGTTCGAGGATCAGCGGCATCAGGGTTTCGGCCACGAAGCGCCCGCCGAAGATGCCGAAATGGCCGCGCTCGTCGGGGCCGTTGCGGAACGAGTTCGGCATGTCGGGTTTGTTCAAGGCTGAAGCTCCTGAAGGCGTGGATGCTGGGGCGCGCCGGTTGCGGCCCTGGCGGCCGCCACGAAAGCCGCGATGAGGTCCGGGTCCTTGACGCCGGGCGCGCACTCGACGCCGGACGACACGTCCACGGCGGGCGCCCGCGTGATGCGCAAAGCTTCGCCGACGTTGTCCGGGCCAAGGCCTCCGGAAAGCATGAACGGCGCCGCGAGGTCAAGCACGGCCAGCATGTGCCAGTCGAAGGCGCGGCCGTTGCCGCCCGGCCGGAGCGCATCCGGCGGCGGCTTGGCGTCGAACAGGATCTCGTCGGCCACGGCCGCGTAGTCCTGCAACGGGTCCAGGTCGTCCGGCGTCGACACACCGAGCGCCTTGATGACGGGCCGGTTGAAACGAGCCCGCACGGCCGCGACCCTGCCGGGCGTCTCGCGCCCGTGGAGCTGGAGCATGTCGGGGCGAACACCCGCCACGATGGCGGCCAGGGTGTCGTCGTCGGCATCGACCACCAGGGCCACGATGGCGGCGCGACCCCGGGCGGCCTCGGCCAGGCGCGCGGCTGCCGCGACGCTCACGTTGCGCGGACTTTTCGGGAAGAACACGAAGCCGACGCGGTCGGCCCCGGCCGCAATGGCGGCCGCCAGAGTGGTCGGGGTCGAAAGGCCGCAGATCTTGACCAGGGGTGACACGGGCTTCCTCGCATCGTCGAGGCGGGTTTCGTCGACGCCGGTTCATGCCGGCGAACCAGCCGCTTCACGTCCTTCGACCGCGGCCCGGCCGTTTGCCGCTCGTCTGACACGCGTTGATCGGGTGCCCTTATCGGCCATCTTGGCGCATAAAAAAAGGCCCGGCACCGCCTCAGGGCGGTGCCGGGCTGCCGAGGTTCGGCGGAGTCCGCGTCGTTCACGCATCGATCGGCGCGGCGCGACGTCGCCACCTCCCGCGGGGTTCGGGCGTTGACCCTGGGTCGGGGCACTGGGAAACACCATGCCCCAACGACAAAGCACGGAGGACCCGATGACCCCGATGTCCGATCCAGGCCCCATGCCGGGCGACCCTTTTCCCAATCCGGCCGAATCGCCCGTACCGTCGGAGCAGCCTCCGGTCGATCCGATCGGCATTCCGCAGCCCGGGCCCGACATCATCGACCCGGGCGTGGGCGAGCCCATCGGCATCCCGCCCGGCGCCCCGCCCGAGATCCCCGGGAGCCCCAACGCGCCGGCCGTGCTCTGACGGCGGTCGCGCATGAAAAAGCCCGCCGGCTGGAGACCGGCGGGCAAGGTGTTCCTTGGATCGGGTGGATAGTGCCTCGAAACCGTTAAAAGTTCTGTGTGGAATCCGCATGGGTGGATTGCGTTCGTGCGGGCCTCGGGTCACGCCGGGATTTTTGAGACCTCAGGCCGAGATGGGGGACCGACGTGACCAAAGCTCGCTTGACCCTGAAAGGCGCCTGGATCGATGCCGCCTACGACGGATCGGTCCTGACCCTTGGGGCGGTGGGTTCGCCGCTGCATCATCTCGTGAAAACCCCGACCTCGATCCCGGCCCGCCACCGACAGACGGAGGAGCGCGGGCGCTTGCGTCGCCTCGCCGTCGCGGCGCTGCGGGATGCCGGAGCCGACGATGCCATCGACGACGCCGACGTGGTCTGGAGCTACCGGGCCGGATAGGAGACCCGCGGGTATCGCTGCTCACCGCCTCCGATGGCGCCCGCCGTCGTAACCCTCGTCGGTCTTGCGCAGCAGTCCCAGGATCTTGGCTTGGTCGCCCTCGACCTGGTCCAGATGCTCGTCGGTGCTGCCGTCGCGGCCGACCCGGCGCTCGCAAAGCCCTCGCCGGCCGAAGCTAGCGAGGGTCCGAAATGAACCACCGCGCACCCCGGTGCATCAGCCCGACTACTTCCTTTGGCTCGGTCGAAGAGCGCAGGTCATCTGGGCGGCGAGTCCGGCCGCAACGCCCGACCGTCGAATCCGCGCTGGCCGCGAGACATTCGCGACCGGTGCATCCCGGCGGGCGTGCCTTTCCTTTCAAGCAATTGATCTCTCCGCGTGCGTTCACCATTTCGGCGAGGCGCACGTCGGAGACGCTATGCCCGATCTCAACCTGCCCTGCATATACTGCTGGGGTCGCTCTGGCGATCCCAGTTTCTCCCTGGAGCACATCTGGCCGCAGTCGCTAGGCGGCGCCTTCATGCCTGACCTTTTCAAGACGGATCAGGTCTGCAAGCGGTGTAACAGCCTTGCGGGGCAGTTCGTGGATGGCGCCTTTCTCAAAAGCTGGTTTCTCGCAGCCGAGAATACCAGCGCAGCACATCGCTACCTCGACAAAGACAAGCCGAGCGCGATGCCGTTGTTCTACCACGGAGTGTCAGAGGATTTTCCGTGCGCCCCCGAGGAGACTTGCGAGCGCTGGATCGGCCCCTCTGGTGACCACATATACCACATCCATACTAAAGACGACGACAGGTGGGACACCTTCGCTGGTGGCGACGTGATCAAGCGCAATAGGGATCCGGGACGGGCCTATATGGCTCTGACCAGCGAACACCCTTACTGGTTCGCCACATCGGCTTTGAGCTTTCTGGCACGCTTCGAGGGCGCAAGGCATCGTCTGTTGTCGCAAGTCGAGGGGCTTGATTTTGGACCAAAGCTCCTCAACCCCTTTCAGGAACCGATTTCCGATGTGGAACGGGACGAGGTAAATTTCATCCTTAATATGCCTAACTGGCAATCCGCCAAAGTCCCGATGCAGATTGATTTCGCCGAGCGGTTCCTGTGCAAACTGGCGATCGGGCTGGCCTATAAGGCCCTTGGGCATGGCGTCATGGAAACGCCGTACGTGACCGAACTCCGCCGTGGCCTATGGACGACGGGATTCCAGGAACGACAAACTTTACGGGTGCGCGGCAAGAATTTCTGGAGCCAGACCGATGACCAGCACGCTCTGGATATGCTTCACTGGTCAGGTGCCTGGGTTATCTCTCTGAACGCCTTTCCCGACGGTTTCGCTATCACCGTCATCACGCCAGGGGGCCGTCATCTCGGCATTCTCGCAACGGAAGGGCACAAGGGCTGGGCGCCTGAGGCCGGGCCAATCTACAGCCCCGGACAGGTCTACCTCGTCGTGCCGCAGCGGCAGACAGTGGTTGGTCCATTGCCAATGACCGTTTATAGCAGCTTCAAGGCGGGGCTGGACAGAAACCAGCACCTTGAGCAGCTGAGGGCAATGGAGACGCAGATCAGCGACCTACCGCCGAAGCGGTAGCGCTTGCGCGGCCATACGTCGGCCGCGAGGTTGACCGAGCATAACAGCGACGGCTCGCCAGGCTTCGCAGCGTTCTGCATCTAATCGCCTGGAAGGATAGGGAAAGATTCCGCTAACATGATATTCCATTTTATAGACATCGGTTCGGCGGCACTCGGTTTCATAGGAACGCTTATCCTTTTCTGGAAGATCTACGCCTTCGAACCTTTCGAAGGGGTTGTGTTCGGCAGCCCTGATGTTTATGCGCACAACGAGAAAGTCCGAGCACGAAATCGGTCAAGATCGAATTGGCAGCGGATCGGGCTCGGCTTTCTGTCCCTCAGCTTCTTGTTGCAGATGATCGGACCTTTTATTCGTTGACAATTCGACCATCATGGCGCCGCTCGCTCGCGTCGCGGCCTAAAGCCGCCCAGGGCGCCTCCAGCAAGCCCCTTTGTCGATGGAGCGTGTAGATGCGGGAATTGTTCGAGAGCCTCCTTGCCGAGGGCGAAGTGGGCATCGACCGTCTGGTTATGGAGCGAGCACAAGAGTCGGTGACGCTTGACTTCAAGCAAAAGGTCAATGCGACCAATGGCGAAATCGGAAAAGACGACCGTAAGGTCTTTGGGAAGGTTCTGTCGGCCTTCAGCAACTCGGCGGGCGGCCTGGTCATCTTCGGGGTAGAAGCTCGCAAAGGACTGGATGATGTTGATTGTGCGCAATCGGCGAAGCCCATCGCTGAGATCGAGCGATTTGAAGCGGAGATGCGGGCGGCTAGCGGGACGCTGCTTCAACCCCGTCACGACGGCATCGAAGTTCGATCCATTCCATCCACTCGCCAGCCCGGCGCTGGCTATCTATTGGTGCGGGTCGAGCGATCCGATCGGCGTCCGCATCGGGCGGAAGCGGCGGGGCAGAAGCAATATTACAAGCGAGCAGGCGATAGCTCGTTTGAAATGGAGCACTACGACATTGAGGATGCGTTTCGGCGAATCAGTTCTCCTGACCTGGAAGTCGAGGTTGATCGTGGAAGTTACACCTTGTCAGGGTCAACCGTTGTCTCAGACCTGATATTCTACTTACGAAATCAGTCGTCCATTACTGCTAAATTTCCTTACATGCATCTGATATGCGTGCAAGGAATCACGCTATCCCGTGACGAGTTTGCATACATAGTAAGGGGAGGCGCTGACGGTTGGTTTACGTTTTCCGGGTTGGCTGAGGCTGTCATACATCCAGGCCTAAGGCGGCCATTTGCGCGAGCAGTCGTTCAGCACAGTATCAAGAATAATGATCTTTCCTCCATTGCTAGTAACAAAGGCGAGATGTTTTCCTTTAGAATGCGATGGGGATGTGAAAACAGCAGGATGCGACAGACGTCGATGCTTTTGCGGGTCGGAGACTATGCATCTCCAGTACCGTTCTAAGACCGCACGCAAAAAAAGCCCCCGCCGGCCGAAGCCAGCGGGGGCTGAAAGGGATCCGTACCGAATTGGGCCAGCGTTAATGCGGACCTCGATCCTGCCGATCGCGCATCAGGGTGATGCTCTCGTGCATGTCGCCGATGGATTTGGACTGCTCGGCGACGATCTTGGCGAGGTCGCTCACGTTGTGTCGCGTCTCGGACCCTACCTCGACCATGTTCTGGATCCGCTGGTCCTGCAGCTTGTTGTTCTGGATCTGCACGTCGAGGCGTGGGATATCGTCGGTCTGGCGGCGTTCCACGAGTTCCAGCCGGCGGCCGAAGCTTTCGACACGGTCGCCGAGTTGCGTGTAGCCGACCAGCTGAGCCGCCGCGACGCCGAGAATCGAGATCAGCAGCGGCATGTTCCAGGACCAGTCGAACAGCGACTTGCGAGGTTGTGGCGCCTCTGTCGGGTTCCGGGCCGCCTTGAAGTCGGCGAGCAGCGTGGCGAGCGTGTAGGGATCGACCTGCGACATGCTGTCCACACCTTCGTCATCGGGCAGAATGTGTGGCCCGTCGGGGTGCCCTTTCCGTGCGGCCAGTGCGTCCTGGTGTTCCGGGCTGTCGATGGACGGGCGAGGATGGGCGTCCTCGCCCGGGACCTGGTCCACCTATCGCCCCGCTGGCTTCGGCGCGATGCCGCCGCTGACATGCGTGCCCGGACTTGATCCGGGTACCGGCCCCTGGATGACCTGGGGCGCCTTGGCCAGCGTGGCCAGCGTATCGTCCTTCGACTTCGATCCGGCCGACGAGCCGAAGTAGAAGTTGAGCAGCATCAGGAAGCCGCCGCCGAGTGTGGTGATCAGATAGATGGTCACCGACCCCTGGTCCACGGCCCGGAAGATGACGCCGAGCGTCGTGGCGATGAAGCCGACCGTCACGATGACGCCGAGCGCCGGTTCCGCCCAGGCCAGGGCCGAGCCGGTGCTGACATATTGCAGCTCGGTCGCCCGCGCGTCCTGGACGTCGTGCAGCCGCGCGTCGATCTCCCGCTGGGCGGCCTCGGCGGCGGCCGCGAAATGATCCTCGATCGGCTGCAGTTTCGTGGCCGCGGCGGCCGGATCGGCGTCGATCCTGGCCTTGACGGTCGCCGGTGTCGCGGTCGCGGGATCGTCGCCGAGCGCCGCCGCGATCGCCGCAAACGCCGGGCCGACGAACAGGCTGAACGGGAACGGCACGGCCGCGCCGAGGATGGTCGACAGCGTCGGCAGGGCCGCGCGCGCCATGGACTCGGCCACCGGCACGAGCGTCGAGGGATCGAAGCCGAGGCTCATGTCAGGCGGCCTTTCGGGTGAGAGCGGTGACGAGGCGAGCCCAGAAGCCGGGCGCGGCGGGGGTCGGCAGCAGGTGCGGCCCAGCAATCGGCGGGATGAACCCGGCGGCCGGGGGCGATGGCGCGGCCGGCACGGGGGACGCCTTGTCCCCGGCGCGCTCGAGCGCCCTCCACGTCTTCGGCCCCGCGATGCCGTCCACCGGCAGCCCTGTCGCGGCTTGGAAAGCCCGAACGGCACCATTGGTCGCGAAGCCGAAGGTCCCGTCCGCCGCGACGGGGTAGCGGGCAGCCGTGAGAGCGGTCTGAAGAGCAACCACGTCCGGGCCGGTCGCGCCGAGCGCCAACGTCGGCCGCGCGGCGGGTGCCGGCGGCACGGCTCGAACCACGGCGCTCACCACTTCCTCGCCGGCCTTGTCCCACCGATAGAGATCGTGCGCCCGCATGATCGAGCGCAACTTGGTGTCGTAGAGGTGGTCGGTCGCGTAGACGCCGGTGAGATGTTCGGCGAAGGCGTCGGCATCGGGCAGCACGCGGCGCGCCGCCTCGTAGTAGTGCGACGTCGCCAGCAGCTGCGCGTGCTGCTCGAAGGCGTCGGCGATCGACGCGAAGGCGCGGAACTTGGCCGTGATGGCCACCAGGCGGCCGCCGACGTCCTCGTGGGTGCCGGAGGCCACGCAGGGCTGGCCGACACTGGCCTTGATGCCGAAGGGGTTGTTCGACCCGGGCGGCATGGCCGAGCCCCAATTGCTCTCGAGCGCCCATTGCGCGAGGCACACCGAGGCCGGGACGCGCCACTTCGTTTCGCCGGCCTGCGCGGCCTCGACGATGTCGAGCGGGAATGTGCCTGCTGTCATGGGGATGCTCCGGGGAAAGCGGGACAGGCCCGCCGGCCGGGCGAGCCGGACGGCGGGGTTCGTTTGGGCGCAAGGCGCCGAGGTGTCAGCCGAAGCTGGCGGGGGCGGGCGGCGTCGGGTCGGGCTGGGCCGCGCCGGCCAGGGTTGCGGCCGGCTCGGGCTGTGCCGCGTCGACCTGGGCGGGCGCCTGCCCTGCGGCCGACGCCGCCCTGGCCTCGAGCGAGGCCAGGGCCGATTGGGCGCTGCCCGTCAGGGCCGCGATGGTGGCGTCGACGGCGTCGCGGATGCGGGTCAGTTCGGCGACCCCGGCCTTGACCTTGGCGCGGATCTCGCCCGGCAGGCCGGCCAGCGAGGCGAGGTCGGCCTCGGCCTCCTTCAGGATATCGGTCGGTCTCATGATGTCGGTGCTCCTGCCGGCGCGGCGCGCCAAGGCGCGCGGAGGCGCCCCCGCGCGGCCGGTGGCGCGCGAGGGCGAAGTGCGGGAAGCGGAGGGCGGTCAGGCGTAATCGAGCATGCCGACGACGTCGCCGGCCGCGACAGTCGCCACAGTGTTGTCGAGGGCGGCCGCGGCCGTCGTCACGGCGATGCTCAAGCCCGACAGGAATGCGACGCCGATGTCGGTTGCCCCGTAGGCGACGCTGCTGTTGGGCGGCAGTGCGATGATCCGCGCATCCGGCGTCGTGCCCATGGTTGGAACCGTCGCCGAATCGTAAAGATGCACATAGCGCCAGCCGCTCGATGTATTGGCGAAACAATAGCCGTAGAGCGTCGCCGCGCCCGCCTTGATCAAGGCAGCATTGGCGCTGGCGGACGTGACGACGCGGAAGGCATATTGCGAGAGACCGCCCGCGAGCGACTTGGTGGCGGTCACATTGCTGGTCGAGGCGGCCCCAACTGCGACGACTTCTAAGGTGCCGGTGTAGTTCCCGCTAGCGCGGGCGTAGAGATCGGCTGGCAGATTGGAGTAGGTGCGAGTTCCCATGTAGAGCAGGGTGCCGTCGGCACCGCCGGCCGGCACGGCCGAGGACGGCGTCAACACAGCCTCGAAAGCCCCAACGGCCTGCACCTCGACCGTGCTCCCGGCCGCCGCAACCTTGGTCCAGGCGCTGGTGAGCGCAAACTTGGCCATCGATCATCCTCCTGCCGGCGCGGCGCGCGATGGGCGCGCGCAAGCGTCCCGGCGCGGCCGGCGGCGCGCGAGGGCGAAAGGGTGTGAAGGGGAAGGATCGGGGTTGGATACCGATGAGCGCTAAAGCGCCGTCGTAATCGGCGCCGCTACTTCACCCGGGCGAACCACGCCTCGAGGTCGAGACCGGCTCCCGCGGCGATGCGGGCAAGCTTGGGGCTGTCCTTCGGGATCGCGCCGCGATAGCCCGACACCCAATAGTCGCGCGTCGCCGGCGTGGCGGCCGCGAGGTATTTATCGACGGCGGCCGTCTGGGCATCGGTGAGCGCGCCGCGCAGCCGCGCCCCCGTGGTGCTCGGGATGACGCGAGGAGGTGCCGGCGCGGGCGTCGGTGTGTGGCCGGCGGCGAGCCACGCCTGATACGCCTGCCGGTCGGTGTTGTTTGCGTCGCCCGGAATACAGGCCCCATCGCTGTCGCGACGGATGGTATCTGGATCATGTGTGAGCGTGTACGTCATTCTCTACAGCCTCCACACAGTAGAAGGAACAATCAAAGCTCAGCAGATAGCGTCAATCCAGTACCAGCGTTTGTGTTCTGGCAAACAAAGGCGCCCGTCCCGGTGACGGTAACAGACAGGGCGAAAGATCCTGATCCAGTGCCGGCGAGGCTTGGCTGAGATGAGTTCGAGGTAACCCAGGTTCCGACGATCGTTATCGTCGGTGTCGCACGCATCTGGACTGGGAGCAAATATGCAAGTGTCGGAGTCGCCGTTGCGACGTTATAAGCATAAAAATAGATGTAGACGTTCGGAGAAAGAAGCGAAACATAGTAACGCAGGCACAGCGCCAACTCGACGCTGATCGGCCGCCGCTCGAACGGCGTCGCGACCGGCCCCGGCTCGAGCTGCACCTTGCCGAGCGTGCCGGTCGAAAACTCGATCGTGGTGTTGGCCCCGGCGCTCAGGCCGGTTACCAGGAGCGGGCTCGCTACATAGGACCCCGCCGCGGTCCCCTGATAGACCCGCGCCGTGGCGGTGCCGGCCCAGGATAGGACGAAGGTGCCGCCCTCGACGTTGGCGGCCTCGATCACCTGGGTCAGCGTGCCGGCCGTGACCGTGAGGAGCGTGTCGGGCGCGGCGGCCGTGAACGTGTAGGTGCCGCCAGCGGCACCCGCCTTCCAGCGGTCGTGCCCGTCGGCCGCAGCCGCCAGCGCCGTGCCGCTCGCCTGGACGCGCTGGTTGATGGCGAAATTGCCGTTGATGACGCGGTTGCGGAAGCGCGCGAGCGGACCGCCGTTGAGGCCCGACACGACGCCGCTCGGCTGGTCGATCACGGTCCACTTGTTGGCGGTGTTGGATTCGAGCGCCAGGTACGCATAGGGCGCCGCCAGCACGGCATTGGCGGCGCCGTTGACCGTGTCGGTTCCGGCCGCCGCGATCGTGACCGTGCTGGTGGCCGAGCAAGCGCCGCTCTCGTCAACGATCGTGAGGGCGGCGCCGGCCGGATAGGCCGAGGCCGCCGGCAGGGTCAGCACGCGGGCGGCCGTGAGCGCCGTGACCGCGACCGTGCGGTCCGTGGCCAGCACCGTATAGGCGGCGTCGCTGACCTGGGTGCGGCCGATGATGGCGGCGGCGGCGCGGTCCGCATAGGCCGTGGTGGCGATGCGGGTGGAGTTGTTGTTCTGCGGCTGGGTGGGGGCGGTCGGCGTGCCGGTCAGGCTCGCGTTGGCGGATGTCGCGTAATTGGCGCCCGCATAGTCTTACTGCGTCACGAACGTGGGGATGAGCTGGTCGCGTGTCGTAGTGCTTGGCAGCAGGGACATCGATCGAGGCTCTTGGCGAGAGCAACGGTCAGCCTGCGGCGCATGGTGGCGATGGAGTT
>JAABUY010003113.1_pt1 | contig 18708 bp, 18 predicted proteins | sample 5560271 | NCBI WGS metagenome assembly JAABUY01 (sample SAMN10711886, study PRJNA513374) | rock metagenome | isolation source: Antarctica rocks | place: Antarctica: Victoria Land, University Valley
CTTTGAGACTGCATCATCTGTCTCATCTGAATCATTTTGAATTGCAACGAAACAACTCTTTAATGCGATCACTTTCTTTTTCATGATTAAAGCTTTCTTTTCTTCAGCAGAATGATGCATAGTTGAAACTTTGCTCTGATTCATGATCAAACATTCATTTTTTTCAGCAGAATGACACATAGTTGAAACTCTGCTCTGACTCATGATTAAACATTCACTTTCGTCAGCGAGATGACACATAGTCAAACTCTCGCTCTGATTCATGATCAAACATTCATTCTCTTTAGCAGAACAACATGTGATCAAATCTCTGCTCTGACTCATGATCAAACATTTGCTTTCTTCAGCAGAAGAATTTGCTCTTCTGCGTTTTCATCTCATCTGAATGACATTTTTCTCAGTCTCAGCAACAGTGATAAACGTTGACTCAATGTTTTTGTGAAAGCAGACATCTTTTCTAGTCTCAGCAACAGTAATAGATGTTGAATCAATGTTCTTGTGAAAGCAAACATCTTTTTTAATCTTAGCAATAGTAGTAAACGTTGACTCAATATTCTCATGAAGACAGATGCTCTTTTGACGAGAAATAATGATGTTTTGAAATCATCATTGAGACTTTTCATCAGCAGTTAAGAATTTCTTCAAAGTCTGAGAAACTTCTTTGATTCTTCTTGCAAACGCTGATAAGTTTAATGATTTTTTTAAATGATCTGATGATTATTTTCTTGTGATTCTTAATGCTCAGAGTCTTGAACTGTTGAGTGAAGATAACGAGCGTTGATGCTGATTGACTTAAGAAATTCTTCAAGAGTTCTCTCATGTATGTGAAATCACAAGTGAACTTTCTCTTGTTTGCATTGATATCTTTCTCATAGTTAAGTTTTCTTGATGAGTCATCAACAGAATTACTCACTTTCTTTTGATAGAAAATCTTGAAGTTGTATGCAGTAAGTCTGTTGACTCACTTCATCTGTCTGCAAAAAAGCTTAATTGTTGTCATGAAGTGTTGAAGATTTGCATGATTATTGATTATCTTTATTTTATGTCAAGTCTCTTCTAGTTAATGTCTTCAATGATTCATGCTTTCAATAATCATCAGCATTTTCTGATCATGTGCATCATAGTTTTATTCAATTGATTGTCACTTTCTCGATCAGATGACTATTGAGTGTTAATGTAGATTCTCAAGTGTGATATTTATTTGTTGAAATATCATTGTTCTTTCTGCAAATTCAAAGACGTTCATCTTCAATCTTATGACTTTTGCAAAATTGAAGTGCTGAAGAATAACATTTTGAGCAAAGATGACTTTCAGCTTCTGAAAAGTATTTCAAGCATTGTCAATGAATTCAATTTGCTTCATTTGCTCTTTGAGAATTCATTTCTTTTTTGCGTTAGAAAAGAGACTCGTTTTGAGATGATTGATCAAGAATGATGCTATTCTTGAATAGTTCTTTATGAATCAACGATAAAAGTTGACAAAATCGAGAAACATTTAAATCTTTTTCATTATTCTTGATTATGATCAATCTTGAATGATTTGAATTCAATTCTTCTTCATTAAAATTTCTCTTTTTTCTACTTTATATTTTAGAAAAAATAACTCTTTCTTAAAGAATTCACATTTAAAGAGCTTAATGTAGAGCTTTAGAATCTGCAGTTTGTCAAGAATTTATCATACATGATGAACATGTTTTTCGCAAGTTTTGCTAAATATTTTGAAATGTCATTCAGATAAATGAGACAGATGATGTTGTGAAATTTGAACAGAGTCTGATTCATATAGATTTGAAAGAAAGTCAATGCATTAATGAGATCAAAGAACATCACGAGATACTTGTATAAATTAAATCTCATGTGAAATGTCATTTTTCATTCATTTTCTTCTTGTATGCAAAGTTTGTTGAACGCGTTTTTGATTTCAAGCTTGATAAATTACTTGATGTCTGCAAAATGATCAAGAGCTTCATTGATCAATGAAAGAGAACATCTATTCTTGAGAATGATTACGTTGAGTTCTTGATAATCAATGCATGATCGCAGCGTTTCATCTTTTTTAGATGTAAAGAGCATGAGTGTCTCAGCTGAAGAGATGAAGTATCATATCATGTCTGCTTGAAGCTGTTTCTTGATATACACATCGAGCATTTGATGAAACCAGCTAAAACTGACTACAAGCTTATCAAGCTAGCATCAGTCAAAAATATCTGTTTAGTTGAGCTTCTAGCTCACAAGCTCTAATAGTCATTCATCAACAACTAATAGCTAGCTACAATCACTTGTAGCTCTTGATGACAGTCAATTGCTTTTTATGCTCAAATAATACAATGCGCAATGTGTGTCATCTGATCAGTGTTCACATTCAGCGCTCATTATTATCAGTATGTGAAATTTGTAATCTGTGCACGTTTCTTGACAAATACTTATCACGTCATTATTTCATGATAGGTAAATTGAGGTATTTTACTCAGATTTACCCCGTTGTCGCATTGAAACATCATGTCGTGCACTGCTCAAAAGTTTTAGTTTCTTGAAGACAAGCTTGTGTATTTCATAATGTCTTGTACGATTCTTCATTCTTGCAAGCACGTTGTATAAGTTACTCGCAATCAATAGAACTAAAAGCATCAAAGCAACTCACGATTGTGTTCGTTGTTCATATACAAAATATTCTACTACTATCACTCGAGTTCTATATAATCGCTCTTACTTTCTCGTTGAACGTCAACATTGACGTTCAATTTCTTCTCTACTCTCTTCAGAAAAATCTGATACTCGTCTTCAAACGTCAGTACACATTCACTTTCATTTGCTATTTGATAATACAGAGTCTTAGTGTCTATCTTCAGCTGCTTGCGAAGGTTGTTAAACGATCAAGCGTAGCTCATCTTTCGACTATCTTTCATCTTTGATGTTCATAGTCGATATGTATCTCTGACTTCGTCGAGCGAAATCTGATCAGATTCGACTTCAGTTGTGTCTTCGAGTTCTTTAGACATTTATCTCGCATTAGTTATTGCTCATTTCTATAGCTGAAAAACGAACGCTCACATCTGAATCGTTCTTCTGATCTTGATTCTGTTCATCATTCAATATTTCTTGAAGTGTTTCATGTTTATCGCTATTCGTTGATTCTGATTGATTTGTTGTATTCTTTGTCTTTTCTGTCGCGATTTCTGTGTTGTTTGACTTTTCGAGCTGAAATGTTCGATTTCTTATGAAACTAAAGATCTCATTCACAGAATACATCGACGAGTATCTTGAATCAGTGAGAGAAGAGAAAGAACATTCTCTGATGATTTTTTGAGACGCGTTAATAGTCAGTAGATCATCTATCTGATTGCAATTGAGATTATACAACGCAGAGATGCTGTTGAATACGTCGTTTTCGTGATATTCAACATGACTTACGACGCGTTCATGCAGCATGCTCAATATCAAATTTCTTCGAGTCTCAATTTGCTTTCGTCAGCTCTTGATCATTCACTTATGTGTTACTGTTGCATGTTAGTCAATCATTGTTCAATCGTTTTAAAGATAAAGCACAAGAGAACATTGACAGTTGAGATGTTATACTCTCTACTGCAGTCTCTTCTCATTTCTCGATCTTCTTCTGATCACTTGTTCATTCGCTGATGACATGTTGAATCGCGATTGCTATGAGTATCATGATTTCGTCTTTCAGCTCAGCAAACATGATTCTCGTGTTTGATAGTTGATCAAGACTACGATCTTCTTGATTGAAAAACGAGACAGCAGTGATCTTCACGATCATCGAGACTAGAAAACGACATTTTTCAGACTAAGTACATGTCAGTCAACGCATCACGTCTGTGAAGATGTTTATCTTTTCAATATCAGAGCTGATAAAGTTATCATTAACTAACAATCTGATGACATAGTTCGATGTATTGATTTTCTCGTAAAAGACATAATGATTCTTCACTACATCTCGAACCTGAAACATTATTTGTGCTCGATATTGTTCAATAGAATCATATAACTGTGTCTGTCAATCTATTGATGATATGACAAGATTTGAGTTGCACATTATCTTTCGAGCTTCGTCTATTGTTGATCTTTTCGCGACAAAGTAGTTCGTTCGTGATCTGTGTTTTAATTGATGTGCGCGATCTCTATTTCAGAGATTGTGCATGAGATTGCTCAAGAGAACTCATTGCAGCTCTGATCATGACGTTATGCTCTTCTCTACTTCACACGTCATAATCGTTGTCAGTAGAATGAGTTCTATGTATCTAAGCACATCGGCATGAGCTGCAGCAAAGACTGTTCTCGATCGTCGTCTGAATTCTGCTCAAAGAATTTCTCTAGAGTTGTCATCTGAATCATCAATCTGTGCTGCGTTGTATCGTGAATTCAATGCAAGAGAACTTGACGAAAATTCTGTTGATCTTTGAAACTTTGAGATTCGCTCATTGAGCTGAGAAGATGACGAGATTGATAACGACGAGTGAAGATGCTGTTTACGCTGATGCATCTTTTTCTTTGACAAGATGTTCTTGAAAAATCGAATGACTTTAGTGAACTATGTTGAGATCATATTAGTTGAGAACATACATGATGATATTGACATTGATTTTGCCTTCTTCTGCAATCGTTCTGCAGATCACTGTTTTTGAGATGATAAATCATCATTCGAGCTGTTCAACGTGTCGAGAAACTTGCGTTCTTGTCTTTTAGATCTGAGTTCAGATTCTTTCGATGATATGTCGAGATTGTTGCTTGCTTTCTCAACTCTTCTTTTGACATCTCGTTGATAGATGAACTAAACATGATTATTGAGTCAGTTAACTGCGTGTCAACAATTCATAATACATGCTACGCATCTGACTATCAATCGCAGTGTTCGAGTTCTTCTTGTTCTTATTACTTGTCATGACAGTTCACTTAGAAGACGACGCGAAATAATGATTGATACACGATGAACTGATGAATGCGATCGAGTTCTGAGATAAAAGAAAAAAAGAGTGAAGAAGAAAAAGACACGACGCGTACTTGAAGATATACGATCTCTGAAAGCGTGTAACTCTGTTGTTGTTGACACTACTATGTTCGATTATTGACTGAGAACGAGTAGATTAGCATCTTAATGTTCATCTACTCTGTCAGATTTGTGTTCTAACTTCGTTGCATCGAGATTGTGATAATGTTTTCATGACTTACTCAAAAGTGTAGATAGGTTTGAAAATTTGCGGTAATTTATCATCGCACATGCAAACTGAGAATGCGAACTGCGAATCTTATTGTCGAAGAACTCTGAGCTCAAGCTGACTATCAAAGATAAATTTAAGGAAAAATTCAATAAATTATCTTCGCACATTATGCAAAGTGAGAATGTGAACTGCGAATATTATTGCTGAAGAACTCTGATTATCAGAGATAAATTTCGAGTGATTTACGATAAATTTATCTTTGCATGTGTGAACTGAGAATGTGAACTGCACATTTTATTGCTGAAGAACTCTGATTACTCAAGATAAATTTCGAGAGATTTACGGTAATTTGTCTTCGCATGTGCGAACTGAGAACGCGAACTGTGCATTTTATTGCTGAAGAACTCTGAGTCTCACTCGTCACACGATCGAAACTCGATGTACATGATGTCGCAGTTAGATCTAAACATGCAGTTTGCTCTTCGTCACGCTTGATGACTTCATAGACGAGAATGATGAACGAAGATGTACAAGAAGAATCATGATATCTTTCATCAAGTTCATTTTCATCGTATCGTGCTTGACGAAGCTCAGATCATCAAGAATTATCTGTTTCAGAACTCTATAGTCTGCAGAGATCTGATGAGAAAGCATCGTTGAATGATTAAAATCGAGTAGAAGAATTCTTCTCATTCTTCAAGTTTCTTTGCGTTTCACGTACAGAAACTGTTGAGATGTTCAAGAAGAATTTCGTTGATTCGAGTAAGATACAGAATAAGATGAATAATGTCGTCTATGTGAGTGAAGTTGAATCAGCTGAGCTGAGTGCGTGCGTGCGTGCGTGCGTGCGTGCGTGCAGTGTGCGAACAACGTGTTCGTTGCTGATCGAAAAGTACTAGAGAGCGAGAAAAGAAGAAAAGTGAAAAGAGAATAGCGATGTGAAAGAAACGATGTGTCAAAAGAAGAAAAAAAGAAGAAAAAAAGAGCTTAAATTCATGAAATCACAATCAACATCTCTTTCATTCTCTCATTAGCATTCTCATTCTTCTCACTCTCATTCATCAGAATAAATGACTTCTTATTCTCTTTGACGCTCATTGACTCAAACAGTTGCATCAACTTCGTTAAGCTCAGCTGATTCAGCATCTTGACATCGTCAATGATGACATCAATGATCTCACGCTTGCTGTTCTGCAGCGTCTGCAGTTTCTCGTCAACGCTGTTCTTGATGACAAGACGAGTGATGAAGATTTCGAAGAATTGATCGATGCAAAAGACGTGACAGAAGACTTGTTGTTTCATGCTGCTGTTTCATCACAGATTGACGCAGATGACGCGCAAGATCAGTTTCTCGTTGACGCTGTTTTAGACAACATGACGAGTGATAAAGATTTCGAAGAACTGATTGATGCGAAAGACGCGACAGAAGACTTGTTGTTTCACGCTGCTGTTTCATCACAGATCGACGCAGATGACGCGCGAGATCATGATGAGATTGAGTTTGACGTTGTTGCATTTGAGAAAGACGATCATGATCTTCGTGATCGAGTCGTCGCGAAACGTGATGATGACGTGATCGCGAGCTTTCTGACTCATTTTGTCGTGATAGTTGACAAAGACTCAGTCACGCTGTTGAAAGAGATGACTCAGCACTTTCATGCTGTTTTGCAATTAACTTGTTCTCAAGTCAGAGAACTCATGACACGATGAGAGCTTACAGCATGTGAAACTGAGTGAAGATGATGATCTTCTTGTTCAACTTCTTCGTCAATCACAGCTCAATCTGCATCTGCATCGTTGTCGTTTTCGAAGATGAAAGAATCGAGTCGTTGAAATTGATTCATTTGAGATCTTGTTCGAGATCTTTGCGAGTGCGTGAAAAAGTTCTCTCACTGTCTTCGACATTCATCTGCAATTCTTTTAACTCGTCGCATGATCGAAACTCGATGTAAATGCTGTTGCAATCTAAACATGCAGTTTGCTCTTTGTCGCGCTTGACAACTTCGTAGACGAGAGCGTTAAGACACTCTCTGCAGTAGACATGAAAACAACTGATTACTCAGAATTCATCTGAAGAATCGCAACATTTGTGACAGAGACTTCTATTCTTGAGATCATCATTAATATTCAAATTCGATTCTCAGTTTATCGTTGAGTACATTCTCACACTTGTAGTTCTGTTCTTGAGTTCTGCTTGCATCTCTCTATACTTTGTGACAATGAGACAGTTCACGTCTCGCACTTTATGAGAAGATAGCTTCGTACACAGCGTGTCGAATCAATTCATGAATGATAGTCGTTGAATCATGAGCACAGTGAGAAGTCTATCAAATCTTCTGATGATTTTCTGTAGATCGTCGTTCATCTTAACATTCTGCTTGCGTTTTAGAGCGTTGAAGATCGATTTATTCATAACTGCATCAATTTATCTAAGCTCTTTAACATTGACAGAAATCTCGTTTCGTCAACGAAATTGCTCACGATCTTCGTTCAAAGAAGTAGTCGTGCTTGAACGAAGAGTCTGTAAAGCAGACGTCATAAATGACAATCTCATCACTGAAGATTTTGACAAAGACTGAGCAATGTCTACTGAGAGATCTCTTGACGATCGAGTGTCTCTTTCATGAGTGTCAGTCACTTCTTCTTCGCGAAATCTTCGTTGCTAGAGAGCAAGTTTTCGCTGACGACGTATCAAAGACTTTGCTTTAAAACTGAAACGTTGCGAATATTGTTAGTTCAAAAAGTAATAGAACTTTTGTTCGTTGATCATGAAATCTTCTTCACGAACTTGTATAGCATAGACACGATCTTTGCTGTTAATGAAATCAGAGCGTCAACGCGTGCTTTCAGTTATTCTTCTATTCTTCTTGAATTTTCGTTCTCGAGTTCTGCGTGCGTGTAGTCTTTCTCAATCTAGCTATTGCATCTCTTTTCAAGATCTTTCGTGATCGCAGTTTGCGACGTTTGATTGATGACTCGAGCGTATTCTCAGATGTTGAAGTAGCGAAGATTGATTCTACTACTTTCAAAGTCAGTGAACGAATTAATATAGTTTTTACAATTTTCTAGTTACTGATCTGAAGAAAGTCGATCGATGATGAACTGAAAGCGACAGCAGTTCTTTGCTGTCATCTTTATCAGCGCAGTCTGTCAGTATCGCTCATTTTCAATCTCAATTCGTCTCATATCTTCACTGTCGTAAAGAATTCTATTCTTCATCACGTCGTAAATTCTCTTCTCGATCAATAATCTTTTGTACTCTTCGAATTGCATGTTCAGCAGATTGATCTCTTCTTGTCTTTTATTCATAGTTAAGTGAATAGAACTCATCAATGATGTTTGATTATCTGATTTCTTCATCGTCAGCAACGTTGTAGCATTTCACGACATCAACGATAGTTGATCAGCATTGTCATCTCTAATCTCTTCTTGCGACTTTCTTTGACACTGAATGTTTTCATGTGTTCGCTCTCGATGTTGTGCTCTTCGTCTTTCGTTGTTGTTCAGTCGCTGAGTCATGATCATCAATGTTTTGTGCAGTCAATTCTGTGATATGCTTTCAATCTCTTTGTCGAAGATGACGATAATCTTTGCAGTCATCGTTCAAAGCTTTTTCTTTGTCAGCTCACTATCAAGTTTTATGTCATATATCTTCGAAGATATCATCTTCTTCTTCATTGTCATTACGATCTCGCTTCATTTGTCGTCGTCGATCATTAAGTCTTTCTGCATCATCTTTCTGATTCAGTTATGTCGTTGCAATTCATTGTAGAAGATCATCAAAGATCTCATACTGAACATGTTGATTTTTCTTATGCAACAGAATCGCAGTGAGTCTTGAAAAGCATCAAAGACTTAGAAGAAACACGAATGCAATACAGATGCAATGTTGTCTATGCAATAAAGAATGCGCAGAAATGAGATGCTGTTATTTTGATTTCAAGACAGACTAATGATTTCTATTACACTTGAATTCTATGACTATCACAAAGTGTGATCACGAAAGCTGTGTTGATAGTTGAAAGACTTGATGATAATAATCTGATGAATACAAAGAGACGTAACTTTAGTTGTGTTACAGTCGCGTCGTAAGTCTTGCGTGAGTTTGATTCTAGTGACTTTTAGAATATCTAGAAAACACATTGCTAATGTAAAAACAGAGTAAGAAATGATAAATTATCATTTGACAAGATAAATCATCTGAATAATCAGAATAAAAAATGATAAATTGTCATATTTCTACGACAGTGAAAATATACACATGATGTTATTTTTCTCGCATTTTCAATATTTTCAAAACACAGCATCTTATTACTTATGTCATCATGTTTATGCTTCTGCTGTCAACGATTACTTCTTTTGACTGAAATAACTAACAACGATTCGCTGATAACAGTTAACAGACTATGAAGCAAAAGCACTAAACTAAAGTCTCTCACACAGTCTCTACTATCTGATTATTCTTTCTCATCTTCTCATCATTCATTTCTTTCACTCTACTATCATCATATGTATCATTTTGAAAGATCTGACGTCGCGTCTGATGATCTTTAATAAGTCTCTCGACATCGAATTTCAAAGTATAAAATCAATATGCTCACGTCTTCTTCGCGATTTGATCATATCTACTGATTCGAAAAAAAGTCTGCTGTTTCATTCAGATCATATAGTTAAGCTTCATCAGTATCACTTGAAATGCACGATGAAGAGTGTAATCTGTTTCTAGAACTTCAGTAGTTTCAATCAGAATATTGAGATCAGAATCATTTTCTTTCATGTCTTGAAAACTGTTGATCAAGCTCTGTCGATTTTCAAGACTTAGATCGCTAGAAAAAAATGCAACGTTCATTTCACGAATCTTGATAAGATACTAGCTCGTTGTTAGTAAAGAGACAGATATACTCGACATTCAACGAGTTGAAAACATCATGCATGATGCAAAACATAGAAATTGTGATTGAGAAAATTCAAGTAGACGTATCAATCAGACGATCTTCGCTATGATCGAAGAGAAGAACATTATCAGAATTCTCTTTCTCTGATCATTTTCGATGACTATAGATTTGTTCAATATCTTTATGACTCGCTGTAACTTGCTGCTTGATTCATACAGTTTCTCGATATTATCATCGTAAAGACAGTTATCGATGACTGTCAGTCATTTATTACGAACAAGTTCAGTTCAGATAAACATCAAATCGTGCTTTGTTTTCAATTCAACAAGATATGAAAATGTAACACACAGTCTCATCTGTCATGAGATCTGAACAAAGTCGAAGAAAGAGAACACAGACATCGATCTCTTCTTGTTGTCTGATACTCAGTCGTCAACACGTACTCGCAGCTCTTCTTTTACACTTCTTGCAGTCTTGTTCTCGAGTCTTGCGTGCATCTCTTTATACTTCTCGATGATCGAACAGTTCACATCTTGCATCTCATGAGAAGATAGCTTCATGCAGAAAGCGTCGAATCAATTCATTGATGATAGACGTCGAATCATAAGAAGAGTGAGAAGTCTATCAAATTTTCTTGCGATTTTCTGCAGTTCATCGTTCATCTGTACATCATGCTTACGTTTTAATGCGTTGAACATCGATTTGCCTCATGACAGCACTTTCTCTGAATCGCTTGACTTTAGAATGTGTTCATTCTTTCATTCATCAAAGCGCTTCAGAATCTTCACATAGTGATCTAAATCATCTGATGAGATCTCAAAAGATGTGCTCGAATAGACTCACAGTACGAAGTGCATGCGACGTTTGAATGCTTGTAAAATGCTTATGATCTTAGAATCTCTGCTCTTCTTCATGTGAAATTCATCTCTTAGTATTCGATCTCAGCATGTTCGCGAATCATACAGAGTTACTCTTCTTTTACTTCTGTTGATTTCATTTCAAACATCTCTTTGATTGACAATGACACGCTTCACATGTGTCTCGTACGACTTCGATTCAGTCAGCACTACAAGTCGTTTCTGTTCTTCTATGAAAGTTGTCACTGTCGCGTCAATCTCATTTTCATCTGTTTCTATCTTCTTTCGATCTTGAAACAGCAAGTGATCTTCTAAGAGAAGCTTGTTCTTTTCAGAGTGATAATTTATATACAGTTTGATGTCAAGATGTGACACAGATGTCAGTGTCTTTGCGAATTCACTCTGTCAATTCGATATCAAGATCAAAGACAGCAGAATCAGAATTGATTCAAGATTTGACTTTAGCGTCGCTGTGAAACTGCTCTTCACGCAGAGACAGATCATTGATCATGACTCGTCTGATGAACATTTCGTCTCAAGATTCTGAGAAAATTTCTGAGATTCAACGAGCAGATGTTTATCATCGAGCTTCTCACGAAAGAGATTGACTTTCACATGAGCAAGATGAAGTCAGCGCTTCATCACTATCAATTCTATGACTTGAATGATCTGTGAATGAAGAAAAGTAAGTATGTTATTCTGTCTGTAGCTTCGAAAAGCGAAGAAGACTTATCTTTCTCATTCTCATCTGATCGCATTGAAACTCTTCGTGTTGAATCGTTCTCTCAACATGAAGTTGTCAATATATTCTCAACGCTTGTACGAGTAGTAGAAATCGTATCATACTCTCTATTCGCACATTTCGATCTGCATCTGCATCTTTGTCGATTTTCTTATCGTCGATGTCTGTACAGCTTAGATCGCGTTTTCAAAACTGCGAAACTTTAAGAAATATATTCTCGTTCATCTGAGTGCATGCTTGTTGTTTCTGCAGATCTTTGAATCTATATCATGAAGTTAGCATGTTTTACTACATGATTGCTTTGCACTCGCACTTACGTCTGAGTGATATTAATGAAGTTGATGACGAAAGACAGATCGATGTGCTCTCGATCGTATTTCATCACTTCTCTCATGTTCAAGTCATCATTAATTGTCAAAGAATCTGTTGTCGAAGAGAATGATTCATTGAAACTGACAGTCTTGACGACGTTGAAAACTTCGAGAGTCACTATTGAAACATTGAGATGAACTTCTTTGCAACGCTTTCGCTTCTTTGTGATGAGTTGTTCACTCTCATCTTCTGATGAGATCTTGAATGAAGTGAAGTTATCTGTACTCTCGACTGCGCTGCTCAAACACTGCACGAAATTCTCATGTTCACTTCTCTTACGTTTTTCTATAGCTTGAACTCGAAAGATGTAGTAGAATATTCTCTTTTTTGTCATATCTGTCAATGCAACATGAAAGTTGACTGCATTTCTGATCTCAACTTTTTCGAAGTCTTCGACTTCATAGATAATTTTCTTCTTTTCGAAGTTGAACATTGTCTCGCTAACAAGCTGTCTTTAATAGTTATCGAAATTGACGTTCTTCAGAGTGAGATTGCTCTGCTTTTCATTCGCTACGAAAAGCTGTGAATGATGAATCATCTTATTATTCATCGTATTGTTCGAAGTCAAGATCATGCAATCAAAGTCAATCATCGTCGATAAGATGAATGATGAGACTGAACTGAATTGTGCTTGCTCAATCAGATGAGCAGATTTCTCTGTCTTTACGCTCGTTGCTCTATCTCTCTTCTTACTGTTTATTCGTCTCACTCACTCTATAAGACATGCATCTTTTCATGTTACTTGATGATCTTCTATCAGAAAATGCAAGAGTTCATCATCTATGATGATCGCAATCTTTCTGACTGTCTCTTTTTCGATTTTATTATCAAGTGATGTTTCGAGTAATTTCGCATTTCTCAGCATTTGTTTAATGTGTATCTTCAATGCATCATACTTGTCGTCGTCAATGACAAGATCTTGAGTGATCATCATCTTGATTCAATTCAACGAAATCTCATCATAGTTGAAGTTTGCAAATGTATCTGAAATCAACTTGAATCTTCGTGACATATTGAAAGACTAGCAGATACGCAAACATTGTCGTCAGTTCTGAAAATTTCTAGAAGTCATATGATAGAATGTGAGACGATTACTGTCATGATGTTGAGAAGTGAGATAAGAGTACATGTGACATTTTTCCTATTTTGAACCACTTACAGATTTCACTACACGCTGATGACAGATGATGTACGCACTGAGCTTTGCAACAGATAGAGTGAGAGTGCTTATCGCGACAATGAGTATCAGAAGAACAAAGAATTGTGAATTAATAAGTTAGAGATGAAGCAAAGATCAACTTTCGTTCTCATGTCGCAAATTATGCTAAGCGAGAGCAAATTTGCTCACAACACACTTTGACAACGAATTATCTGTATTCATCTTTTCATCAATCTGAAGAGTACTACACGTTAGATTCTCTTTATATAAAATGATCTCTAATATTCTACAGAGTTATCAAAGCGCAGAGACTATGACTATGACATACTAGCTGATTAAGCATTTTGTGAAAGCATTTCAAATTTACGATAATTTACCTTAAATTGATGATAATCTAGGGAAATTTGCTTTCAACTCACAAATTTCGAGATAAATATTGAAATGTGCAAAGCATTTCAAATTTACGGTAATTTATCTCAAATCGATGATAATCTAGGGAAATTTGCTTTCAACTCACAAATTTCGATGTAAATATTGAGATGTGCAAAGCATTTCAAATTTACGATAATTTATCTTAAACTCGCTGTAATTCAGAGAAATTTGCTTTCATCAGAGAGCTTCGAGTAAAAAAGAACAAATTGCTTGATCAGAAGTAAAACAAGAGTTATTGCTTCTACTGCTATATCCGATCTCATTAATTTCTGATCATTCTATTCTTTGTATTGCATGCTATTCTGACATTTCGTAGTTCAACGTACTTGTATCGACAGAGATTCTGATTAGAAATAGCGACAGCGCGATACAATTTGTCAAACGCGTCAATCAATACTCTTTGTTGTCTCTCTCACTACAATCTACTTCATTGAAATCAGCTTCAAGCATGAAGCGAAACTGTCGTGCGTGTGAAATGATATTGAGAATCACACGAGATCTGATATATCACTTTAATCACTGTTCGACGCTGCGAAATGACGTGCAGTTCTTCAAGAAATATTTAAGAAAAGAGAACTCAGCAGTCGATGAGTATACAGACACATGCGAATACTTTCAGACTGATTTATGGCATGAAATGATCACGATGAATGATACTGACGTCTCTGACTTTGAGCAAAGTACAGAAGAAAACGTAGAAGCTTCAGATGATCAGAAGCATTTTTGAAATTCAATTGCATGAATATCACTTGATCTCAAAAGATTTATCAATTCGTCATGTACTTTCTCATTCATCAAAGTAGACAATTATGATGAGACGAATGATACAAAGAGACGAAGCGTCGATGAATCGCTAGAACAATATATCAGACTCATAAGAATCATTTTGAACTACAGTAAACTTGAGCAAGATTCACGATCATCTTTAGATGACAGTCTTCAATCAGAGTGACTTCTCTTTTTGAATGAGAAAGATTTTTCTCTTGCACAGTGATTTCTGAACGCGAAAGTCAGTAGCGAAGATATTAATCAATACTTCAGAGTCTCGTTTCAGAAGACTCATCATGCTGATTGTATCTTCAAGAATGCAGATCAATTTAGAAGCATTCTACACAATATATCTCACGAAATATCTGATGATAGTTGATTCGAAACATCTTTGAAGATCTCATCGATGAACTCAGAGATCGAAACAGATATATTCAAGATTCAGTACAGAAACGTGATAAACGTCTTGAAATTTCTCTTGAGACATCGTTCGTTTGCGAGTAATCTGAAATATGCATCAATCAAAGTATACAACGTCAGTGAAAATTAAATGTACACGAAAATGCACATCAATATCTGATGATGAGATATGCAAGCACTGATCTCTGAAGATGACACTATAGTTTCAGTACTGTTAGCTACAGACAAAATCATGTTAACTCAACATCACGAAGATAAATTCGCATGATCTGTATATATTATCGTTGATAATCTGAATCGAGCAACTTGATGAAAGCAAAATAGATCTAGTGTTATACTATTAGAATTTATTTCTTCGACTAAACATGCAAATAAAGATCTGAAACGCGAGTTATATCATCACTCACTGAAGATAATATTAAAACGTGGGTTTAAACTGTTCGATCGAATGAAGAGTTTTTCTTTCTAACGTTCTCGTTCTTTAGCACTTGAGAAATTAACTAGAAGAAAGTTTCACGTTTGCTGTGTGAATGATTATACTCGACAGTGTTTTTCTATCATCGTCGAATTTATAATCGACTATGAGAAGCAGATCACTATTACGAAAATCAAAAATGAAGAGCAATGCACTATATGTCACGTTTCATCAAATCAACGCGATAATCTGCAGACAATCTGAAAAGCTTGAACACATGAGAGTACACTGACTCAAATCAAACATCAAGAAAAGAATTCACGCTCTAAAGCAGATATCAAGCGCGATGTTAAGTGAGTACACTCAGTGCGAAACTTTGTCTGAAAACATGAACTTGTCAATATTCACGTCATCATGATGATTGACATCTTGCATCAGCTATTGAAGAGCACAGTGATGTATCTAATTCAATGACTTGAGATGATCATCAAGAATATAACATCAACGATCAGTCTCAAAAGAAAGCGTGATTCACAGACAATTGCAGACACAACACATGACGTGCAATTGAATCAAAGATTTCGAGTAGTTCTTTCATATTCAGAGCTAAGACGTTTTCACGACTTTCTATTCGTGAAGCAATGAATCGACGTTGAACAAAAAACAATAGTGCATCAGCTTATTGCAATTGTCACTTCACTATTGATTAGAAAAGCATCAGATGCGCTGTACTGTGCTCGAGCTCTTATGAACTTCGTGATGATGACTCAATATCAATCGCACGATGACGAGTCTCTGCGTTACATGAACAACGCAATATACAGAATTAACGTCTTAAAAGAAGTATTCAAGCAGTTTCGACATGACGAGAACTTTAACTATTTCAAGTTTCATGTGATCTCTCATTATATGAATTTTATTCGAAGATACGAAGATGCAGATAATTTTGACACATCTTACATGAAGATCGCACATAAATTTCTGATCAAAGATTATTATGATCTTATAAACAAGCGAGAGAACTTTCAAATGCAGATACTGCATCACAATACTTGACGAGTCAATATGTTGACAATGAGAGATATCATTCTTCATGATCTAATCACGTTCAGATCAGAGATTGACGAGAGAATGAAAGTCATGATTACAAAGTCTTTTAGAAGTCTTGATTTAACGCAGCTTGAATGAGATTTGTCAGAAATGAATTTGAATCGACGACAAAACTGATCTAGTAATTTTCGATTCTGACGCATCGCTTCTGAAATAGCGAAAACAACATATATTGAGAGTTTCTTGAATGAAATGTCGATTTTTATAAGAGAATCTCGACGCAAGAAATCAGAAATAGAGTCAAACAAGTATCAAATGAATCGAAAAGAAATCGACTTCTTCTGAATAAACGATTACTTCGTTTCTGTTCATGCATTGATTGAATGCTGAAGATGCGAAAATAAAGACTCAACAGACTCTGAGAAGCTTACATCGAAGCGAATTCGATGTGCTTCTGCATGACAGAGACAAATGTTGAATTGAAGACGTGACTACGTCTATGTTCAAGAGTATGCTGAGAATGATCAAGAGAATTCTGACATAGTCGAAGCTCTGAATGATAGACTGATGAGACAGTTGCAAATTATAATCACTGTTCGTGATTCGCTTCGTCAAGATGACAATGAAAAATCTGTGCAATACTCGAGAGCTTTAATAGAATTGCTAAAGTTCAAAAACAACGAAGTACTCGATGCTCTACATGATATGATAGAAGTCGAGCAGTGATCGAAGAATACTGTCAAGAAGTCTCAATATCTTGAATGTCGACGATTTTACAATATGAGTACTATACTACGAAGTGCACATCTGATATCAACTGAAAGCAAGAAGTTCTTTTACGTGAATAATTACATCGACTGAGATACATTCAACATCTTATACGAAGAGAATTTTCTGAAAAAGAAAGTTCAAAAGACGAACGAGCTTGCAAGCTTAGACAGACGAGAAAAGGCGAAATTCATTCGATAATGAAGAAAGTTTGACATTGTATAAGTTGAGATAAATTAGAATAAATTGAGATAAATTGAAGTAGATTGAGATAAATCGAAGAAAATGAATGAAAAGCATATAGTCACGTCGAATGAAGCATATATGAATGATCAAAACATTTCAGTCGATAACGTCTAGTCATGACTATGATGACAGAGTATTGAAAATGAACAAGCGACTGAAATTTCACTGTAAAGATCTGTAAACAATGAGATTGATTGTGTAGCAGCTAGCGACATACAAGAACTTACATAGTTCAGATGATGAGAAAATCTAAAATTAATTAATTTATTAATCATAGTGTCTGCTCGTTCGTTGAACGAAATTTCTACTTACTCTATGCATTTTTCAATGCATCTGACGTATTACACACGACGTCTGTCAGTAGAAGTTCACGACTTGTTGAAGAGAGCTGTAAATTTTCGAGATAGTGTTCTCTTTCTATGTACACTAGCACTCTTTTCTTCTATCGATGTCTTTTCTGTCATTGAAGAAGAATGTTTCGAGTGAATGAAAGCTTCGATTCGATTTTTCAAGCGAAGAATAGATTTGATGACGAGTTTCGCGTAGATGATGATTTCGATGAAATGTTATTTCTTTTCAGTATCGAATGTTTGAATCGAATTATTGTATATATTCATCATCAGTTGTTTCGCAGTCTCGTCAATCTTCTGCTCAAAAATCTTCGCATTCTGATCAATCAAAGTCGAAATCTTCAATCGCAGAAGAAGAGACGCGTAATCAATCTATTTCAATCTATTTCGAAACTGAGCAGACTGATAATCGTACATGAGATCGTTGTGAGCACGATCGACTGCTGTGATCAAAACTGATGTTAAATAAGACTGTAGACGTTGTAGAAAGACGAGTTCTGCGCAATCACTGACAGACATGATGTACGATAATTGAATAACTGTGATGAGAGAAATGAGTGAAGTAAAATTGAAGCTTACTAAGATAAACATCGCGCAGAATCATGAACGCACGATAGCTTGATACGAGTTCTACTCTGTTGAATCAGCTTGAAGCTGATCTAATCAGCTAACGACTGACTGATGATTGATCTATGTTGCTAAATCAGCTAATCATTGAATTATGAAAAGTGTCTGTTCTAGTAGCTAGCATATGCGTCTCAAGCGCATTAAGATTCAGATGTCGTTGCTCACTAGCTTACAAGCTATTCAAGCTCTTCGTCAAAACGTCGATGCATCTTTTGTGCAATGAGTTCAACTGCAAAAAGATTGTTTAAAGAGTTTCAGAAGATAATACGACTCTTCTTGATGTAAATAACATGATCGTGAAACTCATGAATTAAAAGAACTTTGACTTTTTGAGTAAAGAAATTTACGAAATTCGTAAATTCTTTTGAAACATTTAAAAATTGACTGACTATTATATTCTTGATCTGTGTAAGTTGAAAGTTTTCTTCTGTCA
>JAABUY010003114.1_pt1 | contig 18705 bp, 25 predicted proteins | sample 5560271 | NCBI WGS metagenome assembly JAABUY01 (sample SAMN10711886, study PRJNA513374) | rock metagenome | isolation source: Antarctica rocks | place: Antarctica: Victoria Land, University Valley
CAGGCTGCCTCGACGGCTCCAAGCGGCCTCAGACCAGCTGCCAGCCGTGCTCAGACCCGTCGCTGCCGCGCGCGCGGCCGGGCGTGCTGGCCGGGGTGGAGGCGGGGGTGTGTCTCGCAGGGTCGCAGTTCCGCAGGCCGCGGTCGGCGCCGCGGAGCGGGGTCCCCTCCGGCGAGGTGCGCTCCGCCGGCGACGCCGCGGGCGGCGACAGCAGCACGCCGGAGCTGCAGGCAGCAGGGGCGGGCCCGTCAGGGGCGTGACAGGTCACCTGCAGGCGGCAGGCAACCGGGAGAGTGTCACTCATGAGCCGAGGGTCGCAAGTCTTTCCTGTCGTCCACAGCAGAAGAGTGTGCCTTCAAAGATCAGGCACAGACGCTAGCCATACGACCTGGCGGGCAGCGCGGGCACGGCAGCCCTCGCACCCGCATCGACGGGCGCGCCACTGCAAGCGGCGCGGCCGTCTCTCACAAGCTGACTCCTTTGCACAAACGCGCCTGCCGCATACGCCTGACGAGCGGTGCCCCGGCACTTACTACGGCCCGGACCTGGCGGGCGACGCGGGCGCGGCAGCAGCCGCGTGCTCGCCAGGCGCGCCGCCTGCGACCGCCACGCCGCCGCCGGCGGGCGGCGCGGCAGGCGGCGCGGCTGCGGGCGCATCCGTGGGCGGCGCATGCGGAGCCGCGGCGGCGGCCGCGCGCTGAGAGGCCGTTGGCGGCGATGGCGATCTGCGCGGGCGCCGCCCTCTTTTCGCCTAGATGTGTGTAGGCAGGGGCGGCGACTCAGACATCCGGACCTGCATGTGACGCATCTGCAGGCAAGCGCCTGCGAGCAACAAGGGAGCAGCTGGCACCAAACTGGAGCGCACTCACAGAGGAGAGATACGAGGAGATGGTGCGCTGCCCGCCAGAGCACTGCTGCCACAAATGAGTTACACGGTTCCACATGTGTTTGCCTGCCCGCCATGCTCTGTGCGGGGCGCGGCGCACCGCGAGCGCCGCGCGCCGCTGGGCGACGCAGAGCGCGAGCGCGAGCGGCCGCTGTACGCGCGCCGCCGCTCGCCCGCGTGCTGCAGCCCGGCCTCGCCGCCGCCGCCGTCGCTGGCGCCGCCGCCGCCGCGCTCCGCGGCCGCCGCGGTCGCCTCCATGGCGCCCGCACGGCCCGGCGCGGAGCGGCCAGCCGCCGGGGACGCGCCGGGGCGCGGCCCTGCCGCGCGCTCCAGCCACGGGTGGCGCAGCATGTCGGCGGCGGTCGCGCGGCGCTCGGGGTCGTACACCAGCATGGGCAGCATGAAGTCCGCGAGCGCGGCAGCCTGCGGGCGCGCGCGCGGCCGGCGCCGCAGCTCAGAGCGTGAGGCACACTGCGATGCAGCCTGTCAAGCCTGGGAAGACGAAGTGCAAGCTGAAAAGCAAAAAAATGCAGCGCTGGGCTGCCGAGCACTGGCCGACACATGCAGGCCAAGCCCCACGCGTCTCTGACCATCAAGCCTGCCAGGGCCGCCGCACAGCACAGGTATGCAAAGAAGTAAGCAGACGCCCAGCCGCCAAGCTGCCCCGGCGCTCCTCTCGGTGCCCACTGCATTGGGCAACCACGGCGCACAGATGAGTCAGTGCATCAGCCCCACTCCGACAGACTCACGGTCAGCTGCGACGGCGGGGGTGCAACCGCCGCCTACGCGAGGGCGTCTGCTCAGTGACAGGTTCTGGCTCATCCCGGCCGAGGCCGGTCGACAGTATAACATGCATTGATTGTGTGGATCGTCATCGCAGCGCCCTGCCACCCGCCCGCACCCCCAACCCCCCAGCCCACTCATAACATTCCCGCCCGGGTGAGTGTGCTAACCACTGCCAGCTGCGCCGGGCCCAGGCCGACGAGTCAGCACCCTGTGCACTAGAGCGCCGCGGGATGCCGGCCGCCCATCAGCTCGTCAGCTTCGCCGCGCCCCGTGCCCGGCGGCGACAAGCGCCGGCGTGGCCGCGCATGCGCAGTCCCATCTAGCTGAGCTACCTCAGGCTAGGCTACCCTAGCATAACCCTAACCTACGGAAAGAAGCCAGCGGGGGCCGCCACCTCGTCGGCCGGCACGTCGTACTTCTCCAGCAGCACGCGGTCGAGCGGCCAGTGGCGCAGCTTGCGGATGTGGCGCAGCGTGCCCTGCCGCGTGAAGAAGTCGCGCGACAGCCGCCCGGCGCCCCACACGCGCCGCGGCATCGGGCCCAGCAGCTCCATGAACAGCGCCAGATGGTCCTCGTCCCTGCACAGTCAGGGTAGGATTAGGGCGGCGGCGCAATCATCAGGGAAAACGTTATCGGTCCGCGTCCCCTACCGCGCGCCCAGCGAGACACGGGGATGCGGTGCGAGCTGCCGCCCCATGCGAGCTGCGCTGTGCGGGCGGCCAGGTGGCACCATAGTCGATTCCGGCATCCTCGGCGACGGCCGCCGCACTGGCTGAGCAGACGGAGTGGGTGAGCTGGCGGCGCGGGGAGGGGCCGCGCCGGTCGTAGTTGCGGCCGCTGCGGGGATCGAAGAGCAGGTCGCCGGTGACCAGCTCGAAGACCATGCACGCCAGCGACCACATGTCCGCCGGCGTCGAGTAGCGCGCCTGCAGCAGCACCTGCGGCCGCCGCCCGCCGGCTCAGCGCAGCCAGGCCCCGGCCGGAACCTGTCCGCCTGCGGCTCGGCCTGCTGCGCGGCGGCCGCCGCGGCCGCCTGCGCGTCCGCCAGAGCCTGCTCTGGACAGCCGCCTGCTGCTCGGCCTGCTGCACGGCGGCCGCCGTGGCCGCCTGCGCAATCGCCAGGGCCTGCTCTTGGACAGCCGCCTGCTGCTCGACCTGCTGCACGGCAGCCGCCAGTGGCCCCATGCGCCAGGCGGAGCAGCAGGAGGATGTACAGAGCAGGCCCTGGCAAATGCGCAGGCGGCCACGGCAGCCGCCGTGGAGCAGGTGGTGCAGCAGGCAGAACTGGCCAGTACCAGTTGTCAATTAGGTGCTCTGCTGACATGCTCGCGCGGAGCAACTTGGAGGGCGCAAAGTCATCGCTTTATCCCACGTGCTGCTTTTCAGCTCACAGCGGGCTGCACTTGCTGCAGCTGGATAAGGACTGGGCACACTGCACGACTGTAGGTGCAGCAATTAGTAGTGCGTGGGGGAACCGGCCTCCCCCAGCACGTCGCACGGCACGCGCATCGCTCTCGGCTGCATTAACGAAGGCTGCGATCATGGGGCATCCTGCAGCCCAGATACCGACAGCCGAAACCATCCCTCCCGCTGTGCCTAAATCCCCTGCCTCAAAACCCTGATTCAGCAGGTTAATTGTTGCTTTGCCTGCATGCCCCCAGGCCCAGAGGAGCCCGCGCCTCGGGGCAGCGGTACTGGCGCGTCTGGATGTCGCTGGTGAACTGCTTGTGCACCCAGCACGCGTTGCCAAAGTCGACCACCTTGCACTTTGCCGCCAGCAGCCGCTCGCCCACGTCTGCCGGCGCGGTGGCCGCGCCCTCCGCGGCTGCAGCCGCCGCCGCCGCCGGTCCCTCGCCGCTCGCCGCTGTAGGTGCGGCGTGACTGGCAGCGCCCCTGCGCGCGTGGGGGCGACCTCAGCGTATGGTCACACGAGCCCAAAGCAGGGTCTTGCCCTGTGCATGCTTTGCTGGGAAGCCAAGCAGCCGCCGGTCGGATGGCAGTTGCTTGACATCCGGGCCTCAAGAGGACGACCGCACCTGCCATCAAAGCCGTCACCAGCCTGCGCGGCGGCAGCGCCGCCCCCGATATACCCGCCGCCCCCGTCCGCGGCGCCCGCCAGCCCGGGCCCGCCGGCGCCTCCGGCCTGTGCGGCGGCCGGCTGCTGTGCAGCGGTGTCGCCCTGCGGCGCCGCGCGCTCCGGGGAGGCGCCGCTCGCGCTCGGGCTGCGACCAGGACCCACCCTCACGACAGATTCATTTACTGAGTGCTCCATGGGTAGACACGTCATGCTTTGCTTTCTGGCTGACAAGCACATGGACGAAACTGGTGACCAAAAACATCTATTACTACACAGGCCGGCACGCGTCAAACGCAAACCACACCACCGGCTCACCTGCAGCCGCGCGCATCGCCGCCGCCCGCCGCGCCGTCGGCGGCGGCCGCCGCGGGCGCATCGGGCACCTTCCGCAGCTTCTTCTTCAGCTTTTTCTTCTGGTTCTTCGTCAGTGCGTCAGCGCCGTTGGCGGCCGCGGCGGCCGCGCACTCCGAGCCAGCCGGCGGGCCTGTGCGCGTGCCGGGGCTCAGACTTTGGCCGCACTCTGCTATGCTCAGCAGTCTCTGCACCCAACGCCACCGAAGAGAAACACACTAGACGCGACTCTTGCCAGAGCAGGGGCCTGCAGATCAGGAATTGCGTCAACAATAGCAGCCGGGTTCCCACATGAAGCTGCCTGGCCAGCCTTGCGGAATAGCGGGCCACACTGTGCGCATGGATGAGTCAGCACGTGTGCAGAGCGTCGCGCTGAGGAGGCTGAACAAAGGCCACTGCAGCTGCGCACCCCTGACGCGCGCACTTCCGCATGCACTCCTCTGTTCCCAGCCCACCACACACAGGCCGCGCAGGCGGCATCGCTGCTTCAGAGAGCCCTTGCACGGCGGATGCGCTGTCGGCACAGGCCGGTGGCGGGCGGGCCGCTGGGCCAGGCCGCGCCTGCCGGCGCGGGCGGCGCGGGCGCGGGCGGCCGCCACCGGCGCGGCCGCAGCGCCTCGCACAGCATCACGTTCTCGGGCTTCAGGTCGGTGTGGATGATGCGCGGGCCGGCATGGATGTAGTCCAGCGCGACCAGGATCTGGCGCGCCAGCCGGCGCACGACCGGGATGGGGATCCCGCGGTAGTCGTACGCCTTGATGAGCGCCAGCAGGTTGTCGCCCAGCACCTGCGGGGCGCGCGCCGGCTCGGCCGGCCGGCGGGGTGCGCGTGCTCACGCGCGTGTGGTCAAAGAGGTGAAGTCCCTTGCACGCTGGTCCTTTGCTTGCAGCAGCTCCGTTGTTCTGCCTCGGGCACCCGCTCACGCCTGTTGAGCCAAGCATTTGTGACAGAGCCGCAAGCATGCCTGACTTGCGCCTCTTTGTATAAACAGACACGAGGGGCAGCTGCGTGTCTGGCTGTGAACTCGCGGAGCCCCGCGCCAGCACAGCCAGAGTCGACTCAACAGCGCACCTCAAACACCATGCACACGTGCTTGCCGTGCGGCCCGACGTGCTCGAAGTGGTCGTAGAGGCGCACGCAGTGCTTCTCATCGAGCGGGTCGCCCGCCGCGATCTGCGTCAGCAGCGTGATCTCGTCGCGCGCCGCGTCGCAGTAGTGCGGAGCGCTTTTTTGCACCTGCGCGCAGGCACCGCGCCTCGACTGTGCGGGACAGCGAGCCGCCGCCCGTTCACTGCTGCCCGCTAGGGGTGAAGTGGCTTCGACTACCGACAGGCCGGGTAGCTGGAAGCCCTGCACGCGGTGGGCCTGTGTAAAGGCACCCTCGACACCGTGCGGCATGCGCAGCACCCTCTTATTTGGCCCACACAGTGCTATCGCCTTCCACACTGGGGAGAGAGATGAAGCTGCACGCGAGACTATCTGTCCAGTGCCTCCCTTATTTCGTCTAGCTGCCAATTAGCCGGCACGTGTCAGGCACCGCACCTTCAGTGCAGCCTCGCGGCCGCTGACAGTGTCCTGCACCAGCCAAACGGTGGAGAAGTGGCCCCAGCCGAGCTTGCGCAGGACCACATAGCGGCCACTCTTGTATTGCTCGCCCTCGCGCACCGGGTGGTAGCCGCCTGCAAACACCACAAGTCTCACTTCAAGCAAAGACAACACGTGCAGGCAGCAGGTGCCAGCTGGTTGGGCCTCCCACACAAGCTGGTTGCGCGACATTCCGACACAGGAAACACAACTGGTGTGCCAGCCACTGCAGCGCAGCAACACCTGCTGCAACACAGTCCACCACTCATACCTGCCCAACTGTGCGCCGCCGCCCAAGCTCAGCTTGATGCATTGTAACACCGCGCGTGCCGCACCCTTTTTGTACCCATCTGTGCCCTCGTCCTCGCTGTCTGAACACTCCTCGCCCTGGCTGGCGCTGTCTGAGACGTCTGACAGCGGCTCCCGGTCCTTGTGCGGCTCGGGGTGCAGCTGGTAGCCCCCTGCCCGCCGCAAGCACAGCTGTTCAGCCAGACACAGAGCTGCAAGCCTCTGCTTGCTCTGCACACTTGAGCAAGTAGCTGCAATTCAAGGCGTTGCAGGTAGAGGTACCTCGCTTGATCGGCTTCTTATTCGGCCGCCTCTTTGCTTTCGCTGGCCCCAACGCGGTTCGTGGCCCTGGAAAACATAACGTCGAGTCAGTACAGAAGCTCCCAAAGAGATGAGCAGGGCAGGTGTCTGCTTTGAGACAGCTTTGGTCGCACCTGCACCGAGCTTGTTCATTGACTGCGTGCCCAGAGTTCAGCACTGCCCAACAGGGCGTTATGCCACTTGCGGCTAATAGTTATAAGCAGCACTGTAGAGTCAACTGCCGGCACCAGCTCGCTTCGCTTTCCAGTATACCCTGACCAGGGTGCCCTAAGGGGGTTTGACAATGAGGTGCGCACATTAGCAGCGGCGGCAGCGGTCTTGCCGTAGCAGCCTACTTGCTGCTCGAGTCTGTAAACAATAATCGGACCTGAGCAGCCGTGAGCAGCCCTAGGTGCGTGCTGTGGCTTGTGCGCGCGGGTAACATGGCCAGTTGGTAACTCTGTTCATGACATCATCATGGTGTGCATGCAGTATTTACAGGTGCATCTGCCAAGCAAGCCACTGGTCCCATCCCAAAACAAGGCAAGCAAAGCGCATGCATGCAGAGGAAGAACCCTCGCCTGACAACTCGGGAGTTCTGCAGGCCTGCATGCAGATCATGACTCTGTAGCAGGTGCTTGTCCTGCAGGGCAGGACCTGACCCCTACGTAAATTGCGGGCTACGCGGCCACGCCCTTCATGGCGCGCCAGGCGGCCGTGTCCACGCGCTTGACCATGGCGCGGATCTGCGCGCCAGGGCCCAGCTCCCACAGCTGCGCCGCGGGACCGTTTCCCGGCGCGCGCGCCAACGCGACCAGCGTCGCCTCCCACTGCACCGGCTCCACCAGCTGCCGGCGGCGCACAGGGCATCGGGAGCGGATTTTGCACTGAGCAAAGCCATGCGAAGGTCCCCAGGGGTCGGTCGGCGCATGCAGGCTGGCACCACTCGCTGCACCCAAGCGGCCTGGCCTCAACCTTTTGCGAAATATTAAAAGCGCTGTTGCTCGCATCCGTGTTGGCCTGGGGTGGAGCTACAGCTGCCCGGCGGGGCGGAGGTGCAGCACACTCAGAGAGCCGTCGAGCGCAGCGCCTGCGCACGCAGGCACAGGGCGCAAGAGCAGGGCGCACGCGGGCGTCACGCAACTCTGTACTTGATCAGCAGGCGGGGCGGGCCGCGCCTGGCGCGCCAGCAGGCCCGGGATCGCGGCCGCGCTGGGGAAGGGCGCGGCCGTGACGTTGGAGTAGACGGGGATGCGCGGCTCGCGAAAGCTCACGCGCGCCAGCGCCTGCGCGCGCGCAGCCACCGCCACTGGCGCGCCCGCACGGTAGCGAGGCGCCCGCCCTGCGGTGCGCGCGCTCCAGCGAGCAGGCCCACTTGCATGGCAGCCCCTCATGGCCGTAGCCCCAGCACCTAGAGGACGGGCCCGTCGAGGAGATGAAAGCGTGGTGGGCAGGGCAGCGTCAGACGCGCGCCGGCCGGGGCTGCCCACCTGGACGAGCGCCGCGCGCGCGGGCTCCATGAGCGGCGTGTGGAATGCGCCGCTCACCGGCAGCGCCGCAGCCTTCACTGCGCCGGCCTTGATGGCCGCCGCTTGCACCTGCCGCAGTCTCCCACGCAGCGCGTCACGGACAAGCATGGCCCCACCTGAGCCGCCTGCATGTCCACAAAAGCTGACTTGTGCGCTTCACCCTGCCCATGGTGCTGTTTCAGCTGGACTCTGACTGCTACTGTTTGCAGCATGCAATCGCGTTCAGGTCGGCAGAGTGTGGCATGCGCTGGCTTCAGGCACAAGCCACAGACAACACATGTCCTCAGCAGCGTTTGGCTTGCGCGCTATTCAATGCCTTGCTTCACGCCTCTGCACCAGCCCTGCTGCTAAAGCAGGGCATGCCTTCACGCGCGCACCCGCGCGACCAGGAGCAAGTCACGCCTTTGGACAGGGCCCCGTCGCATGCATCCAGGGCTGGCGAGCACGGTGCCACGCATGCCGCGCGCGGCCGGCAGGCTTGCGCGGCGCGAGGCGCGCGCGCGCCTCAGCGAGCGCGTCCTTGTGGCCGGACACGACGCGGCCGCTGGGGAATAGGAGGGTGGCCACTTGGCACACTGTGCCCGGCGGCAGGCGCGCGCGCGCCGCGCCGCACAGCGCCTCCAGCGCCTCGTCGCCCAGGCCGACGACGGACAGCATGCCGTGCGGCCGGCCGCCGGCGCCCGCGGCGACCGCCATGCCCGCGCCGCGCTGCTGCACCACCTTCGCGCCCGGCTTCTGCTCACCGGGTGAGACGTCAGAAGCGCAGGCTCTGTAGGAGCTGGCGCTGTAGTCAGGTGCGGGACCCAGAGTGCCGTTGCGACCCCCGTGTGCAAGACTCATCAATGCAGCCATGGACCCTGTTGTCTGCTGCCGCCGCGCTAAGTCATGCCCAAGCCGCACTGTCTCACCGCAAATCCTGCCTCCATAGGGCTGCTCTGCCACAATCCGTACCATGCTTGGACACAAAGATACAAAGAAAGGTCGAGAGCGCCTTACTAAACACGCAAAGCATTCATGTCGCTTTGCGCGGTGCACGGTGCATCACTGCTGCGACATGCATCTTTTGGCCTCCATCAGCACCTAGCGCTGATGCTTCCCTGACGATCACACTGCGTCGCGGGAGGCGTGCCTGCAGGCCGTCCTCGAAGCTCAGCGCCCCCGCATGCACCAGCGCGCAGTACTCGCCCAGGCTCAGGCCGGCGGCTGCGCTCGCGCTCGCGCCAGCCGCAGGGTCGTCGGCCGCCAGGCGCGCCGCGGCCGCCTGGCGCCGCCGCAGCGCACCCCCTGGGTGTGGGCACAGCGCCATGAAGTGCGCGCTGCCGTCAGCCTCATCAGCTGACCATTACCGACATCTTGCTCGTGTGCTGCGCGCTCGACGCAGTCCCCGGCAGGGACCGCGAACAGTGGACCCAGGACATATTCAAAGCGCAAAGGGAATGCTGCGTGGCCCGCCGGGACCATGTCAGTGCTGGCGCCATAACGAGCTCTAGCACGTGCAACGGCGCCGCGCTCCAGCACATGCGAGCAGCGCTTCTGGGTATAAGGCAAGCAATTACGTACATGGGGATCGCATGCAGCAGACGCCGGGCGATGCAGCTAACAGGTCAGGCACACGGTGGAGCGTACCAGGCCGGCGACGAACAGCGCCGGCTGCGCGATCGCCGTGTCGTCCAGGCGCGCCTGCGGCCCCTCCAGGCACACCTGCGCCGCGCGCTCCGCTCGCCGCAAGCCCGGCAGGCGGCCGGCCGGCTGGGCGTCCCACAGACGCCTACGCGCGGAGTTCATGGGCGGACGAGGGGCAGCTCGCGGCGGGCAGCATGCCGGGCCTGGCGCGTGCCGGGCGCCGCGCCTGCAGCAGGTCGTAGCCGAGCACGCGCCGCGCGACCGCCAGCATCTCCTTGACGGCCGGCACGTCCTTGCTGTCCTGGGCGGCCGCGCGGCCTGTCAGCGCTCTCTGCGTCATGGTGCAAGCAAAGTGCGGTCCGGGCCCGGACAGGACACCCAGTCAGCGTTGACCTGCAGGGACCTGCTGTACGTGACAGGGCTTAGCCGCGGCGCAGACCTCTGTGCACTGGTCCACCCTGCTGGCACAGTATTACGGCTCCAGGAGGTGTGCAATAAATCAACACACAGCACGGCCTGCAGCCTGCGGCAGGCTGTGCAGCCTGAGCGGCTCTGCGCTCCCTGGCATGCGGCCGCGCAGGGGAGGCACCTTGAGCATGCCGACCGCCTGGGAGCCCTGCCCCGGGAACAAGAACGCGACGGGCGCTGCTGGCGGCGCGGCCGCCCCGGCGGCCGCCGCGCGGGCAGCCGGCGGCGCCGCCGCGCCCGCTGCTGCGCTCGCGCTCGCGACGGCGCCGGCAACGGCACCCGCGCCCGGCATGGCGCGGGCGCCTGCTCCCGCGCCGGAGCCTGCTTTGGCGCCCGGCCCCGCGGCAGCCTCCGCCTCGAGCTGCGCGGCCCGCACGGCCTTGGCCGCCTTGGCGGCCTTGCGCTCTTCCTGGTCGCGCGCGCGCATGCCCTCCTCTGCGCGCGCAGGGCCTCGCTGTCAGGGGACGCCCTCTTGCTCCTTGCAGTGAGCACGCTGTGCTGATGAGCAACAAGGTGGGCACGTGCTGCAAGCTCCGCACATGCACCTTGTACCACAATTTGTGCGTGCATGGAAGCAGTCGGACGTGAGTCATTCATTCCCTTCATACCTTCACATACCCCATAAATCGCTCAATCAGGTTGCTCGCCGAAGCCGAAGCCACAATTTGTCCCATGCGGAAATGAGCGTGTTTGTTCCAGCGTTACGCACCGCAGCGTGCGCGCTGCGAGCTGCCGCGCGGTGTGGCGCCCCGCGGCGCGGCGCACCGGGATACGGATGCTTGTAATTTGCGGGCCACGTGCGCACGGTGGCGTACCCGTAGTCGTACAGCGCCCACCAGCAGCCCACGTCCTTGTGCGGCACGCGCACCTTGGCCACCTTGGCGTACTTGGCCTGCAGGCGCGCGCGCGGGGTTAGGGTAGGGCCCTATACCCTATTCTGGCCCAGGTTCCTCAGGCCCAGGTCGGTTGGCCGCGTCGCTTTCCCAGGTGCCGCACACAGGTGCCACGAAGCGACCTGGCGTCATGGAAGGCCGTGCAGTCCTGGGCATGCGCGCCACAGTGCTGCACTTGCCGCACGGCTCTTCAACACTGACCATGCCTGCCCTCCAGCCCTGCCGCATCATCACTGTGGTCCGCATGTCATCCAGAGCAGCTCGAGGCGCTCTGACCCATGGGCATAGCCAGAGGACCTAGGGGGAGTGGCACCTGCAAGTCCAGGAGCTGGGTGCATATGCACTCATCCTCGATGGCCACGTCGACGGCCAGCTTGCACCCGGGGTCCAGGTACGGATCATAGTCCTCTGTCCTCACGTCCGGGTCTGCGCCGCGGCTCTGGCGCCGCGGGAGAGGCCTCTTGCAGAGCACAGGCACGCTTGGTGCTCACTGTTCAAGTGACCTCCATGCTGCCCAGTGTTACACGCAGGGGCTGCAAGATTGCCGCAGCGCTGCGAAATCATGCTACGAGCTGGCTTGTGACTACTGGATGCAAGACTTGTTGCAGGCGTTCTGTCTCGCAAACGTGACGGGGCAGGGCAGGAAGGTTCATAGGCGGGCGCGATGCCTGTTGGCCTGATGAACAGGCGCCGCGCCGCGCGCGCTCGCAGCGCGGCGGCCTGCCGGCAGCCGGCTGCGGGCCCGGGGGCGCACCAGCAGGTACTCAAAGATCTCCAGGTAGCCGTCGTAGTGCGCCAGGTATGCCGCGCGGTGCAGCGGCGTGAAGCCGCGGTCGTCGCGCTGGTTCACCTCCGCGCCGCAGTTGAGCAGGTGGTGTAGCTGCGCGGCAAACCCACGCAGTCTCAGGCGGAGGGCACTCGTGGCGCGCCGAGATGCGCGGCGATCCGAAGCGGCAGTGACAGTGAGCGCGCCATGTCCAGCTGACGGTACGTGGTGGCAAAGTGCACGGGCGCGCCGGCGCCGTTGTCCTGGGTCAGGTAGTAGGGGTCGCGCGCCATGACCTTCGCCAGCTCCTCCGGGTCGCCCAGGCGCACCGCGCTGTAAAACGCGATCGGCTTGTACCAGGGCTGCGGCGGGTAGCGCCCGCAGGCGGTCATGTCGCGCGGCATGGCTGCTGCTTGCGCTGCACGGATCGGGGAGCTCGCTCCTTCAGCCGTGTAACATGCCCTGCTCATGTAACCTCTGCAGGGTACCCTGGCGCCCAGTGGCAGAACAATGGGGCAACCGGGATGACTTCCACCAACTTGCAGGAACACAAAATACCGCTGTGAAGCGCGCAATTGCGTGCGTGACGTGCAACGTATGACGTGTCTAGCCACTATCAAAGTCTCGTGCAACCAAAGCTGAAGTGCGGGCGCCATGCTTCACCTTGCCGCAAGGCTGCAGGGGCTTGCGGCGGGCGCGCCGCGGCTGTGCAGCCTGGCAGAGGGCTCTGGCCCCCTGGTGCCGCTGCCAGCGCTGTGCCACATGCTGTCTACGTGCAGCAGCGCGCAATTACAGCTGCTGGCTGGCGCCCGTGCGTCGCAGCTGAGCAGCCTGGCGCCGCTGGCCGCACGCTGGGGCACGCCGCTGTGCGCCGAGCCCTGCGGAGCCGGCAGGCACGCTGCGGGCTTGCGCAGGGGGGTGCATGCGTCCGCAGCCAGCCACGCGGCGCCAGCTGCAGGCGCTGAGCAGGGTGCAGCGAGGGCAGCCAGCGGCTGTGCTGGCGGCGAGCAGGGAGGCAGCGGTGCCGCGGCTGCAGAGCAGAGGCGCTTGCAGCAGAGCCTGGCATCTGCGCAGCTGTGCCGCGGCCTGCATGCGTCCGCTGCCAGCAGTGCAGCCACTGCGGCGCAGCGTGAGCGAGAGGGGGCGAGGGAAGGCAGCAGCGCCACCTCCATGGAGCACTCGGACGACGAGTCGGTGGAGGAGCAGCGGCGGCGCCTGCAGCGCGGCGTGGTAGCCGCGCTGCAGCAGCGGCTCAGCGTCGGCGACGAGGCCGTGGACTGGGGCGACGAACGTGTCATCCTGCACAGCACGTACCACGACTACCAGTTCAGCGCAAAGGCCTTCTATGTTGGTGCGCTTTGAGTGGCACTCCATCCAGCGCCGAGCGTGCTGGCCGTCCGCTAACCTTTGTTTGTCATTGTGCGATTGTGGGAGTCAGGCGCGCCTGCCACTTTCAGACCGCGGCGGCGCAGTGCAAGGCCTACTTTCATCAAAAAGCAGTGTATGCGAAAGCCACACTGTCGGTTGCATGATGCTGAGGGCCTGCCCGCCAAAAGCTGACGAAGGCTCGGGACCGCGCGCAGGCCGCAGCCTGAGCCAGCAGGCGAAGCAGCTGTACAGCGTGGCGGCGCAGCGCGGCTTCCCCAGCTTCTGGAACACCGCCGAGTGGCGCCTCATCTGCCTCGGGCCGCGCCCGCCCGCCGCGCCAGCCAGCCCCTCCGCGGTCGCCGGCGAGACAGAGACGGTGCCGCACCATCATGACCACGGCGCACTGTCTATGCTGCAAGCCCTTCGCATGCAGCCCGGCTGCTCATTGTCTCATTCACAGTGAAAGCACTCCAATGATGACCTTTAACAGACTATTAGCAGGTGAGCTCGGTCGTTGCTTGCCAGCTGACCATAGGCTGCTCGCCGCGGCGCGCAGACTCATTGTAATGATCTGCCTGTGCTTGCGCATCGGAGGGCGTAATGCGATGTGCCCCCGTGGTGCGCACTGCATGCCGTGGGGTGTGAGATGCAGGTGTGAGCCATGCCCGCGGCTCGCAGGGCCTGCCCTATGATGAGCCGTACGTGGCCGTGTTTGAGAACATGGACACCGTCGTCTTCTTCAACGGCTGCGGCAACGAGGCGCACCTGTGGCAGCAGTACGCCGGGGGCGCCCTGTCCACGCGCGAGACGGAAGGCGCGGCGCCCGGCAGCCGGCCACCTAGCGGCTCCGCACTTGTCAGTGAGTGCTGTGCACGCGATGGCGGGGCCGACTGAGCCAGGCGCGGACAGCGGCGTGGTCATGTCGGTGTGTGGCTCACAACGACACTGGCATGCAAGCAGGCGTCAGGGGGTCCCTGCGGGATGCAAGCTGGTGAAGGGATTGCCGGAGGGTGCTGGCGGCTGAGCAGGGCGTGGCTGCATCGCAGCCAGGCGACAACCTGGCGCCATGGCACACATCCCACAGGCTTCGCCCCGAGCGGGGTCGGCCTGCGCGCGCAGAGTTCCGCGTGTTTGTACGGCCGCAGATGTCAAGCGACACTGCCATCTTGCCAGACAGCATCGGCCTCAAGGCCGCGCAGCCGGACAAGATCAAGACCATCGCCTACCTGCTCGCGCAGACGGTCGCCCTCCACTTCTATGAGACGTGCGCCCCTGCTTGTTTGCCTCCGCAGTCGTGCCGCTACTACATGTGCAGCTGGATCCGTGTGGCGATGTGTGGCCTCTGCACAAGCCATGCGGCAGGCAGTTGGACACTTCCCTCGCTCCAATGCATGACAGCAGTGCGGAACTTGGAGGCCTGGGTGCGTGGCAGCCCAGCGGCCGGCAGCGCGGCGGCGGCCCGATCATTGCGCGCGCGCACAGCAGGGAGGTGCACATGGTGCTGCGCGCGTCCCAGGATAGCAATGCGGAACATGGAGGCCTGGGCGCATGGCACCCAGCGGCCGGCGGCACAGCAATGGTCTGACCCCCGCGCGCGCGCGGCAGGGAGGTGGACACGATGCTGCGCGCGTTCCAGGATATCAACGCCGACATGGAGCGCACGGGCGAGCTGGTGGCGGCCATGGCTAAGGGCGAGCTGCTCAAGATGGTCGCGCGCAACAACGTGATGCGCACCGGCATCCTGTCCAGCAAGATCGGGCTGACCAAGCGCTTTGACGCGGCCTGGCGCGACGCCGAGTGCTCCCGCATCTACGAGCACCTGCGCGAGGAGATGGAGATCGAGCGTCGCTACGAGGACCTGGAGGTCAAGGTGCGGCGCCGGCGGCGCGGCGTGCCCGGTACATTGCCTGTCCATGGCCTGCTGGGGCGCGGCGCAGGGACAGGGCAGCGATGGGCAGCGCCGGCGGGCATTTAGCACCGGAGTCGTTGAACACGAGCATTTTTCGTTCAGTGTGTGCAGCCTTGCTGGCTGGTGGAGGCTGTGGCATCGCCATGCGCGCATGTGGGGTGTCAACTGGCCAGGCCGGTTCTGCTTGCCGGGCCATGCATGCGCTCTGCATGTGCATCATGCAAGGTTAGTCGATGGTTCGTCCAGGATGCAGGGTTTTGTGCGCAGCGGCGCAGCGTCCAGGCAGTCATGGCATAGCAAAGCATCGGCGTGAGCGTGCCGAGCGCATGCGGCTCTGCGCTCGCAGACACCGAGCGCGTGTGGGCGGCGCGCGCAGTTTGACCTCATCCAGGACAACCTGAAGTACTTCCTGGAGATCATCCAGAACAAGAAGTCGGACTTCCTGGAGTACCTGATCGTCATCCTGATCGCCGCCGAGATCTTCGTGAGCCTGTTTGACATGTGGACGCGCGACGCTTTCTCAGGGTAGCCTCAGGGTAGCTGTGGTGGGTCGTTGTATTGGTAGGTTGGTGGTAAGGGTAGCGCACATTAGGCGCACGACACACTGACCGGCATCATCTGACTGGCACGCGAACCGTGCAGCTTTACACCAGTACTGCCCAACACATCTTGATGTCACGCCTGGGCGCTGGAGCGCTCCCGAATAAACTATTTGCACATTGCAGATGCGTCTTCCTGCACGCCCGCACTTCAAGCAATACCTGCACACCAAGCGATTCTGCACAAATGCATCTATCGTGGCTTCAATGCCCCCGAGCAGCAAAGCAGAATGAGAAACCAATTGACAGCAGTCCGGAACTGTGCTGCTAGGGCTGGCACATGGGTCGCACATAGGTTGCAGCATGCACCCAGGGGCATGGTGCGACCTGGGTGCGCCTGCAGGCAGGGCATTGCCATGCATGCTTAAGACACATGGACAGTCCTGAGCTCAGGGATGCCTCGCTTGAGTGAGCGCCCCCCCTGCCCCAACACGGCACAGCGCTTGAAGTCCACCCACTCTTGCAAAGACACGCCCCGTCAAAAGCCCAACAGCGCGCCTGCCCTCGGAAAACGCCCCACAGGATGTGCAGCAGGCTGGCAGCAGGCCGGGCAGCTGGAAGCGAACGCTCCTCCGCGGTCACAAACGACCTGGATTCCGAGCAAACATGATGGGCCGCAGGCATGCAGCCCGCAAAGGCACCAAGACGGGAAGGGCTGTCTGCCGTGCGGCGCGGGCGCTGGGGCCGCTCAGTCCTCCTTGAACGCGCATGCGGCGTGCCTGGGCGAGCCCACTCCCAGCTTCGCCAGCTGCAGGCGCGCCCAGCGCTCCCCATCTTCGCGGCGCGCGCACACAGCGGTCAGTCGCAACCTCGCACCCTGCCTGCGAGACAAAGCCACGGCGCTGCAGGCGGCCTCATGCTGCACTGACGGTGTGCTTTGCTTGCAGAGCAACAAGTTCTTATACATCCATGCTGTTGCTGCGTGGGTGAAGAGAAGGAGCGGGCTAAGGCCAGTCGCCGGGGGCGCGCCGCCGAGCGACGTTTTTAGCACCGCGGCGATCTTGGGGCTCCAGCTGCCGTCCACGTTGGCAGCCAGAGCCTCAGCGTCGGCGAGGCCGCCGCAGCGCAGGAACAGGACAGGCTCGCGCGGGTCGCTGCTGGGTACTGCAGGCGCGCAGCAGCACGCCCTGTCAGTCACGTGCTCGGGCTCTCGTGCAGCACCCTGAGAACACCACCGCTACACCGGCCCTGTGCAGCACACCACGTGCTCCATCTGTGCTTTAGCTCCTGGCGGGCTCCCACAGGTCTACCACAGGTGTCGCACCGGGTTGTTCTCGCAGCAGCCTGGCTCTGAGCTGCACAGCAACGCGCAGGCAGAAAGCCTGTTTGCAGGCCCTGAGCTGTGCCACTTAACCACTTGAACACTCCTCTGCATGCAGACTGGACCGGGCCCCTGACCTATTTTCCATGCTGTGCAAAGCAAGGCATGAGGCAAGCAGTGAGGGCGCAGTAGGCTCGCACTGGCTTCGTACTGCCATGCAGCCTTCACGTCTGCTTTGGCATCGCGCGGTGCTGCAATCGCCACGTGGGCAATGCAGTCCCCGGCGCCTGCCATACCCTTCGCAAGCGTGCGCCCCCGCCCGTCGCCATCCAGGGCATCCGCACGGTTGCTTTGATCTGTACGCAGGTGCAGTTGCACGCCCAGTGGAGCATCCACAAAGCCCCCCTCGAGCAGCGCAGGCTGCGGCCGGGCCTTGCGGCGCTGCTGTGTGCTGTCCGCGCTGGCCATCCCTGCAAGGCGCGCCGAGCGGCGTCCACGCTAGTGCAAAGGTGTCCGCAGCACTGTATGGGCACCCAGAGGCAAGGAAAGGGTCAGTGGTGTCCGGGCTTCGTGCTGTGCCGCAGACAGGCTGTCAGGGACTGTGGCACAAGCGCCACGAGCGCATTGTGTCACGCTCCCACCAGTGGAGCCCGGGGAGGCACGCAGCCCGCTGGAAGGGCGAGTGACGCGTGGAGGGAAACCAATCCGCTGCCTCCGCCACTTTGAATCAGCAAGCCCTTATGTTAGGGATTACCAGAAAAGGCTTGCCGTACAGCAGCCTTGCCCTGCTTTTTTACAGCGCGGGCAGAAGATAGTGTTTGTGAGCATCACGCCATACGCTGTTGACACTGGTAGTCAAGAAGCGAATTGACAGAGTTTAAAGCAGCTGCATACGCTCTGCCGTGTGTGCGCTTGCTGGCTGTGAACACCCCGTATGGCAGCAAGCTTCCACGACTTACTGGCCACAAGTGATGCTCTCCGCCTGGTAAGGTGCGGCGCATGCGCGTTTCCGGTGCGGCGTGGACGCTCCTCGCTGTCAGCGCCGGGACGCTGGCTGGTATCCTGTATATTCACGACGGCCAGCGCCAGGAGAGGGAGGTGTGCCTCTGATGCCACTTATTGCTTTTTCCTTTTACATTCACACTATGCGTCCAGCCTCGCAGCGTGACGTGCCAGCAACTGCGCCCTGCTGGAGCACCTTGAGCCAGCAGTGGTGCTCAAGCTCTTACAGTGTGAGAGCCCTGGTGTGTGCTGGCCGTGCAGAACCTCCACAAGGGTGTGCTCAGGGACGAAGAGCACTATGCGGCTCGGCAGGCTCAGCTGCGCCAGGAGCAGCGCTAAGGCAAGCGCCGCATGCAAGTTGACTTGAGTGCTGCATGCTAGGTAGTTGCCAATTACCTAGCATGCACCAATAGTTGGTGATCCCCTGAGAGAGAAAGCATTGCTTTCAAAGCAAGACCGCGCTTTCAGTACAGGAACCTCAAGGGCGTTGTATAACGGATTAGAAGAATGTTAAAACTCGTCGTGTAAGGAGCTGCACAGGCACTCAAGCTGATAGCACGCACACTTGCCTGGGTGCTCGCAACCCATGGCACAGCTCATGCACTGGTAGTGCGCAACATAAGGGTCACGAAATGCTGCATCCGCTTAAGTGACGTGCGCACCACAGCGTCACAGGGTGACTGGGGCGAGGCGCATTGCACGTCGCTGTGCAACAGCGCTTCACAGCACAACAGTGGGAACCGCATACAAGCAATTCATAGTGCATCACCGCTAATACCAAATCGCACACGAAGCGGTTCATGGCGCATCGCCGCTATTTATCTGAGCCTAGCCTACATGTTCAAACACAAGGGATGTGATACCATCCACGCTGTAACCCCAAAATAGCGACTTGTTGGCCCAGTGCGCTGTTGTGCACCCATGCAGGCCTCCCAGAACCATGGACTCATACAACAGCCCCGGCTCGCGGACATCCGGCTGCTACACACAAAAAGAGAGACAGTCACAGCGCACA
>JAABUY010003116.1_pt1 | contig 18701 bp, 7 predicted proteins | sample 5560271 | NCBI WGS metagenome assembly JAABUY01 (sample SAMN10711886, study PRJNA513374) | rock metagenome | isolation source: Antarctica rocks | place: Antarctica: Victoria Land, University Valley
TTTCTTCTGCAGATTTACCTTCAACTGTCACAGCCACATCATCAATATAGCTAGGTATTTTGATTTGTGGGTCTGTGTGTTGTTTTTTGACTTGGGTAAACAGAAATCTGATGTAGATCAGAAATAAATCACAGCTTATAGATACACAGTTATAGAATTTCACTAGACAGCATGATATAGCATAAGTATATTTTTTCTTTCAATATTTAGTGTAATTTAAAGATAATTTATTTTCATTTTAATGACCTCTAATCTATATAATGCAGTGTAATAAATTATTATTCTTTAAAAAGTTAAAGTTATTTAAATTATAATTTTATGAGTCTTTTATCTATAAGAGATTTATGAGTAAGATATGTGACAATGTAAAACACTATATTAAGATAGTTATTTGATGAAGTTTTGATGTTGAGATCTTATATTGATAAAGATTAACAATTGATAAGTTTTAAAATATTTATGAACAAAAAGCTTTCTTTATAGCTCTTTGCTTATTTATTGTTATATAAAAGGTTTGAATGTATAGATCTGACAACTTAACAGAAGTAATAATTGTCTTTTATGACAGTAACAGACAGCAGTTTTTAATAGAAATTTACATGTAAATTTTGCTTATTTTATAAATCATACTTGCAATCATGAAGCAATATAGATGAAAATTACAAAAATGAAAGATCTTTATATATAAAATAATTCTATCTATTCTGTTTTTTTTTAATAAAAACTCATTGTTGTAGTTAATTTTATAGGTTTTAAGTGTAAATACTGTCTTGTTGTATAGACTTGAACAAAGTATTTGATTATGTTGATAGCATTGTTATTTCACTATAACTACTTGTAAAATTTAATGAATGATAGACACATATATATATAATAATTCTGTCTACTCAGATTTACAGAATTAAGTGTTTAGTTGTGATTTTAACATCAAAATGTTGTTGTTTGGGTGTGTTTTCGAAGGATTTAAATGTTGGAGCCAACATTGTAGCTTAAACACCTTACACATGCACGTGCAGCTAGTGGTCAAACCAGAGGTTGACGAATTTCCGTGTGTTCACAACAATAAATAATACACACAGATTTCCAATCTCACAATCCCTCGTCCTCCAACCGGTGGGCTGAGCCCCGGAGCGTCGGAGAATACCTTTGGTGGATTTGAGTCGTTTGCTGGCCCCGATCTCTGACATGTGCGGTAAAGGCTCGAGTCCCTTCGACGTTGGGGACGGCACCCGTTGGACGTCCAGGCACAGTGCACCACACTGGGCCCTCGATCGGAATAGTCTCGAGGTCCTGGTGCTGATGGGCAGTGTACCATGGTGATGGATCAACGCAAGTCAAAGAAGACAAGGTCATACGGCGAATCACCTCACGACGCCCGCACTTCAAAGTTGTCAGGCGGTCCATTAAAGGCCACGCGGTCTGGTAGGCGCTCATCGTTGAGCGATCGGAATCGATCCGAGTCCCTCATCGCAAAAGGTCGAAAAGAGGATACGGAAGTGCGTGCAAGTGGACATAGCTCAAGGACGAAGGACCAAGACGTGGACGTGTCCGGCCAACTGCAGACGTCTGTTTGGGAGGATGGTTGCCCACAGCCTGGTCATGGTCCGCAACAATCACAAGTTTTGCGACCTTGCCAACCTTCAAGAACTGTGAGCGCTAAATCCCGGGGCACGAGACGTTGCCCGAGTCTGCAATCTGGCGATAGTCTTTTGATGATGCCCTTCATAAGTCATGGCTCATTGTTACGGTATAGGTCGGCGTCAATCCATCGACGGTAGAAGTGACGATTGCCGTCTTGGGCGCCGCAGGTGTTGGCAAATCTACGTTTATCCGGTGCGCTCTGGACTTGAAGCAACCGGCAAGCTCACCCGCATCAGTGAAGAAGATGTCGCTGGATGGAGTGGTATATCATGTTCGGCTGCTTGAAATTGGGCTGGGCAGTATACATATCACTGCGGATCAGCAGGTCGAGTGGCCAGAGACAGTGATGGATCAGCCGATGACGCAGGTTGACGGTGCATTAACCTTGTACGATGTGATGAACAAGGAGAGCCTCGCACATTTGCCGGAGCTTATCAGTGAGTTTATAAAATCCAAATCATTCTACGAGGACCTGTCGAGGCTTTCCTCAATCCGCCTGGATTGCGAAAGTCAATTTGTAGAAACTTATACAAATGTGCCACGATTTTCGTCAGGCAAAGTCGCTGATTCTGCGTGATCAGATGCTTTCTCCAAGGCTGCAATACCTTGTGTTCTTGTATCTTGCAAATGCGACCAATCGCCAGACTCGAGACAGCTTAACCCTCGCATCATTGAACAGATAGGCACCTCGTTTGGCCCAGGTATGGGAGGAATTGATTCCTTCGAAACATCAGCCGATTACCCAGAGAGTCATAAACGCTGCATATCAGTTGTCTTGAGAGCGATAGTCTCAAGAGGATCAGGTCGGTCCTTTCTTGGTGCACGTACCAGCCTTGTCTATTACCGTGGCCGCGGCGTATTTATCTTCACTATAGCATTTTTTGGCTATGACTTGATATGCAGAAAGAAGCCACAAATTTTCAGTGGCTTTGTCATCCATTGATCACTGAAAAGGGCTATCATCAGTGTCAACACAGCTGGTGGGGTATAGATGTACCATCAATGGTTGTCCGTCAGCTTACACATCCAATGTTCATTAGGCGCGACAGAGCTCTCAACGCCATCACTTCGGAAGCGTGCATCGACTTCAACCCAAGCATGTGCACGAGCGGGATCCACAGCTGGTCCGGCCAAACACGGTCGAGCGAGCTCAGAATTACTGGGCTCAGCGCATGGAGGCCTGATGCCACGGCCCGCACCAGCCGACCCGGGTTGTGTAGATCGCTCTCCTAATCCTAAGGTGGCATTATTTCGTGCCACATCTGCTGCGAGGCCAGCAAGTGCCGTAATGACCAGAGCATCACTGCCGCAAGTTGCAGTGGACAGTACTTTAGACGAGTCCGCAAAACAGCACGGTGACACCAGTACGCTGTTTTCTGAATCTCCCTATCCAGCATTCTCAAATTTGCCAATTCATGAGGTGGCTCCAGAACCTTGTGCGACGGATTTGTCTGTCCACGACTACGTTCTGGATAGGGGTAACGGCCAGGAGAATGTCTACCTTCACTCCAAGGAAAACAAAACCTCGGGCGGAGGAAGTGAGGAGGTGTTGGTGCGTTCCTGTAAGGATGCCGGCTATACCTTTGACGATTTGGTCGATCGACTTCTGGCTCAACCAATGTCTAAGTCCGATTCCAAGTACTCGGCGATGTTTCTCTGCCTCTATCGCAAATTTGCAGCACCGGCAGATCTACTGGCGGCCATCCTCGACCGCTTTGAGGCTCTGGAGAAGGGTCACCAACCCCAGATACTACGGGTCAGTTCGCAGTTAAGGCACCTTAGAATTATGGCGCAGTGGGCGGCTGGCTACCCTGGAGACTTCGCGCATCCATTGACACGACGACGCATGACCGAATTCATCATGGTATTCGCATGTAACAGGGTCTTTGCAGTAGCTGCTAAAGAGATGGGCAATTACCTCGAAATAGTTTCAAGTGATGATGACACCAATTGGGCATGTTCTGATGCAGAGCGGCAAAGAACAAACACAACTGATACTCCCATGGCCAACGTTTTACCCCAGGGCTCGCCACTCAACCTAGATGCTAATCCGGTGGACGATACTGGCAAATCCTACGACTGCAAGGTGACTGGGAAGGCTTTCAGTGTGACCGCGAGGCATTCTGCAACGTCGTCAGATTCCTCAATTATGGGCAGGTCTGGAAGCAATTCAACAGGATCCGTTCAGACGTTGCAGAACAGCCTCGAGAGCGCACAACGACAAGCTCGGCTCCTTATTCCCTTTCCGAGGAGTCCCTTGACCAAGCTTCAATGGCACGAGTTTATGGAAACTTCTGCAGATGATATTGCAAGAGAATTGACAAGAATCGACTGGACTATGTTCTCCTCCATTCGGCCACGGGATCTTGTGCGGCATGTGGGCTCCCAGACTGGCCAAAAAGAGAAGTGTAAGAGCCTTGAACACATTGACAGGATGATCGGCCAGTTCAACCATGTGGCATACTGGGTTACCAACTTGATACTGCTACGTGAGAAACCGAAACATCGGGCTAAAGCGCTGGAGAAGTTCATGGCCCTTGCCTGGGTCAGTGTACAGCACCATGACCGCCGAGCTAAGAACTAACGCGAGCACAGAAACTCCGCTATCTCAATAACTATAATTCACTTGGAGCAGTCATCGCAGGCATCAACGGGAGTGCTGTACTCCGTCTGACGCAAACTCGGGAGCTTGTCGCACACCAGGCGCAAAAGGATTTCATGAGGCTTGAGATTCTGATGGGGACCCAGAAAAGCCACTTTGCCTATCGATTAGCATGGGAAAACACGTCCTCGGAACGGATTCCTTTCCTACCGCTCCATCGACGAGACTTAGTATCCGCGGAGCAGGGCAACAAGACTTTTATCGGTGACCGTATCAATTGGAAGAAGTTTGAGGTTATGGGTGAAGTAATTGTAGGGATTCAAAAGAGTCAAGGCACGCCATATCCGATTATTCCCAGGAACGAGGACATTCAGAGGCTGATATTAGAGAGCCGGATCATCAAGGACGATGATGTAAGCACCAATTTCTCTCTCTCTTCACTGCACCGTCTCTCGTTCATCCATTCTATTGCCGATGCCGAGTACTTGTGGACTGCTTCACCCGGTGCCTTACCCCATCCGACCATCCTGACTGCATTTTACTTCGCTCCAGGGCTGGGAACTGATGCACAGGTGCAGCAACTGTACGAACGGAGCATACAATTGGAAGCACCAGGCGGAAGTGAAATTACGACAAAGAAGAAGTTTGGTTGGTTTCAACGTTGACGTGATGCGGTACTACTGATATAGATTCACCTGGACATCCGTTCGCGTTTCCGTTGGAGTTTTAGAGTTTGTCGGTACGCCGATCTTGGACGTCTACTGGGTCGAAGCAGATACTGCAGGGGGTCACAGGCGCTCTTCGTGTACGCAGTCCTTTGCTGCTTCCCTGGGCGCTTGGCGCTTGGCGCACCGATGCCCTTGAGTAGGCCCCGGAAAAGTTGCTCTATACCGAGCCATGTTTAATAGAATGTGTTAGACATACATGTTCTCTGTGGGACCCCCCTAGACTTGATATACATCAATGAGGGGCATGGTGATTATAGGCTCAATCTAATGATACCTAGTTCTACGCATGGTGTTTTGACGGGACCACCACAGTGACTACGGAAGATGACAGCCTTGATCGCTTGGAAACGATCATGAGACATAACCCCACGTCTTCTCCCAACCATTGATACTAAGATCAATGACCTTAACCAATTGCTCTTGACGCGTCAGAATGTGATGGCGTAGGTTCACAGGGACACTGATCATGAGGTTCTGATAGAACTTGGCCACCCGTTATCAAGTGGCCGACACGACCCGAGGTCATAACGGGGCTTAGCTTAAGGGCAAGGTTAGAGAACTCGTGGATACCTTCGCTCTCTAAGCTTCCAAGTTCTCTGACCCTCTTCAGCCGGCGAAGACCCTCCTTGAATCCTCTTTCGGGTGTCCAGGAACCATGGCTCATACCACGTGCGTTTTCCCTTCCGCGCCCTCGGCCGCGTCCTCTATTGAAATTGTCCCGACGGTATGAGTGTTGGTCAGACTCGGGCGCCGGCTCCAGTGTCGCTAGATAAACGTGGTAAAGCTGAGAACGAAGTTGCGGGTTTGTGATAATGAGACGTTCAGCTGCCGGAAAAGAGCGCCAAGTCTGGAGTTGATGCTCTCCAGTTTGGGGTTGGCAGCTCGGATCACTCGGCGTCGCAGCTTGATGGTGTGGGTTGGGAGACTTCAAGCAAGACGTTAGACGAGTGCGCATGGTGGCTCTTGTGAACTTTGTAGCAATCTATTGCGCAACTAGATTTTCCATGTCAGCCGAGGTCTAATTTGCTCTGGGGGTCTTCGTACTACTTGAGGTCACAGGCCGGACATTTATATTTAAATGGGTCTTGCGCACACACCACACACAGCGTACTCTTACTCATTTCAATCACATTTAGGTGCGAGGTTGTAGAGATTAATATTGTCAAGTTCACAGAACACAACAATTGTTGAGTGTTACAGTATCACATCAAAAGTCTTTGCAAATTAGCCAAAATTACTCTTTCACAACACAATGAACTATGAACTCACTGTTTTCTCACCTCATTCACAGTCATGTCACACACTTCATTGAAGCCCATATTGAGCAATTTCTTTCATCATAAGAAATTAATCTCATATGAGCAAGAACTAATTGTGAATCACAGTTTCAGAGATGTCAATACTGCAGAAATTTGAAAGAAGTTTTCAGTATTAAAATTGACAATTAAATTAACAATTTTGCAGGCTTCTCATCTTAATCAGAATGTCAGTAAATCTTAAAGTAATCATTTAAAGTCTTGTTCAGTTCATAAACAACAACATATCATATACACAGCTCAGATTAAGCTCAAGATCATTTATTGAGAGCTTCTTAAGTGAATGAGAATTAATTGCTTAAAGTTAACAGTATATTGAATATTTAAGAAGTATAAACTTATTAATTAACTTATAAAGAAGCATTCACTTCTGTAGAAAAAGAATGCAGTTAAGAGACTTGTCTAAGTGAAGAAATGAAATAATTAAATTCTTAATGAGTAATTAAAAATGATTTGAATGAATGAGTATTCAGTGAAGTGAGGCATAAGCAAGAGTAGAAAGTGAGTATTTTATATATCAATGAATAAATGAAAGAAAAAGCACATTCAGACTGTTTTTAAGAGCAAGAATGTGTCTGTAATGATGTGAAGAGCTTTTTGAGATGAGAAGAGATTGAATTTAAATTAAATGAAAAGAAATTCATTAATTAAGAGTAAAAGCTACTCAGTGAAGTTTTATCTTAAGATATTAAACAACAATCTACTTAAAATCTGAACTCTTAATCTCATCTTTATGCAGAACAATGCATCAATTTATAATGTTGATGTTGTTAAGCTATGATTTAAAGAGCATAACATAAATTTTATAAATTAATTCTTCTACAGCTCTAATCTAAACTCTATTGAACATCTCTGAGTTCATTTTAAAAAACTGATCTATAAAGTTCATCTTAACATAGAAGAAGTACATGACAGTGATGAGAAGATTTAAAAGATCTTATTTAAGATCTTAAAGAAAGTTTGATCTAGACTTGATGAAGAGTTATTAATAACATTAATAGAAAGTATAGAATTGAGAGTAAAAGCAGTTATTGAGATGAAGAAATGATACACTTAATATTAATTAAAAATTAAGATTAAGAATTTCAAGTACTATATAATATTAATTACTATACAAAACTACAAGACTCTTCAGTATTTTGTTGAAAAGTTCTATATAATATAATAATGAAAGTTTTAATGAGGTAACTCTGCTCACAAAGACTTTTAACATAGAACTGTACCTTACAGTGCTGAAAAAACCGTAATTCATTCAAAACATCAAAAAAAAGAACATGCACCTTTTTATTAAACAGCTCTGCAACTTCTCTGTTGAGTTCTTAAGTGAAGAAGCAATGTAGCTAGATGCAGAGAGAATATAAACAGATTTAAATTGCTTTCTTTTTAATTCTAAATGCTCTGAGTGTTTTCATCATAACTATAGATGTAATAAGCTTCCTTAAACTACTTATATAGTCTTTAATACATTCACTGATTCAGCATCTGACTGTTGTGCAGTTTATATACTTTTACTTTCTCAGCAGTTACAATATTATATGCAGCTTCAGTCATCTTATTCAATTTTCACTTCAGCAACATAACAGATTCATTTTATTGTCTGCTGTTATATTGCAAAAACTTGCTGTATATCAGTCAGTTTATCTACTATTGTTTTTGCATTTGCATCATTTAGCTATACATTAACTCAATTTACTTTTACAGCAACATATCTAGCTCTGTATCAGCATTAAAGATAAACATAACAGTTACTTTTAATTTAGTAAGTTCTATCTTAATCAGTTCACAGACTTTAAGATTCAATATATATAGTTCTCATTATAGATAAAGATATATATAAGTCACAGAATGCTCATTAAAGATTAAAAAGACAGTAAAGAATAGCTGAGAGTAAGTGAAAGAGTAATGAAAGAATAGAGAGTTATGATTGAGCAGAGAAAAATGCAAATAAGAAAGTAGTAAAAAGCAATAAAGAAGTAGCTGAAAGAGCAAGTATGTAAGAGATAAAAGAATAGATAAAGTGAAGCTGAAATAAGAAGATAAGAGAGCAGTTAAGAACAGTAAAAAAGTGACTAAGAGAGTAATTAAGAAAGCTGATGATTAAATAGATTGTTTAATTAAATTTATTATTATTTTTTTATAATTTTTTCATCTTTAATTACATCTTTCTTATCTCTCATCATCTTTCTGCACATAAACAATAATCTTCTTCTACAATAACTTATTATATAAAAGTAATTCTTAAGCTAAAGTGTCAATTATATCTTAAGATTGCTGATTCTCAACAACTTAAATTAAAATATAATATTTTAGAATAGTGTTGTTTAATCTAAGCTCATTATTAATAAATTAAAAGTGACAGCTATTTAACTTAAAAGATCTTAATAACTTTTTCAGCAATAAATTTAAAGATAAAAACTGTTAATTAATGTTCTTTATGAGCTGAAATCTATTGTTAGATGAAAGAACAGCAACAAAAATAATAAAAGTAAATAAATTTACAGAAACAGCAATGAATATAAGAATGATTTAACAATATAAGAAAGTTTTTAAAGTATAGAAAGAACAATAACATAGTTAATGATGAAGATAAAAGTAAGAACAGCATTTAGATTAAAGAATAAAAATAATAATTAAGTAATAATAATGATAGAGCTGAGTTTTGTGAATGATAAAAGATGAAAAACGGTAAAAGAAAATGATAAAAAACTTTTATTATACATTAAAGAGTCTAATCAGCTCTTCAGTATATAACATATAATATCTCATTCTATAGAATCTAATCAACTCTATAAAGTGAAAACAGCTCATTCTGTATTATCTTTAAAAACTGAATTAGTTTTATCTGATATATTGTTTATAAAAAATGACATTTTAACTTAAATATCTCAACAAATATCTGTCTGCTCAAGTTTTTAAATGCTTAAATAAAAAGTAACTTATTTAAAGATTAACTTCAATCTACTGTCTAAATACTGTCATCAATAATTATAATGTTCTTCAGATTCTTTAAGTTCTTTTTTACTTTCTAATGTTCTTTAAACTTGTCTGAATCAGTAGATTTAAATTCTTTATATAAGAATTCTAAAAATGCTGTTCATAATCATTAAATATATATTTACAACAAATCAAATCTGATGTCTAATGAACTTAAAGAGAAGTCTTAACAGTTTAACATATTCTTTAAAGCTCATTAACTTCTGATTTTGACAGAGATTTAAATTTTATTATTAAAAAAGAATAAATAATAATTTAATTCTTAAGTACTTTTTAATATTTAATTTCATTTCTTTTCAGAAAAGAGATCTTTAGCTAATCTTCATAGATAGTAAGTACACTGTTGATGTTGTTCTTTAAATGTATACAAATCTTATATTTAAAGTAAAAGACAGCTACATGATGATCTTTTAAAGCAACTCAGTTAATATTTATGAAAATGTCAGTCTTCAGAGTTATTGTCATGTAAATGATGTCAGTAAACATAATAAAATTAATTAAAGAGTTTGTAATAATAATTATTTTATCTTTTAAAAGATATTTAACTCAAATGAACTTTATCTAATAATTTATGTAAAGATTAAGTAAATGTAAAAGTGAATTCTGATTACTAAGTTGACAGATAACTATCTAGAAACAGAAAGACTAAGATTGAAGAAAAGAAAATTACTTTTAAGAGTAAAGATTTTAATTTTATATCTGAGCAGAACTGAGTAAGTAAAGATGAAATGATATGTATTGTTTTACTAAATAATTCACTAAACATAAGCACATCATTAAGATAAAAACTCTGCAGATTGCTAATGCAAGTGTGTTGCTAAGTAAACACTAAAACAATAAGAAAATCTAATTGAAAATCTAACTAAGTGCTTACTAACTAAGTTTTACTCTGCTGTAATTCTGATAATATCTTTCTCTTTAATGCAGCATGTCTCAGGCTGCTCTTTGATTTTGATTAAGTTCTTATGATTAAATAAAAGTGAGCAGTAAGTTAAAAAACTCCTTATATAAATGTACATTTCACAAAAGTTTTTTTGACAGATATTGCATGTGACAAATTGTCTTGACAGAAGTTGATAGATTAGTAAAATAAGAGATTATGCACAATTTATATAAATTGAATCTCTGTTAGAGATAATCTCTTAAATAATGTTGACATCAGATTAGAATTTGTTCAGATACATAAAGTAAAAACTCTTAAGTATCTTTAATGTATAATAAAGATATTGTAAAGACTTTTAGATGTTATAATCTGACTTATAATCTTCTTATTGTACTTAGTAAATCACATTTCTATCTCATCATTAAGAGTTTACAATGATCTACACTACATACTCTTTTTTCTCATTTATAATCACTGACTTCAAAGTTTTGTCAGCTTATCTAAGCAAGAGTTTCTTTAAGAATTTCAGCAGTGAGATATAAAACACATTGTGAATTGTTATAATGTTAAGAAGATTCAGTCAGTAAGCTTAAGTACTTATGATTTTAAGCATTTAAAACAGATCTATTTTCTTTTAATTTAATTTCTTGCAGATATATCTAATTCAAATATAAATAATATAAAGTCAGACTCTGTCTTTCTTCTGAAAGATTATAGACTTATAATTTTGATTATAGTAATGAGCTTAACTTAACTGAGTGCAGATGATGTGATTATTAATAAGATTATAGAGATTCATCATTTTTTTGATATAAAGTGCAGTCATTAAAGTAATGAAAGACATTTTCTTCTTTTCAGACTTAATAACAAGATCTGAGTGTTGCTTATAATTAACATAAAAGAAAATAATCTTTATGATGATGTGCTGAGAATTGTTATATACAAACTTTACAAGATTCAATTAATTATCTTAATCATTCTACTTATAATTGATGTAAATCTATAAATATGACTTCAAAGATGTGTTGACTTGTTCTGTTTACTTATTTATAAATAGTTAATAAACTGAACTTAAGACTTATTAAATGCTTCACTGTTTGTATAGATATTTTCAGATATCATTTAATTACTGTTTATCTTAGTCTGAGATGATGACTTTAAGAACACTGTAATGTTTTATTACATATTAATAAAGCAGATTCACAATGTTCAGAGTCTTGATGACTATGATTATGAATATGAAGTGCATCATCTTAATGTATGCATTAATGATCATTAAAATGCAGTCAGAATGAATGTGTTATGTTATAAAGAGATTAGTAATTAAATTTATTTTAATGTGAGATCATGATTTCTTTGATACAAATAGAGAGATGAGAACACTGTAAATAACATATATGATGAGTTTGTTTCAGCTGCACTCTTAACATTAGTTAACATAGTCTTAAATGTACTTATATATGTTAAATCAATAATGCTCATAAGTGATAAGATTCAGAATCTGAATGATGCTGTAATGCTTAGTCATGAATGTGTTATAATGTGCAGCTGTAATAGTTAGCTATATAGCTTCAGAAATGTAGACTCAGTCTTAATAATAGAAAATGTTGTATTTTAATTCTTAAGAATGACTTATCAGCTCTGTAAGAATGCTTTATATAAGCTTATTCTTCAACAATATCAGTTAGAGCTGCTCTTCTAAATGTAAGTTAAGTTGTATGATGACAAAAATAAGAAAGTTTAACTGTATGATGTCTTCAGCTTTCTTGTGAATAACTTGAGTGTAGTTGACTTGCTGTAAGAATGTATTAATGAGATTGATTTTGCTGAACAGTAAATTATAAGAAAGTTATATTTCTTAAGATTCAGAAATCATCAAATCTATTAACAGTTAAGCTATTTAATCATATTAAAGTACTGAAGACTGTTCTGATCTAAATGTACAGTAATAAGATGCTGCACTTCTTTCAGATAGTGTCTTTAATATTTTATATACTTAATTATAGTTAATAGTTCTTGATCTGATGTTTTATAGTTCTCTTTGACAGAGATTATCTTTCAGAATTAGAATGTTACTGAATGCTGATGTTTTTTAAATTTTTAATATAAAATTGTAATCATAGTAAAACTGAAGACATCTATCTCTATAATGATCAGTAAATTCAAGTTAAAGTGCTGAAGACATAATTTTTCAATGATGATGATCTTTAAAGTCTTGAAGATTAATTGTGCTTCAGAAATTCACTGAAATTGCTGACTGTTAATAATGTGTAATTGTTGAGTAAGAAGTTAAGCAATGCAAAAATATTTATAAATAAATCTCTAATAAAAATTTTCAAAGTTTAAAAAGATCTGCAGCTTCTGCAGTCTCTGAGATTCTGATCAGTTCAGAACAGTAATAATGTAAAATAGATTTATGTAAATTCTTTAAGATGTAAGAATGAAATCAAGAAAGAAAACTTCAATAATCTTAAAGTAATACTTCTTCAACTTAACATAAAGATTTACTGCTTATAGACATTTCAGTATCTTTTAAATGTTTTGTTGAAGCTCTTTGTAACTGTTTCTTATAATAAGAATATTATCAAGAAAGATTATGACTTAATTTTAAAATATGCTGTTCAATATGCTGTCAACATAGATCTGAAAGCTAACAGAAATGTTGATGAGACTGAAGAGCATAATTAAATATCTAAATAGATTAAAGATGATTTTGAAGACTGTCTTTTACTTATTATTTTTCTTAATGTAAATGAGATAATAAATGTTCTGAAGATCAAGCTTAATATAGAATTTGATTTTTTGAATTTTATTTAGAAAAAAGTTAATCAATAATAAAGAATATTAATTCTTAATGATGATGATATTAAGTTCATAGTAATCAATGCAGAGTTAAAGATCTTTAATATCTGACTTAAAGACATAAAGAATGAAAGATATACATAATGATGTACTTTTTTTTAGATGAAATCATACTTTTAAAACTTCATTAAATACTTTTTCAGAATCTTAATTTTGACTTTTAACTGCTGAAAAACAGATTAATTAAAAGATGTGATGTTAAATTTAAGATTAATGATGTAATTTATATTAATTTAATGTGAAGACAACTTAAAGATCTTATCTTTAAAAAGATATCAGCAAAGTTTTGAAGATAATTAGACAGAATGATAGTGACTTAATTGACATCAGTGATGTCTGTAAAGATGATTTTCTCAGTAATTAAACATTGCTTATACATCTTTAAAACATAAAAATTATTTAATAAATCAATATAATCTTAACTGTTCATATGTAGTGATCACAGCTCTGAGTTCTTATCATTTTGATGAGATATAAGTTTAAAGAACAAGACAGTTGCATTTATGATGAACTTTGCAATAAAGAATATGATTATAGCATCTGAAACAGAGACTGTTATTAAGAATTAAATAATTAAATAAGATGTAATGATTTTTTTCTGTTAGTTAATGACAGAGTTGTAGGTTTGCAATTATGAAAGATTAAGAATAAGATTATAGTTGATGCAAGAAACATTAATAAAGAGTTTGATGTATGAATTGAAATCAAAAATAAAGATAAGAAAATAGATTTTGATCTGTTCTGTAGAGATAAGTTTCTTTTTGTTTAGACTATTAATTATAAAGATAAGAATAATGCTGAATGTTAAGAATAATGATGAAATAAGATGTATAATGATAAAATTAATAATTGTGCTGAAGTTGATAAGAGCTTTAAAGAATGAATGTGAAAGAAAATAATTTTAATAAGATATAACTGTGATAATGAGACTTCTGCAAAGATAATGAGATCAAGCTTTAAGAATAAGCTCAGTACAGAGATCTTTATTCTATCTAAGTCTGCTTTTTTTTTAAGTTCTTAAACTCTGTAACTATGAAAATGAGATCTTTCTTATTAATGTATAAAGTCACAATGTAACTCACTTCTTCACAGTAAAGACAGAGATTAATAACTTAACATTAATTCTTTTTAGTTTGTAATAGAGATTCTTGCAGATTCTGAGTCACTGAGGTGATCTAATATGTATTGATGATGTTTGTAGAAATTGTGTTGACAGAGATAATTACATAGATTGTAATAATGATTGCTACACTGATCTTTTTAATTATAACTTTTAATTCTTATTTATGATTCTGAATGTACTGATCAATGCTGATGACTAAACATTTAAACTCATTATAATTGACTTAAGACACTGAAAAGTAAATCAATATGTTTTTAACTTAATTCTTAAGTCTATAATAAAAGATATCTTTTCAGACTATCTTTGATCACTGAATCTGATAGATTAGATTTTTAAAGTTATTGATGAAGATAAATACAAAGATGATTTAACAAAGATGATGTAGCTTCTTAATTAAAATATTATGAAGATTAAAGTTTTTAAACTGCTCTTAAAGCTCTTATATAAATAGAATGTAGTCTTCAATAAAATTGTTTTAAGATTTTTTAAAATAGACTGTAATCAGGCTTAAGCACTTCTATTTAGATGCAAGATAGTAATAAGAACTTTGATGAAGTCAGCAGCATGAATTTATGACTGTAATATAAATTAAATATATAAATCTACAAAAAAGATCTTGATCTTCTTTAAGTAATCATTGAACTTGTTGATGAGTGCTGTCTTTGATTTATAAATAAAGATTGATGACAATTAAAATTAAAGTTGCTGAATAAGATTGTTAAGTCATTCTTAAGAGACATAATAGTCAGAGTGATCATGCTTAATTGTTAACTAAATAAATAATTGAGACTTAAGATTTAAATGAGACTCTGTAATGACAGTACATCATAACTTAACAATAATGATGCATTAAGACTCTGCAGTTGTAGTGCAGCATAATTCAGTAATTATAACTGACAACAATGCTGTAAAGAGATCAATGCAAACTGTAAATATTATAAAAGATTTACTTATCTCAAAGTTCTCAATGACATCAATATCATCATCTGTCTCAGACTCAGACAGAGTCTCATTTTAAAAGATCATCATTGTTTTAAATTTTTCTTATTGAACTTACTTCAGTCAATGTGCTTAGCTATATGCTTCAATTTGTTCTTAAGCTTTATTCATTCATTGCTGTGTCTTGTTCTTCATGATAGTAAGTTAAGTTAGAGCTAGAATAAAGATAAGAAAATTATGTAAGTAAATAAAGATAGTAAGATGTTGAAAGAATGAGTCTTAAATTGTGAAGATTAAATAAATATAAGAGTGAATTCTGATTATTAAGTTGACAGATAACTATCTAGAAACAGAAAGACTAAGATTGAAGAAAGAAAATTACTTTTAAGAATAAAGATCTTGATTTTATATCTGAGCAGAGTTAAGTAAGTAAAGATGAAATGATATATATTGTCTTGTTAAACAACTCACTAAACATAAGTACATCATTAAAATGAAAACTCTGCAAATTGCTAATACAAGTGTGTTGCTAAGCAAATGCTAAAACAGTAAGAAAATTCAGTTAAAAATCTAACTAAGTGCTTGCTGACTAAGTCTTACTCTGCTGTGATTCTGATAATTTAAATGAATTAACATGATTATTATGTTTTGCACTGTTGCTAATCACATAAAAATAATCTTTCTGCTGTTTTCAATATACTGTATGAGATCATCTCTGCATTAATCAAGATAAAGATTCATAATTATGTATTTAAATATGAGATTTATGACAAAAATGAGATTTCTATAAGATATTTGCTTTTAAAGAAGATTCTTAAGAATACATATTTATGAGAAAGATAGAATTTTAAGAATTAAGATGTTGTGACTATTAAATGACAACAATAAAGCTTTTAATTTATTCTTTATTCTTAAAGATTTCAGCACACTCTATCTCATTATCAGTAGAGATGCATTAGAAAAGAAGAGACAAAATTGATGATAAGTTATAAATTTTAAAAATACAATGAATAGTTCTTTCTTACTGAGTTTTCATGAGAATCAACATTCTTGTAATGAAAAGACTTTAAGAATGAATGTTTCTGAACTTTGTTACAGATCATGACATTTAGAAAATATAATGAACAGAGTATTTAATGAACATTTATGTACAGTTTCTTTCAGCAATGCATTGTTTGCAATGTTGTGATTGTTAAATGCTTAAAGTATTTCTTTAAGATTAAAGATGTACAGAACATTCAATTTTAATCTGTTATCAGCTTAAATATCATAGATAAGAATTTGTCAAACTATATCTTAAAATGCTTTCATTACATATTTTTAAATATCTAGCTCTGTAAAACTTAATTAAGTCTCTTCTGCATATATTATAATGAAAGATTGCTGACATAACTGCAAGAGATGAGGCAAAATAATGAGAGAAGTAATGAGAAATGAGATGTAAGATGATTTAAGTAATGATATATTTTCAATGCTTTTGAAACAAAGATGATATCTATATAAGCAAGTAATAACTTTAGATTGCTAAATTTTTCTTGAAATATAAAAGAAATTTGTTATTTATCTTTACACTTTATATTTATACAGTAATTTTATAATCAATAAAAGTAATTACTTATATGACTATCTTCTAATCAATCAGTGTAAATATAAGAAGAGACAGTAATTACTTTGTACAGTATTACAACATTCTTTATAAGATTATTGAGATAAGTAATTACTTATTTATTAACAATAATACAGCTAACACAGCTACACAAAGTTGCACTGTCTTTTTGTGCTCATTGTTTTGACAGAACTGTGAAGAAAGTAAGAAATAAAGAATTTACAATGAGTTAAGTTATGTAAGATATTTGATCAAGAATTTAGCAGAAAACAGCTATGCATTTATTTTATAAAGAGCTTTAACAAATGAGCACACTGATCTTTTAAGTATCTTGTATATTAAGAGAAGAAATTTAAGAAATATAAATCTTTATAATGACTCTCTTCTTTTCTTTAAGTTTCTTAAAAATATAATTCTTCAAATCTTTAAGTCTTTACTTAATAACAAGAGCTTATCTTTCATTTTTACTCTTTTATATTCTTATTAAAGCTATTTCATTCTCTTATTTCTTCTAAATTATTTTAATATCTTAATTTTTTAAATATAGCTTTTACTGAAGAATCTTCTCACATCTACATTTATACAGTTTTAGATCTTACTTAAGCTTCTGTATAAGTTTGATGTTGAGAAATAATGAAGAGATATCTCAGTTAAAAAATGATGAGAAAAAAAATAACAAAGATGCTTTTTGCTTTTAAAATTGTTATTTATTGAAAACATTGAAGTCTTATTAAAACATTGCTGTAACTGTATTAATGCTTAATGATGATCTCTGATTGTGTTGTTGAAGTATTGTTGAGATAGATGTGTAAGAACTTAATGATTAAGACTTAATTTTTGCAGTGTTTATTATTTAAACATTAGTTATGAATTATGAACTCAGAGAGCAGATATATATCATTTTTACTTAAGCTTTCTGTTAAAATGTCTCAGCTGATGAAACTTATTTTATTTATCATTAATTAAGCTACTGATAATTTAAAATAATTCTCAGTAAATGTAAAATTTTCTGTTTTACTTAAGCTTTAATTCACAATCAATTACTTTACTTGATTACTACTTCTATAATGTACAGAAAATGCAGTCAGTCATTTTTGATTTATAAATTAAGCAAATAGAGAGAATGTAAACATTTAAAACAATAATGAAAAGCATTTGATACAGATCTTTTTAGATACTTAATGTAAGAAGCAGCACATTCACTTGAATGTGACTGCTTTTTATTGTGTTATAAAGTTAATTATAGCTGACATGATCATCATCATTTTTATTAATTTTTAATTTTAGACATAACATCATCAACTGTACTACTGATACTGTCAGAAAATTTGCAAATATACTTTCAGAAATACATTAAAGAGTAGTTACTTAAAAAGCAGATATTGTATAAAATCTTAAACAATTTTACAGTCAAAACATCTCAGATAAAGACAATCTTAACAATGTATAAGTTAGATAAGCTCTCTTAAGTGAAGAATATTGATTTAAATATGAAAAAGAACATTATAAAATTGATGAATATGATCTTAAATACTATGAAAGTAATGACTGCTTTTAGATAAGTCAACATTAATAAACTTACATAAAGACATAAGATTGTCTAAGTCATTATCTTGTTTCTTTTTAATTCACAAAGTAGTCTTTCAGAATCATCACAACTGATATTACATTATCTTAACAACTCTCAGTAGAATAAACAACAGAGTCTAAACTGAACTAAATAAAATAATATTTTTAATTCTTTTGTTTTTAATTCTTCTGCTCTTACTGCTCACAAGACTTCATCAATGAATGATTATATTTGATATTTAAGAATGCAGTGAAATATTCATATTGAGATATATTATAATCATTTATGATTTTGTTTAAAACTTACTTATAATATTATTATTATTTGTTCTATTAACTCCCTATTCAGTCCCTATCTAGGTCTATGAGGGCGAAGCGCCTTTGCAAAGGAAAAACCCAAATGGAAAACCTTAGTCCCGCCCCGCAGGCGCTCCGCCG
>JAABUY010003124.1_pt1 | contig 18668 bp, 22 predicted proteins | sample 5560271 | NCBI WGS metagenome assembly JAABUY01 (sample SAMN10711886, study PRJNA513374) | rock metagenome | isolation source: Antarctica rocks | place: Antarctica: Victoria Land, University Valley
TTCATCAGTCGAATCGTCGTCTGCTCCGGCTGCAGCGGCTTCGTCTGTTAAATCCTCATCTGCTCCAGCGTCGCCAGCTTCATCAGTCGAATCGTCGTCTGCTCCGGCTGCAGCGGCTTCGTCTGTTAAATCCTCATCTGCTCCAGCGTCGCCAGCTTCATCAGTCGAATCGTCGTCTGCTCCGGCTGCAGCGGCTTCGTCTGTTGGATCTTCATCTGCACCAGCGTCGCCAGCTTCATCAGTCGAATCGTCATCTGCTCCGGCTGCACCAGTTGCGCCAACAGCTTTCGTGACCGTATGCCCGACGCCAGGCACGTACACCATCCCGGCCACCACCATGACCCTCTCGTCCGCAACCACAGTCGCAGCCCCAGCAATGGCCACTCTGTCCAGCTCCAGTGAATCCCAGACCTATGGAGGTGTCACGACCGTCGTGGAAACTTCAACCACGATCGTCTGCCCATACGCTACCGTCAGTCCGACTGGCTCCACATTCACCAGCGTGATCAGGACGACCACCTACGTCTGCCATTCCAGCGGTACCTACGTCATCGCACCTACCACGACCAGTGTTACAGAATCGACCGTGATGGTTTACCCGACCCCAGCCAGCTTCTCGGCAGGTACATACACGCAACCGGAGACGACGATTACCATCACCAGGACTTCAGATGTCTTCGTCTGCCCCTACACGAGCTCCACACCGGCCGCTGCTCAGGCCTCGTCAACATCATCCGCTCCGGCAGCTGCAGTCTATGTATCCTCTGCTGCTCCATCGTCTGCCGCCCCATCGTCCGCTCCGGCAGCTGCAGTACCTGTATCCTCTGCTGCTCCGTCGTCTGCCGCACCATCGTCCGCTCCGGCAGCTGCAGTCTATGTGGCCCCTGCCGCACCATCGTCTGCTCCGGCAGCTGCAGTCTATGTATCCTCTGCTGCTCCATCGTCTGCCGCCCCATCGTCCGCTCCGGCAGCTGCAGTACCTGTATCCCCTGCCGCACCATCGTCTGCCGCACCATCGTCCGCTCCGGCAGCTGCAGCTTATGTATCCCCTGCCGCACCATCGTCCGCTCCCGCGTCATCTTATGCACCGGCGGCACCCGCAAGCCAGTCCAGCAGCCAAGCCAGCAGCGTTGCCGCCTCCTCCCCATCTTCTGCCCCAAGCAAGAGCTCGCCAGCCTCTCCCATCGGAGGTGGCAACCAATGGTGCATGACCTACTCCCCATACACCTCGTCTGGCCAATGCAAAGACTCCACGACCGTCTCCGCGGACATTGCCACCATTGCCGGCAAGGGATTCTCCGCCGTCCGAATCTACTCGACCGACTGCAGCGGACTCCAAAACGTCGGCTCGGCCGCCAAGCAACACAACATCAAGCTCGTCCTCGGCGTGTTCATCTCCAAGACTGGCATCGCAGGCGCGCAAGCCCAAGTCACCGAAATCATCAGCTGGGCCTCGGGCAACTGGGCCTTGGTTGAGATGGTCGTCATCGGCAACGAAGCCGTCTTCAACCACTACTGCAGCATGTCGGACCTCGCGGGCTTCATCAGCTCGGCCAAATCGAGCCTCCGATCCGCCGGCTTCACCGGCCCTGTCACCACCACCGAGCCCATGAACATCCTCCAGGAACAAGGCAGCGTCCTCTGCAGCATCGTCGACGTCCTCAGCGCCAACATCCACCCCTTCTTCAACGCCGGCACCACCTCGGCCGAGGCCGGCACCTTCGTCGCCGGACAGCTCAAGGACCTCGAGAAGGTCTGCCCCGGTCTCAGCACCTACAACCTCGAGACCGGATGGCCGCACTCGGGGAGCGCAAACGGTCTCGCCGTGCCGGGCAACAGCCAGCAGGAGGAGGCGATCCGGGGTATTCAGGAAAGCGCGGGTGGCAAGAGCGTCTTCTTTAGCTTCATCGATGATATGTGGAAGGAGCCGGGTCCGTTGGGCGTCGAGCAGAGCTTTGGGTGCTCCCATCTGTTTGAGAAGTAGGGGGTGAGGTTGAATTGACGGACGTGGAGGCGGGGGTGAATGTTGATGTGTTGATAAGAAGGGAGAGTGGGACGTGGAGGTTGTTGGTTATCTGTATGATGTCTGATTCGATCGGTGGAGGGTTTGGATGTTGGGGGGAGATTGTATAGTTGCAGGACTTCCTGGATAGTAATGGTGTCCGTCTCGTCCGTCTTTCTGTCTATCTGTCTGATAATCACGCTACGACCTCGTACCTAAACCCTTCGTTGTATCGAGCACAATCTGTAATGTATCAATCGACCTTTCCGTCCCGCAATTGTCTTGATCCTCTGTGTTCGCAAACTTGACGTCTAGACTTGACTTCGGCTCCTCCAAGCTTGTCCCATTACATGACATTATATGAGCTGGACCAGTCTCCATAGCTATGGCCCACCTTACCACCTATCGTACCGAGCGAGAAAGATCAAATTCGTCGTGCCCAACGCAAACAATCATTGATTATCTGCAAGAGACGACAGACTCTAACAGAGAACGGCGCGTGGCGTCCGTCCGTCGTGGAACTCTAGACCCAGACAAAGACCCAAACCCAAACCCAGAACCCAGACCCAGACCCAGACCCAGACCCAGCCAACCCTGCCTCCAACGCCCAAACACCGACCCACCCCAGACCGCACCCCAGACCGCACCACACACCCACCCTCACCTCTCGCTCATCCCTTCCCTCCCTCCCTCCTCCACACCCCCCTCCCTCTTCTTCCCCACAAACCCCTGCTCCCCATCCAATTCGCGATCCAACGCAAACCCCTCCGTCCACGCGCTCGCCACCATGGCCACGCCCGCCAACGCACACATGACGATCCAAACGACCTTCAGCGCCTCGGCGTAGCTGCGGACCAGATCGAGTCGGCGGGGGTCGTCGGCCGACATGCGCGCGATGATCTGGACGAGCTCGGAGGCGTCGCGGGCGTAGGACGACGCGTGCGCGGCGAGCGAGGCGTGCGTCTGCAGCTGGGCGAGGAAGCGGTTCTGGAAGATGACGCCACCGATCGCGACGCCGAGCTGTGGGTCGTTGCGAGAAGGGGTTAGTGTTGCGCGCGCGTGTAGGGTGAGGGAGCGGGAGAGGAAGAGGAGAGAGTCGAGAGTCGTACAGCTTGGCCAAAGGAGCGGAAGAAGGTGAACATGGAGACGGCGAAGGCGAGGTCGGCGTTGGAGGAGGAGGCTTGGATGGCGAACTGCATGCTGGGGAAGAGCATGCCGGTGCCGAGGCCGACGACGAGGTTGAGGGAGATCCAGGCCGCGGTCGGCGTGTGCACGTCGAGGAGGTAGAGGAGGCCGCAGCCCAGCGTGGTCAGGATCCAGCCGGCCCAGATGGCCCACCGGCAGCGGCCCGTCATGGTGACGGCGATGCCGACGACGACGGAGGCGGGGGCCACGGTGAAGGTTTGGGGGAAGAGCGCGACGCCGGAGAGCTGGGGGTGGTTTGTTTAGTTTAGTTGTGGAAGAGGAAGGGAAGGGATGGGTGCGCTTACGATGGGACTGAGGCCTTTGACGACTTCGTAGTAGAGTGGGAGGTAGTAGAGGAGAGACCAGAGGATCATGCCGTGGATGAGCGAGCCGAAGTAGCTGACGACTGCTGTCCGGCTTTGGAAGATGTGCAGCCGGACTAGAGGTTCGATGGCAACGAATCGTTCGTAGAAGCCGAAGGCGGTTAGACCGGCGGCGCCGACGATGAGCGGGACAAGGGTCCTCCACGAGTCCCATGCGTACATTACGCCTCCCTAGATGTATGTTAGCTAAAGAACCACGTCCGTACTGGTTGAGTTGACGTTGAGTTGACGTACCCAAGTGATTGGAATCAAGAAGCTGGTCGCAGAACCGATGAACAGCGCCGAGCCGATCCAGTCGACTCGTCGGAGCTGTTCGATAAATGGGCTCGGCTTGAAGTTGAGTTTGAGGAACAGTGGGACCAGAACAAAAGCAAGGCCGAGGAATGGTAGGTTTATCCAGAAGATCCATCTCTATTGACAGTCAGTATACCACCAAGACGATACGCTCGGAGAGTCTCCACATACCCAGGAAACGTTCTGAGCAAAAACTCCTCCAACTAGAGGTCTGGATACGGTTCAAGTCAGTCCGGTAACAAGGTCGTATCCCAGGTCAAGCAGCTTACCCGGAGACTGTGCCAAGCGCCCAAGTTGCGCCTGTGACGGCAAACCAATTTCCCCGAAATTTAAGTGGCACCAGGTCCGTGACGATGATCTCCGAGAGAACAATGATCCCACCCCCACCAACACCTTGAATAGCCCGGCCGACCAGCATGTAGGTGAAGTTCTTCGCCAGTGCCCCAATGAGCGCCCCCACCAGGAAGAAGACGAGGGAGACCAGCACCATTACTTTCCGGCCAAAGATGTGCGAGAACGAGGCGTAATTGGGTTGCAGGATGGTGGACGTGAGAAGGAATGCAGTGCCCGACCAGAAGGCTTCGATGGCGGAGCCGTGGAGTTTGGAGGCAATGGTCTAGAAATCATCAGTTCCGCGTCGTTGGGAGTAGGGTGGTAAGGACAGACTGCTAGGGCTACTGATAACGAAGTAGCGTCCAGTGCGACCATGAGGGTCATGGTGGATAGAGTCATGAAAGCGAGATACAGTCTCCAGTCTGGTCTCCGTGGGTCCTTGATGGATGATGTTTCTGACGATGTATCTGGTGACACATTATGGGTGGTAGACTCTGTCTTGTGGACCGGCATACCGGTAACTTCTTTCTTTGGTAATGACTCCATAGCAAGTGACTAACTGACTGAAGATGAATGGCTATACACTTGACGGGATGAAAGATAGAAGATCTCAACAGACTGTGATGCACAATGAATATATAGAGACTTCGCACTTGATAGACACCGCTGGGGTGTGAAATAGATCTGCCATATCGACAAGATAGACTGTCCTATACGGTGCAATGCGGTTGAACTGATAGCAGAGCCCCATGTTGATGTAGATACAAATCCAATGCACGAAAAGACAATATGAGACCTATTGACCCGTCACCCATCCCATCCCCTCTGAGCTGACTTCTAGTTACAGCTCTCACAAGGCTGAAGTGAGGCAGTCTGTGTGGACTGTATGGACGTCTCTCTACGGATACCTTAGGGCATTAATATTTAGGCTGTAATTATTGCCCGTGTTGCCGTTCTAACCGGATAGAAATTCACCCGTGCCCGCCGGCACGGAGTAACACCATGCCTTACTCACGTGATGACCATAACAAGTACCGGCTAGGTAGAGGTACTGGGTGGTTTGTACTCCGTATAACGTTAGCAGACTTCATCAAGGACTACTATACCATGTCTTCTTGGAGAACATAAGGTACTGCATCGATCTAAACACTTGCACTCTGAGATACCTTCGTAGAGGTCGGTCTTGTGACGGTCTGCCAGAATGACCAGGCCTTAAGAGCCACGGAGCTCGGTGATTCAGGATGGCATGGGCCACTCGTTAAGATCTACTCCGTAACATACTTCGTACGGGAAATTCATTAATGAACCAAAGTCACCTCCCCTCTCCCTTAAAGGTAGGTAGTACCTGAAACTTGGCAGCAAGCTCGGCTGTGACCTCATCTCGCATCAACGAACCCATTCACGGCCCCACCAACCACATCACCACGACCCCACCTTCATGCTTCGTCACCACCAACATCTTTCTCTACAAAATCTACCTTTCTCAATCAATTGACCTCACCCATCCAGCATAACTCCTTAATTCCTCAACTCCTCAACTCCCCAAGTCACCGATCAAACACAGCTCGTAAGTACACAAAACTACACCCTCACACATTCCCATCACCTATCCCCACCATAACCCTCACATCCCATTCGTCCAACAACAGCAACTAACCACACCCTCCCCCCACCCAGCCCTTCCATCCATCCAACCATGTCCTACAACGACCAACGCGGCGGCGGATACGGCAACGACAACTACGGCGGCGGCGGCGACCGCGACCGACGCGGCGACGGCTACGGCCAAGACCAGGGCCGTGAAGGCTACGGCGGCGGAGGAGAACGCCGCCACCAAGGAGGCGGCTACGGCGACGACAACCAGGGCTACGGCAACCAGCAAGACAGCTACGGCGGCGGCGAGGGACGCCACCACGGCGGGGGCGGTTACGGCGGCGGCGACCAATCCGAATTTGGCGGCGGCGGGCGCGGCGGAGACAACTACTACAACCAGTCCAGCGGACACCAGGGCTCGGGCGGCTACGGCGGCGGGGACGATGACATGAGCGGGGCGATGCAGCACGCGCAGCAGCACGCGGGCAACAGCGGGGACGCGTCCATGTTCGGCAACGCGCTGGGCTTCCTGTCGAGCAACAAGTCGCGGATCGGTTCGGGCGACGTGGACGAGCAGCAGGCGGTGCGGGCGCACCAGGCCACGTACGGCAACGGCGGCAACGGCGGTGGAGGCGGGTATTCGGGGGATGGGGGGCATTCGGCGCAGACGATGGGGACCGGGGCGGCGATGCAGGCGCTGAAGATGTTTACGGGGGGTGGGGCGGGGCAGGGCGGGCAGGGGGGGATGGGAGGGGGGAATAGTCAGAATCAGTTGGTCGGGTTGGCGATGGGGCAGGCGAGTAAGCTGTTTGATCAGCAGAGTGCGCAGGGGCGGGTGGTAGGTTTCTTCCTTTCTTTTTCTTCTTCTCTTGTTTTCTTTTTCTTCCCCTCGTTTTCTTTTTCTTGTCTTCTTGTTTTTCTGATTCCGGTTGGGCCGGTCCTGCTGTCTAGCTGTAAAGGATGGCGTGCTGATCGGTGGTTCGGGGTGGGTGACAGGCTCCCGGGGCGGACAAGCAGTCGGCCGTGACGTCGGCGGGGGAGATGGCGTTGAAGATGTATATGAAGTCCCAGGGTGGCGGAGGCGGCGGGGGGATGGGAGGTTTGATGGGAATGGCTAGTAAGTTCATGTAGAGAGAACGCTGAGCCTACAATAGCACAGTAAGTGCGGTTAGACAGCTGGGTTGGTAGCTTAAGTGGCTTAGGCCCATCTGCTTTACTCCGTCCGTTCCCTTACATACCCGATTCTTAAGAAAGTGTAGAAAGAAAGTGTAGGGAATCTCATGAGCAAGACTGGGTGATGGTAAGAGAGGTAGGTAGGTAGGTATCTGTCTATCGGCAATACAGAAATAGTAAAGAATATCTACCCAGTCATACAGTTGAGACAACACATCCAGTTATCCAGGCAGCCCAGTCCAAGCCGAGCCAAGCCATTCACTTTCCCATCCATCCCTTCCCTTTACACAGGGCTCCCTCGTGCACTCGCATGAAGAAAAGAAGAAAAGAAGAAACCCGAATCTTCTTGACACCCAGCTCAGAGTAAAAGGCAGACGCCAGAACACAGCAGGAGTCGCAGAGACAGAGGCGCATTCGCCACTCCAACCAACCGTCGACCAAGCATCAAGCATCAAGCATAACCTGATCCCCATCCCTATCCCCCTCCGCATCCCCACCCACCCCCTCTCCCGCCTTGACCCCATCAGCCACAACAGCCACCGGCCCATCCCTAATCCAGCGCCTAAACTCCTCCTTCTTCCGATCGACCTCATCCTTACTCAACCCACGCATCCAGCCATTATTCATGACAAACTTCTCCTCGAACGCGCCCTTCCTCTCCTCCCTGGCCACTTCCACCCCGTCCCGACCCTTGGCCCGCACCCGCTCGCCGTGCACCCACCAGTCCTCGGTGCCGGGATCGAACAGCACCCGATAGCTCCCCAGACAGATGCGCACCGTCAGGTTCTCGGCCGACCACTGCGGCGTGAAGACGCGGTTGTATTCGGCCTCGTCGAGCTGGGGCGGGAGGTTGCGTTTCAAAAAGGGCCAGCTGAGCGGGACGCCTTCGGTCGGGTCGCGCGTCACGAAGGAGGCGACGTAGTAGGACCATTTGGCTTCGGCGTCCATCGTGTCCGTGTCGAAGGTGGCGTCGCTCTTTTTGAAGATTTGCACCGTCGCTTGCATGGTGGCTTGCGTCTGTGTGGTGGGAGGGTCGGTCAGTTGGGATGCTAGCAAAGGTGGATTTCAGGACTAGGTAGGGATAGACTTACGAAATTTATGCGGTAGACGTCGCCCTCTTTGGTGAGCTTCTCGACTTGCTTGCGATATTCGAGCTCCTTTCGGTGCGTCGTCTCCTCCTTTTCGCGATCTTTCAAGAACAGATTGAGGATTTCGCTGCTCTTGTCTTTGCTGTCACTTCCAAGCACCGAGATGGCGAACTTGACGGTAGCGCTGAGCAGCTTGTCAAAGGTATAGAGTTGCCACCCGTTCTGCATATAGAACCGTCGCAGAGCCTCCTCGAGATGAGTCATGTCGAGATCGGTCTTGACCACTTCCTCACACATCTTGACTATCTGCTGGTAGTAATTCGCACGGTTGCTCGTGTCCACGAAGAAATCCGAGGGGTTCCGGTCCACCATCCTGAGATCGTGAGCCGCTTTTGGCGCTTTTGCCCGACGAACGATATCGTGGACCTGTTTTTCATTCGCTTTGATATGTGCAAGGCGCTCGTACAGAATCTCGAACATCCTGAAGAAGCAATATATGTTCAGGTTGCAGTAGAGAGTGTAGGTATCACGTCGATAAGGTTCATTGGGTTGGATGTCCCGTTTCCCGCGGAAGTTTCCTGTTGTAGGATGATCCATCCATCTGAAATCGGTCATGTCTACGGATGCGCTGCTTTCTGCAGCACTGTCACCCGGCCCTGCCAACTCCTCATCCGCCAAGGACGTCACATCAGGAGTAGATTCTTTGCTTCCCGAGATAGCACTGCCTTCCTTTTCCTTTCGCGCCGGTTTGCCAGTTCTGCCACGTTCAAGAACCCCGCGAAGAAGGTCCGTTTTCTTTCCATTGGCGGCTCGCCGGCCCCGAGGTACGGAGACTTCTTCAGCAGCTTGACTGTCATCCTCCGCATCCTCATTAGGAGGCGAGTTGTCGTAAACGTCGCTCATGTATTGTTGGAACCTCTCTCGGTCAAGACCAAAGAAGGTGGGAATGAAATCCTTCACGAAAACTTCGAGTTTTGATTGATCGGCGCCATTGATCGAGTGAGAGCGGTCAATGTATGTTAGGAGCAGGCGGGCTGCATCCAGAATAATCTCGGTGTCGTCGAAGGAGTACTGGAACTGGTATTTGGGTACTGTGTTCCAGGGGACTATACGCTGGCGCTTTTGCTCTTCATAACGAGCTTGAATCTCGTTCTGCAGTGTCTTGGCTTGAAACTGCTTCTTGTCGACAGTCTTTGCATGGATGCCTTGGTGATCAAGGCTCTTCCAGAACATCTTTTGCGTTTGTTCGCGCCAAACCTTCTCCCACTCTCGCTACGTCAAAAGTCAGCAGAGAACACAAGGCGTCTCACGAGGGTAACGAAGCTCCAGCTTACTTGACTAGCCTTCCATTCTTCCGCCTTCTGCTTCAACCGAGCGAGTACTATGGGCACGACAGCCGTGGGCCTCAGAAACATATCGTCAATAACTTTCTGACCCCTCTCCCTGTCGTATATCTTCTTTATAACCCTCTGATATATCCTCTCACTTTGGCCACCGATCCCTGGAGGCAAAATGAAGGAGGCTCGCTCGTCAGGAGACATGATCTTAATCTGCTGAACAATGGGCTCTAATAGCTGAATGGTCCTCAGGCAAGTCTCTATATTGAAGTCGTAATCGTGCCGCTCCTCCTCGATTCGGTGAAGGCCTTCCTCGAAAATGTTCTTGCGATGCGCAACGAATCCGGAGTCTTCGGAAGCCCATGTCGGGTGAGATGCCCACTCATCGTTTAAAACTTGATAGCACATCTCATCTCGCCCACTGCACATCTTCATGCGCTCACGCTTCGGCAGTAGTCGATAACTCGGACCTAGTCCTCGACAGTTGCTCAGGCTAACCCGACCGTTAGGAGCTTTTGCCCTGTTCTCGATCGTCTCATCTTTTCCGGTATATCGAACAAATTTCTTGAACCAACTCATCAGTTCAGGGTTGCCTCCAAGGAAACTTGCGACTTTATGGACAAGGACGTTCACGTCAATCAGGTCCATTGAGAAGAGGTTGCAAAGCTTCAAGAACTCGTTCATTGTCTGCTTGTTGCCGATGAATTTCTTCGCTCTGTCGAAGAATGCGATTTCTTCAGTCGTGGCACCAGAGGTAATGGTCGGTGGTAACGGTTCTGGGAGAGCTGGCGTAAGCGTCGGAGATACGGCCGGGGCGTCGGGCTGAGTTGACTTCGTATGGTTAAGCTTCGAGCGCTTGCGAGAAACAATGTTAGCTTTCGACGCTTGTTTTCTTTTTCGAATGCGAGGCATTCTGTAGCGATGAAGATGTCTGAAATACAATGATTGCAGATAGCCAAACTTGCACCCGGCAAGTTGAGAAAAGTCGTGTAAAGAGATGCAGTCGAGATGAGACGAGTAAATCGTTCAAAAAGAACACTTGTGGAGACTAGGTGAGGATGAAGAAATATAGAACCAGCGTGATGGAGCGACTCGTAAATGCAGGAGGTTGGTCGTTTGTCGTTCATGACAATACCATGAGCACACCAATTGAACGAACGAGAGGAAATTCAGGGGGTTGGTCATTTGTGATCACCAAAGCACACAACGGCAGACGATAAACTCCTCTAGTCAACTAACCTTGTTCGCGTTGCCACCTTGGCTGATGAGCCCTCTACCACCATGACCAAGGCTGGTCACACTTCCTGCCTCCGCCATCATCGAGGCAGCTTGCGCAGCTGCTCCACCTGTGATCTGTGAGCCTGCCCCTCCACGACGTTTCTTATTCTCCTTCCCGGCGCTTGGAGGCGGTGCAAAATTTCCGACCGGTGGCATCTTGATTTCAGATCTCGGTGTTTGCACCCGAGCGTTAGGTGCACCGCCTATATAGTTTGGTTCCCCTCGTACATTGCTCAACATCGCCGCATCTTCGGCAGCCTGTCTTGCAGCAGCTTGAGCTTTGGCTTGAGCGGCAGATTCGGGCAGGAATTGTTTGAAGTCCTCGAGGAGGTCTGGAGCGGACTTGAAGAGTTCAGTAACCTGCGCATAAACATCTTGAATGGGTTTGGATTCTCGTTGATACGTTTGCAAAATTTCGAGAAATTGCTTATAAATCTCAGGTTGAGAGGAAAAGCGATTCTGGTGGTGTTAGTATCAGCATCGTAGATGTTAAAAATTATGGTAAGATAGATCGCGAAGTTCCGTGCAACAAAATAGGTCAGGATGTGCTTACCTTGATCTTGTTTACGTAGCTAATAGCGTGGTTGAACTCAACAGGACCTCTCTTCTCTAGGCCGACTTGACCTGGTTGGGACAAGCCGGATCCCGCACCATTCATTCCTGCCAGTGCCTGCCCTAATGGATTTGCCTGCGCACCGACTGGTGATGAATGCATCATCGCTTGTCCTAAGTTTGTACCGTTGGTGGCAACAGACACTGCGTTCTGCAACTGTGAAACACCTCTCTGCTCCTGCTGATGAGCTCTAGCGGCGGCAGCTTGCTGGTCTTGTTCGACCTGAGCATCGAATTGAGACCCGTGGCCCTGTGCTTGGCTTGCTGAATGACTGAAGATCGATGGTCCAACCGACAAACCACTAGGACTGAACGGGCCGTCCGAGGACTGGGGATGTTGCGGCCAGTTCCCGTTCGAGGTCCGGGGGGCCTGATCATAGAAGACGTGCCTTCCAGGCGGACCATTTCCATTTGTCGCAGTTACACCGTTCAAAGCCTCATTTAGTGGACGAAAGCCGGTTGGCATTGATGAGACTGTTGTTCCTTGGGGTGTCGTGACACGGATCGCGTTGGGATCGTCCCCCGCGCCGCACTCAATGCGATAACCAGGTGGTAGGAAAGTGTTGAAGCCCTGGATGAGATTCGGATGACCCGCGAACAACGTTGAGACTCTTTCGATTACTCCAGGAGTGTCAATGCTAGCAGTGCGCATTAGTCCTGTGCCTAAAACCTTCCGTTGTCAGACCTACGCTTGGCTTTTGAAGTCTTTCATTATATCCAGGAATCGATTGTATACATCGGGCTGATCAACAAATTGCACTTTGACCTGGTCTAGATAGCTCAAGGCATCCTGGGAGAGGGGTATGTCAGTGAATTATTCGGGACAAGATTATATAGATCAGATAGTAGATAAAGTGCATGTGTCAATGAACGTCACTCTATTCCCTGGGCATTCTGAACGAGTATTTGAGAAGATAAGAGTTGACTTTGATGAAGATATTGCACTTACATTCAAGATTGGTTGCTGGCCTTGGGGCAGCGCAGCGACCCCACCAGGCAATGGATGTGGGCCGGGAGTTGCACCGAAGGCTATCATTTGCTGTTGTGGGGTCGAACCTGGTCCGGGTTGCTGTATGAAGGTTCTGGACGTGCCTTCATTTGGTGGGACAGGATTACCGAAAACGTTACTAGGCCCGTTCGACATACTCATAGTTGCTATCGAAGGCCCTGCATTGGCGCTGGTGCCGAGATGCGACAGCAGCCCGTTCGGACCATGGATCGTTGTTTGTATCCTCGACGCCACGGGTTGATGAATTGGGATGGAACCTGTCTGGCTCTGCAGTGGAACTGTTTGTGGCTGCTCCCGCTGTTGCCTCTCCCTTTGTTCGTGCTCCCGTTGTAAGTCGCACTCGCGCTGGGCAATCTCGTCCTGCTGGCGCTGCCTATCTCTCGCATCTCTATCCCTTATCTCTCGGTCCCGCATTTCACGCTCACGGTCTGCGTTTAGTGCCGTTGGGGACTGATGCTGCATAGCTTGACCTAGTGTCGGCAGTGAATACCCAGGACCCTGCAAGGCCGGTGGTACACCTGTAGGTGGTGCTGGTGGTGCTTGCTGTTGTTGTTGAAGAGGTGGGGGGTGACCTTGAGTGGGGTGAAGAGAAGTCGGCTGCCCGAGACTTGTGAGTGTCGAGAGTGTGTGGGCACCAGGCTGGGTGGAGGAGTAGAAAGGTGTCGCGACTGAATCGGTATATGTTAGCGTTGCCGTTATGTTTCCGTAGCTGCACTATGAGGCGCCTTTTTGCAGAGTAGGAGGTGGAGAGCGCAATACCGGATGGTGGTGGAGGTAAGACTGCTTGACCGTGTGGTCCATTGTGGGGCCCATGACTGGATCTGAGAAAGGAAGTTACACTTGTTAGCAAATCCTTGGATTAGATGGATGCCTTTCGGGGAGAGATCTTGAGCGCTACATGATAACCTTTCCCGTTGTGAAGCAGCTGACATGTTGTATGCTCAGAGAACTCACCGGAAGCCGTTCAGTAGTCTCTGCTGAACTTGCCCGCTAGGCTCATTCATCGGTGGTGGTGCGACCGGTCCAGGAGGCTGCCGCCAACCATCGTTACTGGGGGGGTTCATGATTGACCACGGGAAAGGATAGGTCTTCCTCGGCGCGAATATAGGCTGAGCTGTCAGTATTGGGTCTAAGCATGATAGCACGTAATCTTTCGAGGAAGCGACTTACAGTCGATACGTGGAGAGGATGCGTGACTGATCACGAGCGTGACTGGAGGAGTGCGAAACCGCTGTAGGTCTTTCAACCAGATGATGTGCAAAATGGTCAGAGACAAGAAGCGCTGATGTTTGCGCCAACCTGTTCTGTCCAGAAGCTCTACTTGGAGCTTTGAATCGGATACGCTTGATGCGCCAGCGCGGAATAGAACGCAACAGTCACCATGAGTGTTACGATGCGTATCGTGGAGAGAGGGAACGCTGCGAGCAGGGAGTGACGAACAGCTATACTTTAGCGGCATTAGAGCGGCTCCGGGCCAGGGTCTGACGGCAGATGCCGCTTATTAGAAATTCCAAGGCAACACGCTTTGTTCTACTACGTTACACCGTAGGAGCCAATAGGGACTTTAGTGTTTGATAATGAGCCTTGATCGAGCAACTGCATGATCTGTAGCAGAGAGCCTCTTCTCTGAGCTGTTGACCGTGGTACTAGACCAGTGGCTCAAGGGGTCCTTCTAATAACTCCAGCCCTGCACCAAACCAATGCCAAATGTGGACGCCTGTAACCATATCCTTCGACATCACTCGTTCCGCGTTTCTGCTATTCGTAATTGATGACACCCTTCAGTATCCACACTTCGCCATTGGCGACTTTGTTAGCGATGCTGGAGACTTCGATATCGCCGGGTTGTACCTATTTCGCAAAGACTGTTAGCGACATGTCAAAGCACGAGGGTTGGCCGCGCCTACCGTCTTCTTCCCACCCTTGGTCTCCCACCATACCTTGGTCCCTCCTAATGTGCTTATCTTTTCGCCTTCCTTCCACGGGCTCGCAGGAACTATGTGTGCCTCCACAAACCTCCTCAGATTCCGGTGTGCTCTGTCTTCTCCATCCACTCCGTCGTATGCATTCTGTCCCAACGCACCGTAGTCTTTGGGGTTCTCCCATGGTTTCCTGGGCAGCTTTGACATCTCCGAATTCAACGGCGCAAGCACAGTGGTGTTCTGCGTGTTGTCATCTAGCCGCTTCGAGATGGCCTCGATATCGCGCGTAAACCCTGCGAAGATATTGATGATACGGTCTTTACCGATGACATCCGATATGATCACCTCGCCTGAAGGGTTCGAAGGTGGGTCCTGCTTGTCTGATGGTGGGAGGGCAATGTTGGGGGTGCTCATCATCGGAGCTTGATGCGCTCCCGCAGGTTTGACGGCTTGAAGGCGCTGTAGTGGAAGCTGTGATGCTGCGGCTATCGATACAAGTAAGGAAAGAAACAAAGTCGGTGGCTTCATGCTTGCTCTACTGCAACTGCCTCAGTGTTTGGGCTGCGATAACGATGGCTATTGCTAATGACGTTGGTGCCAAGATCGTCAGAGGCCTGCTTAGTCATGACACAAGGGAATCCCCCACGTCCGTATGTGGGGAATCTTCTCAATTACCGCCGAGGGTCGAGGGTCGAGGGTCCAATTGTGCGAGACCTACCTTACGTGCTGTGATGCCTTACGCAAGGTACCTTACACGCAGTGTGCCACAACGCTTCTCATTGTCGTATTGGTACCTGAAGGCAGACGTGTTGTGCATTGGGTTGTAAGCCCACATTGAAGATGTCTAGGGCCCAATACTCTCACGTGGGAGCCATAGGTAGGGCAATCATCATATCGCCATACAGTAGACTTTGACGGCGACGATGAAGAAAGAGGGTCAGAGCTTATGTAGACTTCCCTCATACCTCTTCGGATCACAGTCTCAGGCTTTCACATGTGTCGTGTAAGGCCACACAACTTTTGTCCACTGCTGTCACACTGCTTGCTTAAGGTACTGTGGTCACCTTAGGTAGGTGTTGGTACCTTCCAGCCATCTGACCTGGCTGCTGGTGATATCCAGGTGAAGAACGGAACATCTTGAACAGTTATGATAATGGTTGATACTGTACGAACGTAAGTTGATGAACATAAAGTTCGTGCCAGGCTGCATGTGATCCAGATTTTGGTACCGTATCCTCTAACTTAGCGCATCTCTCTTTCACCTCGGCTCCGCCACCGGAGTCAAAACCAGACCGATTTCTCTCAGACCTATTCCTTACAGCCTCCCACTCTCTTGGCCAAAGCCTCTACATCTTACACTGTAGAACTTCACTCCCTCTCCATACTCCACCAAACCTGTTAGCCTGCGTCGCCATGGCGTCGAGGATCATTGTTGTCGGAGGTGGCTGTAAGCCTCTCCGCATCCCCGCGTTTTCCCACAGAGCCCCATGCTAACCATCTCCAGTGGCCGGCTTGAGCGCCGCACACACGATCTACCTTGCCGGTGGCAACGTGCTATTACTAGATAAGAACAGTGAGCACCAAAACGAACCGACCTGAAATCTCCTGCTGACAGATACAAGACTTCTTCGGGGGAAACTCTACCAAGGCCACATCCGGCATCAACGGGGCTCTGACTCGGACACAAGTCGATGCCAAGATCGCGGATAGTGTCAAGCAGTTCTACGATGATACGCTAAAGTCCGCGAGAGACAAGGCCCGGCCAGACTTGATCAAGGTTCTTACTTACAAGTCTGCCGCGGCCGTCGAATGGCTTCAGGATGTCTTCAACTTGGATCTCACTCTCGTCTCGCGGCTCGGGTAAGGCTCGACCCTGTGATAATTTGCTTGATTTTGGTACTGATACTCGCCGAAGAGGTCATTCCCAGCCCAGGACACACCGTGGCCACGACGCCAAGTTCCCCGGTATGGCTATCACATATGCGCTGATGCAACGGCTAGAGGAGTTGGTCGAGAGTGATCCGGATCGGATGCAAATCATCAAGAAGGCCCGCGTCACGGCGGTCAACAAGGATGGTAACAAGGTTACTGGTGTCACTTACGACTTCGGTGGCGAGTCATGCTCTGTAGATGGGGTGGTCGTGATAGCAACCGGTGGCTATGCTGCCGACTTCGGGGAGGGCTCACTTCTGAAGAAGTACAGACCAGATACGTTCGACCTTGCCAGCACGAATGGTACCCATGCCACTGGTGACGGGCTGAAGATGCTCATGGCAATCGGCGGAAACGGCATCGATCTGGACAAGGTCCAGGTACACCCTACCGGTCTTGTAGACTCTAAGGACGCTGGATCAAAGTGGAAATTCCTTGCTGCCGAGGGTATGAGACATGCTCCTGACGGACTTACAACGATACTGATAACCGAGTCTAGCACTTCGAGGCGAGGGTGCTCTGTTGTTGAACTCAGAGGGCCAGCGGTTTGCTGATGAACTCGGACACCGAGATTACGTCTCAGGCGAGATGTGGCAGCAGAAGGAACAGAAGAAGTGGCCGATTCGCCTCGTGCTGAACTCCAAAGCCTCCAACGTCCTAGACTTCCACACCCGTCACTACTCCGGCCGAGGGCTGATGCAGAAGATGACGGGCAAAGAGCTCGCCAAAGAGATCGGCTGCGGCGAGAGCGATCTGCAAAAGACCTTCCACGACTACAACGACATCGCCGACGGCAAGAAGAAAGATCCCTTTGGCAAGAAGTTCTTCCACAACCTTCCTTTCGACATCGACGACACCTTCCACGTCGCCAACATGGAGCCCGTCCTCCACTTCACCATGGGCGGCATCGAGATCACCGACAAATCAGAGGTGTTGAACTCCGAAGGCAAGCCCTTCGAAGGCCTATACGCTTGCGGTGAGGTTGCCGGCGGTGTCCACGGCGCCAACCGACTAGGTGGCTCCTCCCTCCTCGGCTGCGTCGTCTACGGCCGCGTGGCGGGCGAGTCCGCCAGCCAATACCTCTTCCAGAAAGTGCTCAGCGGCGGCGTCTCCTCGGCCGCCCAGCGTCTCGGTCAGATCTCCCTGCACATCGACCCCTCGACGCCCGGCAAGATTTCCGTCGAGTGGGGCAACGGCGAGGGCGCATCGGCATCATCCAGCTCCAGCCAAGGATCCAACCAAGGTCAAGACAAAGCCAAGCAGCAGAGCCAGAAGTCCGCCGCGCCCGTCATGAAGGGCGACAAGGCGGACAGCAAGGATCCCGGGAAGGTGTCGAAGCCGACGGACCCGCAAGAGTTCAAGGTGCCCGAGACCGAGTACGCGATGGAGGAGGTGGCCAAGCACAATAAGAAAGAGGACATCTGGATCGTCGTCAAGGGCGTCGTGCTCGACGTCACGAACTGGCTGGACGAGCATCCCGGTGGGCCGCAGGCGCTGTTCTCCCATATGGGGAAGGACGCGACGGAGGGTGAGTCATAGCCTTTTGTTGCTTGCTCGTGTTGCAATTCGTCATGGTTATGCTTGTTTGCTTTGTTGGGGATTCTTGTGCTGACACGAAACAGAATTCGAAATGCTGCACGACGACGAGGTCATCCCCAAGTACGCAGCCAGCATCGTCATCGGCCGCGTCAAGGGTCAGACGCCCAGTCTCGAGATATAATCTACGAGTGCGTTCGGCAGTGGGGTTGGTGGTGGGGGCGTGGAACGGGAAGTCCAGAGGGACGGTGATGGGTACAGAGTGAAAGTGCAAGAGACCTGGGGGACTGTCGTCTGTTTGCGGGCGTGCCAGTATCGTGTACTCTATCGATATCATTGTGTTTGGTAGCTCGCTGCGTCTGAAATGGATAGCTTTGTACATGTGTTGCGCAATCCATCGACCTTGCTCCTTCTACGCTAATGTGCATGTGCATGAATCAAGACTGTGGCATGAGCAGGGGATTGAGTGCCATGTTCGAGTCAAAGTCTTTGTAAACGCCCATCCATCTACATGCGCGCTCAAGGTAAGTGACTCAAGCTCGATACCCAGTGATGCATGGGCCCTGAATGTAGTGAAGAGCAGAGGAGGAAGGATAATCCAACGCTGTGAGAGTCGCGCGGAGATAGGCATGAAGGCATGGGGCACGAGGCCGAGGGATTTCTAGTCCGCAATTGCTTGAACGATGCTTGGGGATTCCGTGTCCAATCCGTGACCGAACGAAGTCCTTCCTTCACAGACCACGCGACCGAAGGCCAAAACTGCACAAACGACCCCCGAAGGTGCAAGAAACCGCCAGACCCGAGACGATCGGGCTTGACTTCGACAGACAGCCCCGCTTTACGCCCATTCGACGCCAAAAACGCAACTTCCGCCATCTGCACCCCCCGGTCCCTGCACACCCTCCGCACCAGCCCACCCCCACGCAACGCTCCAACTCCCCCTCCCCACCCTCTCACCTCCCACCGCACCCCCTACCGATGCCCTCTAATC
>JAABUY010003129.1_pt1 | contig 18632 bp, 24 predicted proteins | sample 5560271 | NCBI WGS metagenome assembly JAABUY01 (sample SAMN10711886, study PRJNA513374) | rock metagenome | isolation source: Antarctica rocks | place: Antarctica: Victoria Land, University Valley
CTCGAGGGCGGCCCGCCCGATGCCTGCGGGTAGACCGCACGAGGCCACCGGCAACGGTGGTCCCAGATGGATGGCCGTCACCTGGAGCTCGCTCCAGGTACAGAACCCGGCTTATAGGTCGACTCGTTCCCACAACTTATCCGCGGGTCGCCGTGAGTGCCCGCCACGCCGTCTGACCTGCGATGATTACGTTCCGTCGTTGACCGGTGACGACCCCTGTTTACCCGCTGTGGCCGGACTGTCACGGCCCAGAGACGGCCCAGGCGATCTTGAAACGGTCGTCGACACGCCTCCGGCACGGGTGTCCGGACGGACGTCGTACGGCGGTGACAGACTGACGTGCGATGACGGACCTGAGACTGCTCGAACGCGAGATGTACGCCGAGGCGGAGGCCGCCCGGCTGCTCGACGTTGCCCCTAGCACGTTGCATTACTGGCTCGAGGGCAAGACCGGTCGGGCCGGCAAGGTGCACCGCCCCGTGATCCGGCAGGAGCCCAAGGGAACCGGCGCCCCGGTCACCTGGGCGGAGTTCGTCGAGGCTGGGTTGCTGCGGCAGTACCGGCGCGAGCTGAAGGTGCGGCTGCCAGAGCTGCGGGCCTTCATCGACCTGCTGCGGGAGAGCTTCAACGTCCCGTACCCGCTCGCGGACCAGCGCCCGTACGTCAGTGGCCGCGAGCTCGTCTTGCAAACGCAGGAGACCGCCCAGCTGCCCGGTGAGTTCTGGCTCGTGACGGTCGCCGGCGGCCAGCTGCTGCTGACGAGCCCCTCGGAGTCGTTCCTGCGCAGGGCCCGGTGGGAGGGCGATGTCGCGACCGGTTGGCGGCCGCACGACGAGGGCTCGCCCGTGCTCATCGACCCGAGCGTGCGGTTCGGTCGACCTGCGGTCGGCGGTATCAGCACCGAGGTGATCTGGGAGCACTCCGGGGACGGTGAGGACGACGACGAGATCGCCGAGGTCTTCAGCCTGACGCCCCGCGACGTGGCATGGGCACTGGCGTATGAGAAACCGCGACGGGCCGAGGCGAGGCAGCACATCGCGTGAGCCCCGCCAAGCCGGCGGCAGTCCGCTTCTACTTCGATGCAGACGTCCTCGGCCTAGCGCACGTGGTCGCCGCCTTGCGCAGCGACGCGACCTACGCCGGCGACCCCGGTGCCGTCATCAAGCGGCGCGAGCGGCCGGCATGCCCCGTCGCCGATCCCACGACCAAGGACGACGTGTGGATCCCGCGGGTGGCGTCGCTCGGCTGGCTCATCATCACCCGCGGCAGCCGCATCCAGCAGCACCGCGCCGAGATTGCTGCCCGAGGGCCAGCGACGCCCGGATGGTAGCCTTGGCCGGGGACGAGGCGCGAGGAACCTGGCAAAAGCTGGAGATCTTGATGAGGCATGGCGCGCGAGCGAGGACCTCGTAATGCGGCCAGGTCCTTCATCTACACCGCGACACGCTCAGCCTTCCGGGTCGTAGGGCTCGGCTGAACAACGACGACGGGTGCTGGTAGCCGGCTGCGCCGGAAACCTCGAGTAGCCGGCATTATCCGCTACGACCGGAGACCCGAGGAGGTGGCGTTACCGCCGGCCGCCGGACCCGAGGGGAGCGTTAAATGCTGTCGAGAAACTGCTACCCACCCTGCGCCGATGCCGCCGGGCTCAACGGATGACCGAGACTCGCTCTTGGAACTGGTGTTCTTCTTGCAGGCGCGGTGTCGTTCCGGCTGGCAAGACTCAGGTGCGGTTTACCTGGGTCGACAGCTCATCGTGCCGGAAACATCGGTAGCCGGCGATTTGGCCGAGCCTCCGAGCGGTCTTTCGTAGACCAGGCAAGTCGTCCATGATCGGCGTGGACCGGTAGGACTCGGTGCCCCAAACCATCAGTCAGAAGAGCCGGACTTCCGGTGGTTCATGTAGTAGAAGACGCCGCCAATAATCATGAGTACCAGCATGACACTCATGATTGTGATCGCAACAGCCATCTTCGAGGACATGCCCTGCATCGGGTTGGACATCATGTCAGCAGCGTAGCTGGGGGGCCATATCCCGCCACGACTCCGTAGATCCGGCCTTGCGCTACGCGGCGCTTGTTGGACGGCACGACCGGCAGGAAGGTAGGTGCCGCTCCTGGAAGAGGAACCGGCTGCCTCGCTGAGGTGCCCGCCTACCCACCGCATGTCTTTGCCAGTGAGCGTCACCGAGCAGCCCACGAGCAGCAGGTCCTTTCCGTGGACGCGGGTGCGACGGCAGGTCCTCACAGGCTGAGGACAGCAGCGGGGGAGCGACATCGGCGATCGGTCAGCCAAGGCGCCGGGTGACAGAATCGACGAACCCGTGGCCCTGACTAAGCAGCGAGCCTGTCCGCATCCGCGCCGACTCCCCGACAGCCTTTGATAGGACGTGCTGTGACCGCACCTCTGGCTCAACCCGTCGGCCCGGGTGGTCCTCCACCTCGGCTCTCGCACGACGAGCTCGTCAAGGCGCAAGCGGAGACGCTGGCCTCACCGCGGCGCAGCTACGGGCTCGCGTCACGGGCGCTGTTCGCGACGTTGGACGCCTGCTACGGCAAGCCCCGGACGCTGTCGAAGTTCAAGGTACTGGAGTTAGTGGCCCAGGTGCCCTATCAGGCGTGGGAGCAGGCCGCCTACATCGCGATCACGCACGTGCATGAGCAGACCGGCTTGGCCCGCCGGATCCACGACCGGATCGCGGAGTCCCGCGCCCAGCAGGACAACGAGCAGTGGCACCTGCTGATCCTGGACGAGCTGATCGCCAGGTCCGGGATCCGCGAAGGCCGGCTTAGGTTCTTCGTGCTCCCGCAAGCAATCGCGTTCGTCTACTACCAGGTGTCGTGGCTGATGTTCGTCCTGCGTCCGGCCTGGTCCTACCGGCTCAACGCCGACTTCGAGGACCACGCCGAGCATGAGTACGCCGCGCTGGTCTGCGAGCACCCCGAGTGGGAGGACAAGCCGTTCGTGTCGCAGTTCACCGCCGACTACGGCCAGTACGCCTCGGTAGCTGACGTGTTCCGGCAGATCGGGCACGACGAGCGAGTGCACAAGCAGGAGAGCGAAGCCCAGCTCACCCAACCCCGCTTCCACTGACACCTGCGCGGTCATCATCGCTTTTCCCGGTGTTTCAGCGCCTTCTGCGGTCGCTCGTTCGGCTCAATGGGCGTGTCAGCCCGGCGCGACGACGGTGAGGATGACTTCGCCGGCGATGACGAACACGGCGCCGATGGCCGTGGCGAGCCCGATCGCGATCTGCCATCCGCGTTCGTGCGCAGCCGGGTCGAAGGGTCCGTGGGCGGCGGCGGCGTTGCGGCGGGCGCGGTAGCCGGGGGCCCAGACGTTCTGGAAGCGTCCGGCGGGGGCGCCGCCGGCGAGGGCGGCAGCGCGGTGCCGGGCGAGGACGAACTGGAGGTCGTCGATGACTGCGGACGCGACGCGGCGACCGAAAAAGAACGCCGCGAGGTACCCGATCAGCTTCTGGTCCTAGTTGGACTGCAGGCTGGCGGTAAGCCGCTCGGTCGGGGTGCCGGCATGCGGGTGGGTAGACAGGTGGAGCCGGAACTGGTTGAACAGGCGGGCGACTTCGGTGTGGAGGCCGGCGGTGTTGTGGAGGTAGGCGTACCGGATCCCAAGGCCGGCGAGGAATCCGGGGGCGGCGTAGACCGGGACCAGGACGAGCAGGCTGACTGGGTGCCACCAGGCGAGGGGGCGGCCGTCTTTGAGGTTCGGGACGCCGAGGCGCTGCTCGATCCGGTCGGCGCGGGTCGTTCCTGGCCGCTGGACCCGCTTGCGATAGTGGTTCCAGGCGAAAGCCCGCGCGAACAGACCGCCGAACAGGCCCTCCCCGACGTTGCGGATGAGATGGCGGATGTCAGAGGACGCGACCAGGCGATGCCAGGCGTGGTTGACGGTCGGGTCGACTTCGAACGCGAGGTAGTAGACGGTGACGAAGAACAACATTCCGAGGTAGGCGAGCAGGACCGTCCAGGCGAGTTGCTGGATGGTGTTCCAGCCGTACCGGAGCGGGTGCCGCAGGGTCGTCAGCGGCGGCGGGAGGACGGCCCGGCCGGCACCTGCCGTGGCCGTGCTCTCCGTGGCCCCGGCGGTCGGCTCGTTCGTCGTGTCGATGCCCGTGCGGAGGAGCGTGCAAGGTCCGACGAACGAGACCAGTCCCGTCCATCCGCCCTGGGCCTTGCGGCAGTCGCAGACTTTGAAAAGCATGGCGCGTGACGCAGGCGGAGCACCGACTCTTCCGAGCGCGCAACCCTGAACCGGCCAGGAGCTCATCGAGCCTATGTGCGGCTACACGGCACAGAGGGTAGGTGCCGCTCTCGATTTCGACTTCGGTGATAGCCGCGAGCACGCGGCGTTCTCCACGGTCGGAAGAGCTTTGATTCGCTGACGTCTGCAGATCGGCTGAACGCTTGTGTCAGGACGGCATGCGGTCAGCGTCGTCGGGGCCATGTGGATGGCGAAGACCCTCGCGGTGCCGCCCGACTTGCTCCTGGGTGCGGGTAGGTCTCGGCGGCGACGCCACGCGCGAGGGCTACGGCACGTGGTTCCCTATGTCTGCGCTATTTCTTTCATATGAAGAGTCGTGCAGACGTACATGAGTTCGACGGGTGCGCGGTCCGTGTAGTTGACGCGGACAAGGTCACCGCCGTACGCGCGGCCATGCCGGATGACGGGGACGTCGCGGATCTCGCGGACGTTTTCGGACTCCTGGCCGACCCGGGGCGGCTGCGGCTGCTCGTCGCGTTGCTGGAGGGCGAGATGTGCGTCTGCGACCTCGCCGCGGCGTCCGGGCAGTCGGAGAGTTCGGTGAGCCACGCCTTACGGTTGCTCCGCGCGCACCGAGTCGTGCGGGCCCGGCGCTCGGGGCGCATGAGTTCCTACTCGCTGGAGGACGCCCACGTCCGGGTCCTGCTTGACCTGGCATTGACGCACGTCGGCCGTACCGACGCGATCCACCCGGAGCGGACATGATCGGCCCCGGCGACCACGCTGCCCACGCTGACCGCGGACATGACGCGCACGACAGTGGGTCGCACTCCGGTCATAGCCACGGTGTCAGCAAGGACGCCGACCGGCGGTTCCTGACGATCGCCCTCGCGCAGATCGTTGGGTTCATGGTCGTCGAGGTCGTCGTCGGGGCGCTCGCCGGCTCACTGGCCTTGATCGCCGACGCCGGGCACATGCTCACCGACGCGGCTGCGACCGGTCTTGCGCTCGTCGCGATGCGCCTCGCCGCGCGGCCAGCGAAGGGCGCGTTCACGTACGGCCTGAAGGGGGTGGAGATCCCAGCGCGCAGGCGAACGGCCTGACGCTGCTCGTCCTCGCGGTCGTGTTCACGGTCGAGGGGGTCCTGCGGCTGATTGACCCGCCCGCGGTCCGGGGCGACCTGTCTTGGGGACAGCCCTGTTCGGGATCGTCGTGAACCTCGCGGCCGCGTACGCGCTGAGCAAGGCCAACCGGCGGAGCTTGAACGTCGAGGGCAGCTTCCAGCACATCCTGACCGACCTGTACGCGTTCATCGCCACGGCGGTCGCCGCCGGGGTCATCCTGACGACCGGGTGGGACCGCGCCGACCCGGTCGCGACGCTGCTCGTCGCCGCTCTGAAGCTCAAGGCCGGCCTGGGGCTGGTCCGGGAGTCCGGCCGGGTGTTCCTTGAGGCCGCGCCCCGCGGGATCGACCCGGACCGGGTGCAAGCGGCGATCCTGGCCGCACCAGGTGTCGTCGGGGTCCATGAGCTGCACGTGTGGGAGGTCACCAGCGGGTTCCCGGCGCTGTCCGCGCACGTCCTGGTCGACACCGCCTGCGACTGCCACGGAAGCCGACAGGACCTGGAGGCGATGCTGGCCGCGACGTTTGGGATCGACCACACGACCCTGCAGGTCGACCACCGGGACGAGCACGGGCACGACGACGGCGGGCACGACGACGATGGGCAGCACGACGGTGCGGTGGGGACCGTCGCCGAGGCCCACCGCGTGATGGCCCGTGCCCACGCCGGCCACGCCGGGGACCTGCGCGGCACAGGGGACCACGACCATCCCGGCGGCTGCTGATGCCCGTCACCTCTGGCGCAGCCGTCAGCACGGCAGGGCTGCTGGTGCTGTTCCCTGTCGGGGCGGCGGCGCTCGGCGCGGGGGTCACCGCGTGGCGACGTCCGGGACCGCAGCTCACCAGCGGCATCCAGCACTTCGCCGCCGGGGTCGTGTTGGCGGCCCTGGCGGGGGAGGTCCTGCCGGACCTGCGCCGGGAAGGCCACCTCGGAGCGGTCCTGCTCGGGTTCAGCGCCGGGGTCGTCTTGCTGCTGATCCTGGGTGCGTACGCCGACCGTCAGGAGAAGGCAGCCGCAGAGCGACCCGGGCCTGCAACCGGGAGCCTGCCGATGGGGCTGCTCACCGCGGTGGCGATCGACCTGCTGATCGACGGGCTGCTCGTCGGGCTCGGCGCGACCCTGGGCAGCAATCAGGGCCTAATCATCACGATCGCCCTGACGGTCGAAATCCTGTTCCTGGCCGTGTCGGTGAGCATTGGCCTGCTCGACAAGCAGGTCAGCAGGGGCAGGGCCGGACTGGTCAGCGGCTCCCTCGGGTTGTTCTGCGCCGGCGGTGCGCTCCTCGGCGCGGCGGTCCTGGGCTCGGCGAGCGCAACGGTCCTGGCGGCCGTCCTGGCGTTCGGGGCCGCCGCGCTGCTGTACCTGGTCGTGGAGGAGCTCCTCGTGGAGGCCCACGAAGCGAAACAGACCCCCGTTCTGGCCGCGATGTTCTTCGCCGGCTTCATCGCACTGTTCGCCATCGCAGGATGAGGGGCACCTCGTGACCGGACCCGACCAGGCACTGCCGCAGTCACAGGCGCCCGTCGGCTGCAGCGACGACACCTGCTGCACCCCGGCGGCCATCCCGCCCGAGCGCGACGCCGAGTGGCACCGCGCAGCCCGTCAGGCCCTGCTGCTGTCGTGGACAAGCCTGGCGTGGATGACCGTTGAGGGCGCGGCCGGCCTCTATGCCGGGGCCAGCGCGGGCAGCGTCAGTCTCGTCGGGTGGGCGCTATCGTCGGTTGTGGAGGGCCTGGCGAGCGTCATCGTCATCTGGCGCCTGACCGGCACCCGGACACTGAGTCAGACCAGCGAACGCAGCGCCCAGAAGGCCGTCGCTGTGTCCTTCTGGCTTCTCGCCCCGTACGTCGCAGTCCAGGCCGTCCACGACCTGCTGACCCGCTCGCACGCCACGACGAGCCGCCTCGGCATCGCCCTGACGATCTCCAGCGTCCTGGTCATGCCGTCCCTGGGACGAGCCAAGCAGCGCCTCGGACGGCGACTGTCGAGCGGCGCGACAGCCGGTGAGGGCACCCAGAACATGCTGTGCGCATACCTGGCCGCCACCGTGCTGGTCGGGCTCGTCGCGAACAGCCTGCTCGGGGCGTGGTGGCTCGACCCGCTGATCGCCCTGGGCGTCGCCGGGGTCGCCGTCCGCGAGGGCCGCAAGGCATGGCGCGGCGAGGAGTGCTGCTGATGAGAAACACGAGCCGCCCGGACGACCACGGGCAGCGGCGCCACCCGGGGGCGACCACCCCGGAATCGGACCGACGCTCCTACCGGACGGCTGAAGCCCTGCCCGTACGCGTTGAACGAGCAATGAGGTGTCGTGACCTGACGGACAGCGGATGCTGGGGCAGGACGTGTCGTCATCGGGTGGCGCCGGTTCGACCCGGGCCTAGTCCGCTGTTCGTTCACGAGTTCGCAGCCCGGGCGGCTCGCTGCTGCGTGATGGTGTCGTGTGGCCGGAGATCGTCAGGGGCGCCAGTGCGTCGGGACGATGACGGTGGGGACGTGGACGTGATGAGTCATCGCTGGTAGGACCGACCCCTGGATGAGCCGCCCGAGGACGCCGTGGGCGTCGGCACCGACGATGAGCAGCACGGCGTGGGTGCTGGCCCGGTGCAGGACTTCGGGCACGGCGCCTTCGTAGACCGTGATGGTGACCTCGTCGGGCCAGGAGCTACCGGACTGACGGGCGGTGGCGACGGCGTCATTCACGAGCTGGGTGGCTTGTTCGGCTTCCTCCCCGGAGTCGCCGTAGATGTAGACCCCGACCGCGTGCAGGGCGGCTCCCCGCAGCTGGGCCTCTGCCGCGACGTAGCGCAGGGCTGTCACGGAGGATGCCGACCCGTCGACGCCGACGACGACAAACGGCGCGGTACCTGGGGTGGGTCGTGTGTCGTTCACGGTGCCTCCGACTGAGGGGATGGCTGCCTATCGGTGGGGCCAAAGCACGCCGACGCCGTGCCCGCTGCCACGCCAGCGATGGTGCCGGACGGACCTCGTGCGGGAAGCCGCGGGGGCGGCTCAAATGCTGATCTTGGCCCGCCGCCGGGCCGACAGGACTGTTCCGGTGAGTAGCGCGAGGACAGCGAGCGGGGGAAGCCACCACACGGGTACTCCTTGGTGGGCGAGCAGGGCGGTGACGGCCAGGGTGAGCACGATGCCTGCGGTGATGCGCCAGTCATCGCCGATGATGAGGTCCAGTAGGACCTCGATGACGGCGCGGATGGCCTTCACCGGGCGGCCAGGGCGTCGGCGCGGGAGGGTCGGGCTGCCCGCGAGAGGCCGATCGAGGCCAGACCGATGATGGCGATCAGGGCGAGCAGCGCAGCGTCTGAGCCGGGCCAGTTGACGCCGACGCCCTCTCCGGCCCAGAACACCCCGAAGGAGGTGAGCATGACGCCGACGGTGAACTTCAGGGTGTTCTCCGGGACCCGTGTCAGGGGCGCACGGACCGCGAAGCCTGCGGCGCTGACGAGCAGGACGGCGGCGATGCCACCTGCGGCGGCCAGAGGGATGTTGCCTTGGTTGGCGCCGAACGTCAGGACGATGAACACGACCTCCAGGCCCTCCAGCAGCACGGCCTTGAACGACAGGGTGAAGGCGTACCGGTCCAGACCGGACGCGGGTTTGCCGACGGCGGCTGCGGACGCTGCGACCTGCCGGTCGTAGATGGCTGCTTCGTCGTGTAGCGCCTTGAGGCCAGCGGCGCGCAGCACGGCCTTGAGGAGCCACCCGAGCCCGAAGACGAGCAGCAGGCCGCCGACCACGACCCGCAGGGCGTTCAGCGGGACCTGGGTCACCGCTGGGCCGAGGACCGCGACGATTACCGCGAGGGCGGCGACGCCGGCCCCGGCGCCGTACAGGCTGGCTCGCCAGCCCCGGGTCACTCCGGTCGCCAGGATGACCGTCAGGGCCTCGACCGCCTCCACGCAGCAGGCCAGGAACACGGACAGGACAAGGAACGCGGCAGCTCCCACGAGCAGCTCCTTCAGGGTGAGGTCGAGCGGTCAAGGGACGGCATGCACGAGTGTGTCCGTCGCAGTTGCGGAGAACCGCGACAGGTCACGGCGGACGGCGTGGCCGGCGGGAGGACCGGAGTGGAAGCCACAGACCGAGGAAGGAGAACGCGACGAGGTAGAAGCCCCCTACGAGAGGTGTCGCGCTCGGGAATGCAGCCCCCAAGCAATCAGCGCACAGCCCACCGCGACCAGGACCAGGACCAGCCATGCCTGGAGCGTGTACGACGCCCGCGGCTGGTCGGGCATGCCGCGGCGCGCGCCGGTGCGGAGCCACAGGTCCAGGACCGGCGCTTCGGCGCGCAGATGCTCCTCCAGGTCCTGCAGGGCGCGGCGGTCCCGGTCGCTCAACACGCCGGGTCCCAGCCCAGGCGGATGCGGTGTGGGGATCGGGGTCTGCGATCGGGCATGCTTCCTCCCCTGTAGGGAGGGAGGAGCCATCAGCCCTTGGGCGGTTCAGGTGTTGCCACCTCGGCGGGACCCATCGCCATATCGGACGTTACCCCCGACAGGCTCGGACGGCTACACACCTGCTGGCCGGCGGCAGCAGCCGGGTCATACTGGCGAGGAGGCGATGGGGCTCGCCTTCGCAACCGCCGACCCCGACGATCGGCTGACAGTCCCTACGACCACCACTGTCGTAGGAGGACCATGCCCACCCAGCCACCGGACGCCCGCGGCATCCCCGACCCCGACCGGCACCCCGAGTTGCCGCGCGACTCCGACGCGGTCGGCGGCCCACTCCCGCACCGCCGTCTCCCCCTGGTGCTGGTCGTCGCCGTCGGCGGAGCGGTCGGGGCGCCGCTGCGCTATGCCCTGGCTCGCGCGCTACCTACCGCGCCGCAGGGGTGGCCGACGGCGACGTTCGTGACGAACCTGCTCGGGGCGTTCCTGCTCGGGGTCCTGCTGGAGGGCCTGGCCCGGCTCGGATCGGACGCCGGTGTGCGACGGGTGGTCCGGCTCGGTGTGGGCACCGGCCTGCTGGGGGCGTTCACGACGTACTCGACCCTCGCGACCGAGACGGTCCTGCTCGGCCGTCACGGTCGCCCTGGGCTGGCCGTCGTCTATGGCCTGGTGAGCGCCGTCGCCGGATATTGCGCCGCCGCGGCCGGGATCGGCCTCGCGGCCCTAGGCCACCGTGCCGCCCGCAGCCGGGCCGCCCGGGTCGACGGCGACGCCAACGTGCGGATGCCCAGGTGAGCGCCGGTCTGGTCCTCGGGGTCGCTGCCGGCGGCGCCGTCGGGGCCGTCGCGCGGTTCACCGTCGATGGCGCGCTCACGGCCCGCCGTACCGGGGCGTTTCCGTTGGCGACGCTGCTCATCAACATCACGGGCAGCGTCCTGCTCGGGGTCCTGACCGGCCTGGTGCTGTTCCAGCACGTATCGGACGGGTGGCGGGTCGTGCTCGGAACCGGGTTCTGCGGCGGGTTCACGACGTTCTCGACCGCGTCGTTCGCCAGCGTCCGCCTGGCCCAGGACGACCGGTCGGCGCTGGCAGCCCTCAACGTCCTGGGCACCCTCGTGCTGTGCGTGACAGCGGCCGGTGCCGGTCTTGCGCTGACAGCCGTATGACGGGGCTGCTGGTGGTGCTGCGGCACGGTCAGAGCCGCTGGAACGACGAGCAACGATTCACCGGCTGGGCCGACCCCGACCTGGCCGCGACCGGACGCACAGAAGCGACCGCCGCTGCGGGTGCCCTGCGCGGCGCTGGTCTGCAACCCGAGCTTGTCCTCACCTCGGTGCTGGCGCGGGATCGGCAGACCGTCGAGCTCCTCACGAAAGGGGGCCTGGAATGTCCCCGGGTGGTGACGGACTGGCGGCTGAACGAGCGCCACTACGGACAGCTCGAGGGCATGACCCATGCCGAGGGCGGCATCCGGTATGGCACGGCAGCGGTCGCCCGGTGGCGCCGCGACTGGGCCGACATCCCACCACCGCTGGACGCACCGACCTGCGCAGTCCCCGCCTGCAGTCCCGGTACGCGAGCATCCCGCCGGACGACTTGCCGATGGCGGAGTCGCTGCAGGCTTGCCTGCTCCGGTCCTGGCCAGCCGTCACCGAACACGCCCGGCCCGTCCTTGACAGCGGGGGGACCGTCTTGCTGGTCGGGCACGGCAACGGACTCCGGGCGCTGCTGAGGGTCCTGGAAGGGCTCAGCCCCCGACAGGTCCAGGGCGTGGTGCTGCCCACCGGTGTGGCACGGGCGTATCGGCTCGACGGCGCGGGCGGGTGGCAGCGCGACAGCGCGCCGCCGCTCACCGGGACGCCCAGCGGACCGTGACCGCCGCGACAGGCCGCCCACCAGGGCTACGGTCCTGGCGCTGCCGTCGGTCGCGTAACGCGCTCGGGACAGGGGAAGTACGCCGGTGTGACGACGACGACCGCAGCCGCCCGGCAGCGTCCGCGGCTTGACCCGGACACCCGCGGTGGGTTGCGCCTGACCCTGGCTGCTGCGGGGGTGCTGATCCTAGTCGTGCCGTTCGCGTCGCTGCTCCTGCTGGTCGTCGATCACTGGGGACCGCTCCAGCGGCTGGACCACGACATCGCCGCCCAACTCAACACCTTTGCGTTCCCGCACCCTGGCTACGTCACGTTCCTGAAGGTCATCACCACCGTGGGCCACCCGGCGGTGTTCGAGGCTGTGAGCGTGGCCGTGACGGTCTGGTTGCTGACGCGACGCCAGCCCCGGCTCGCTGTCTGGCTCGCCGTGACGGTCTTCGGGGGCGGCCTGCTCAGCACGATCGTCAAGAACGCCGTCGGTCGTATGCGCCCGCTGCTGCCGCACCCGGTCGCCCACGCGCTGAGTGCGAGTTTCCCGTCCGGCCACGCCATCGGCAGCGTCGTCGGCGTCGGGGTGCTCCTGCTGGTCTTTCTGCCCTCCGCCCGTCGGTCGGCACGGCCGGCCTGGCTCGCGATCGGGGTGCTGGTTGTGCTCGCCATCGGGTTCTCCCGCCTCGGACTCGGCCTGCACTACCTGTCCGACGTCCTGGGCGGCTACATCCTCGGTGCTGGGTGGCTCGCCGTCAGCACCGCCGCGTTCACCGCGTGGCGCCGCGACCTCGCCCAACCAGGCCGACCCCTGACCGACGGCCTGGAACAGGCCGCCCCAGAGGTATAGCTCGAAGCACCGGCCTGGCCCGACCCTGCCTCAGGACCGCGAGGCGAAACGGCCGCGCCCGTAGCATCGCGAGACGAGGAACCGGCGGATGCCCCGTTCCACAGCAGGACAACCGAGGGGTAGCGAAGTGAACTTCCGGCTGTTCGAAGACATACACGGGCTCGCCGGGAATCGTGTCCTGGACGCGGTGATGAGGTTCAGTGCCCAGTACCTGCTGTTCGCTGTACTCGCCACCCTGGCGCTGCTGTTGCTGGTCAGGCTCCGAGCCGACGGGTTGCGCGCCGCCGTCCGGGACAGCCTGTGGCCCGCCGCCGGGCTCGTCCTGAGCTACGCACTTGGGCTGCTCGCCGCCGCCGTCCATCCCGAGGCCCGGCCGTTCACCACTCACCCGCAGGTCCACCCGCTCATCGCCCACCACCCCGGGGACTCGTTTCCCAGCGCCCACAGCACCGCCGCATCCGCGATCGCGCTGGTCGTGCTGGCGTTTCTCTCCCAGCGCCCACAGCACCGCCGCATCCGCGATCGCGCTGGTCGTGCTGGCGTTTCTCTCCCAGCGCGTCGGCGTCGTCCTGCTGGCCGCTGCTGCCCTCATCGGCTTCTCGCGGATCTAGGTCGGCGTCCACTACCCCGGCGACATCCCCGGGTCGCTCGTGGTGGCCGTGCTGGGCGTCGGACTTGTGTCTCTGGTCCACTCCCGGACCGTTCAGCCGGGACGACCACGACCCACCGCCACGCCCGCCAGACACTGACCGTCCGGGCCTGTCAACGGCAAGGAATGGGTGGCGTTCTCCGCGGTTATCAACCGGCACTACCCGCCTGCTCGTCAGGTCGTCGCGGCCGGTGCGAACGGGCAGGATGAGGCGCATGCAAGCCGATGACCGGCAGCGGCCGTCTCTCCTCCTGCGGAGGGGGCGGCGACTGGAGGCAGTGACCCTGGGGTGGAACGTCGTGGGCATCGCCGTGCTCGCCGTAGCAGCACTGGCGGCCCGGTCCGTCGCCCTGGCCGGGTTCGGCCTCGACAGCTTGGTCGAGATCGGGGCCAGCACCGTGGTGCTGTGGGAGCTGAGCGGGACCGGCGAGGAATGCCAGCGCCGGGCACTGAGGCTCATCGGCGTCGGGTTCGTCCTGCTGTCCGCCTACATCGCGGTGCAGGCCGTCGTCACGCTGGTCACCAGCTACCACCCCAGGCACAGCACGCTCGGGATCGTCTGGACCGCGGTCACCGCCGTCGTGATGTTCAGCCTCGCCGCTGGGAAGGCCCGGACCGGCAAGGCCCTGGACAACCCGGTCCTCATCACCGAGGGCAGGGTCACCTTCATCGACGGGCTGCTTGCCGTCTCCGTCCTGCTCGGGCTGTCCCTCAACGCCCTGTTCGGGGCATGGTGGGCCGACCCGCTGGCCGGACTCGTGATCGTCTACTACGGCCTGCGGGAAGCCCGCGCCATCTTCACGCACGCAACGTAGTTCCGACCCTCGGCATAAGCCGCGGCTACCCCTGATCATCTTCGGCAGCGTCGGGTTGCTATCACCGATGATCATCTTCGGCTGTCCGATGTCTTGATCGGGGCCGCCCGCTCGGGTGGTGGCTCGCCGGCCCGACGGGGTGGGTTGCCGCGGCGGGTACCGACGGGGCCGTCGTCGGGCTGAGTCTGCCCCAGCAGTACGGGGCGCGACCTGGCGTGCGATCGGCGCCGCAAGCACGATCGCGATGCCGAGCGTCGACACGCCCGTCCCATGATCCGGCTCCGTCAGATCATCCTGTCCTTCGTCGCCTTCTTCTTTGACCGTCACCGACCCTTGCAGGCCATTACTCACCGGCCTTTGCTCCCATTCCAGAAATGTCACCAACCAAGATCAACTACTCAATCTCGGTAGCAGACATGTGCATTCTTCGAAGGTACCGTGGTGACGTTCGGCGTTATCGCTGAGGGAGGCGCTGCCGGTGTTGAGTTCGGCGAAGATCGGCACCTCGTCGTGGCGCTACTACACCAACGGGGTCGCGTGTGCGGCGACGGAGTACTACCTGGGCGTCGGGGAGGCGCCGGGACGGTGGCATGGCCGTGGCCTTGACGAGCTCGGTCTGGAGCAGGGGGGACGTGTCGATGAACGTCAGCTGGAAGCGTTGTTCTCCCGTGGACTGCACCCGGGGACGGGGGAGCGGCTCGGGAGGGCGTGGCGGACCGACGCCGTCACCGGTTTTGATCTGACCTTCTCAGCGCCGAAGAGCGTCAGTGCTGTGTGGGCACTGGGAAGCCCGGAGGTTGCGGTCGCCGCGATGGGGGCGCACCGGGCCGCCGTTGAAGCTGGCCTGGCGTACCTCGACACCCACGCGGGGTTGTCCCGGCGCGGGACGGACGGCGTCGAACAGATCGGCACGGCCGGGCTGGCGGTGGCGTTGTTTGACCAGCGCACCAGCCGCGCGGGCGACCCGCAGCTCCACACTCACGCGCTGGTGATCAACAAGGTCCGCTGCGCCGACGGGACCTGGCGCACGCTGGATGCGACGGAGTTGTTTCATCACAAGAAAAGCGCCGGCATGATTTATCAAGCCGCGTTACGGAATGAAATGCGGCAGCGCTTGGCTGTGGCTTTCGGTCTCGGTAATGAGCACGGTCAGGCCGAAATCCTGGGAGTGCCGGAGAAGCTGCTTTCTTTGTGGAGCAAACGCGCCGCCCAAATCGACGGTGAAGCCGCTCCGAAGATCGCGGAGTACGAGAACCTCCTCGGCCGCACCCTGTCCCCGGCCGAGCGGGTCAACGTGGTAGACCGCCGTGTTGAAGACCCGGCCGGGCAAGGACCACCCCGAGCTGTCCGCCCTGCATGGGCATTGGACGGCTGAGGCCGCGCAGACCGGAATCAGCAGTGAGCGGCTCCTCGCGTCGGTCCGGGCCGCCGCCATCAGCATCGGCATCGGGCAGCCCCTGCCTGCGGGGGCTGTGACAGCTGCGAGTCTTGCCCACACCTTTGCCGACACCTTTGCCGAGACTCTTGCCGGGACTCTTGCCGAAAGTCTTGCCGAGCCTGCTGGGGGTGACCGGCAGACGCCGTCAGGCGCCGAGGGGGTCTTGCCCACTGTCGTGCCGGACCGGACCGCGGATGAGTTGGTGGCGTTCGCGGCGGTGCGGGCGGCGGGGCAGCGCCGGGCGGTGTTTTCCCGCGCTGACGTCGCAGGGCAGGTCGCCGCGCACCTCCCCACCATCGGGTTGTCTGCCGCTCAGGTGGTGGCGGAGGTGGAGCGGCTCACCACCGTGGCGGTCGGGCTGTCGGAGACGGTGTCGGTGGGGGACCACCCACACGGCGTTACGCCGCGGGTGTCGGACCCCCGCTACGCCACCCTGCAAGTCCTGACCGCGGAGGGGCGGATCCTGGCGCTCGCCGGCCGGGGCCGCGGTGGCGGCTACGGGCAGATTCCGCTCAGCGACCTTCGGCCCCAAGCCCGGACCCTCGGGCTGGACTCGGGGCAGTACCTGGCGCTGTGGCAGCTGGCCGGCAGGGGCGATTTCCTGTCCGTGCTGACCGCGCCGGCCGGGGCGGGCAAGACCCGCACCCTGGGAGCCGCCACCGCAGCGTGGCAACAGGCTGGGTATCGGGTCGTTGGCCTGGCGCCGTCGGCCCGCGCGGCGGCGGAGCTGGCGGACGCGACCGGCGGGAAGGCGGACACCCTCGCCAAATGGCTCCACACCCGCGACCGGCTCACCCAGATCCCCGCCCACGCACCCGAGCGGGCCTGGGCGGGCCTGGATGACCGGACCGTGCTGATCGTGGATGAGGCCTCGATGGCCAGCACCCTCGATTTGGACCGGCTCATCACCCTGGCCGCGGAGAAGGCAGCGAAGGTGGTTCTGGTCGGGGACCCGGCCCAGATCGGCGTCATCAACGGCCCTGGCGGGATGCTCGCGGCGCTGGTCCACACCGGCCACGCCAGCAGCCTCAATCGAATCCACCGCTTCACCCACGACTGGGAACACACAGCCACCCTCGCGCTCCGCACCGGCGACCGTGCTGTCCTGCCCGTCTACCAGGCCGAGGGACGGCTCCATGCCTGCCCAGACAGTGACAGCGCCCTGGACGGCGTCTTCACGCACTGGAGCACCGCGAAGGCCGACGGCTTGGACGCGTTGATGCTCGCCCGCACCCGGCAGGACGTGGATGCTCTCAACACCCGGGCGCGAACCGCCGCGGTCGCCAGCGGCCAGATCACTGGGCCTGTCGTCGTCGCGGGCGAGCGGGAGTGGCAGGCCGGGGAACTGCTCCGGACCCGCCGCAACAACCGCCAACTCCCGCTCGGCGACAGTCACGTCCGCAACGGTGACCGGTTCCGGGTCCTCGGCCCCGGACCCGCCACCCCCGGCACCGCGGGTGCGGCCAACGGTGAAGGCGGGCAGGGGCTGATTGTGGAGGACCTCGCCGGCCGCGGCCGCACCATCCTGCCCGCCGAGTATCTGGCGCAGCATTGCGAGTACAGCTGGGCCTCCACCGTCGACAGTGCCCAAGGCGCCACCGCAGATGTCGGGATCGTGCTCGTGCGGCCGGGGATGGACCGTGAACACCTCTACGTCGCGATGACCCGCGGCCGGCTCGGTAACCACGCCTACGTCACCCCCGACCCGACCGTGGACGACGGGCACGACCACGGACACGGACCCACCGACCGGCACCCCGCGCCGGGTCGCGCCGGTGCGGAGGGAATCCCCGGTGCGCACAAGTCCACCGCGGGGCAGCAGGCCGTCCAAGTGCTGGAAGCAGCCCTCGGGACCAGTGGCGCGCAGGACGCCGCCCACACCGCCCTGCAACAAGCCCGCGTCCAGGCCGGGAAGGACACCCGGCGTGCGCAGCAGGACCAGGCCTACGAGGCCGACCGGGAGCGGCACCGGGCCTGTGAGCAGGCCGAGCAGAAACTGCCCGAGCATCAAGCCGCGCGCGAGCAACTCCAGCAGCTCCACACCCAACGGGGCCGCGTCGGTCAGGAGCAGACCGAACGGCAGTGGACCCTGCCGCGGGAACAGGCCGAACTGGACCGGACACCCCGCCGGGCGATCCGGCGCCGCCGTGACCTCACCGAGCGTGTCACCGCGATGCAAGAGGCGCTGAACAACACCGACCAGCAGTTGCAGAGGTTGGACGGTCAGATCAGCGAGCTGACCCGGCAGGTCCGCGGGTACGAGCAGGACCGTCACGACCGCATCGAGCAGCAGCGCTGGGCGCCACCGACGCCGGAGCCGGTTGATCCGCTGGGCTACCTCGAACCCTCACGACGCGATCGGAGGGCCATCCAAGCCAGCCAACTCGCCCAGCTCTCCCGCCTGTCGCAGCCGGACGTGGTCTACCGGGCACCCCAGCGCGGCGGTCCCAGCCGTAGCCGCTGACCCCTCACCTCGCCGGCGCGGGCGTGCGGGTGGGCTAGCCCGCCACGATCTGGTCGCTGGACCGCAGGGTGCTGTCCGTTTCCGCACCTCGCGAGAGGCCTGTATGTCACAGCAGGCCCCTTGAGCGCACTTACCAAGGGTGGAAGGCCAGATAACCAACGGCCGGGACATCCAAGCACCAGGCCCAACCGCCATCCGCTATCAGGGAGAGCCATGACACTTCTGACCGTCGAGCAGGCCGCCACCCGACTCGGCACCACCGACCGGTTCATCCGCCGCCTCCGCACCGAACGACGCATCCCAGTCGTGAAGCTCGGCAAGCACATCAGGATCGACAGCGACGACCTCGACGCCTACATCCTGTCCAGCCGACAAGAAGCCGACCCCAACGCGTCCTGACCGGTCGCTCGTGCCGGCCCTGCCCGCGTCGAGGAAGGCCGTCCCCTGCATCAGACGCGATCTGGTCGAAGTCGGTCGACACCTGCGGCCCCGAGCACTGCCGAGAACTGTCGCCCAGCGGCCTTACAGTTCAAGCACCGGTGGTCGGCCGACGAGCAGTAGGTCGCCGCTGGGCGTCCTTCGCCGGTGGAGGAGCCCGCTGAGGAGTCGCCGTGGCACACATCGAGGATCGCTGGGAGAAGCTCGTCGCCGGCCAGCGCGCCCGAACCGGCCGGTTCGGCAAAGGAGATCGGTGGCGAGCACGCTACTTCGACCCTAACGGTCAAGAGCGCGCTCGGACCTTCGCGAGGAAGGCCGACGCCGAACGGTTTCTCGCCGGTGTCGAGAGCGACAAGCCCGCG
>JAABUY010003136.1_pt1 | contig 18619 bp, 24 predicted proteins | sample 5560271 | NCBI WGS metagenome assembly JAABUY01 (sample SAMN10711886, study PRJNA513374) | rock metagenome | isolation source: Antarctica rocks | place: Antarctica: Victoria Land, University Valley
ACTGCTTCCCCAGGCCCCTGGACCCCAGCAGCAATGAATGCTGAGGTGCTATCTGCATGCACCAGATGCATCAGCCTGTGATGCAGAGCTTGCACATGCAGGTGGGTAAGCCAAAACTGGGTGACAGTTTCCCAGCCTGGACCATATGATATTGAGTGTGCAACTTTATCTGCTGGCTCCAAACAATCTGCCACATGGTGGCCTTCGAGATCCAGAGCCGTCCAGCACCTGAATGCACCAGCAAAGCAACCAGATGACAAATACACTGTTAAAAAGAGGGATGTAGAAGGCAGAAGCAATAGCTGAAAGGCAACAACAGCAGCTGAGCATGGCATCAAAATCAGGGTTCCAAAAGAAGCATGCAGCTAAGGGGAGGATCAGACAGAATCAGACGAGGACAACTGTTACACATAAGGAAGCAAGAGACAAAGAGCAGCATTGCAGACCTGAGGTTCCGGCACAGACTGTGCAATCCTTGGGGAGTCCAGTCAACTGTGCCATTTGGTCAGTGATTGTGTCGACAGCTTTGCCTGGCTCCAGAACCCGGGGAGGCAGCAGACCTGCATAGGGCTGTACCAGGGATGTCGACATGATGATTATGATGTCATCTGACTACATTTAGCTCTGTAGCCTGGGCTGTGCAGCCAGTGATGAAACATCAGACAATATGGCTTGAAAGCAAGGGTGACTGTGATATGATCTATGCGTGTCATTGCTGTGTGAGGGCCATGCTAATCTTCTCAGTATCATTCTAGTTCTAACAGATGCAACCGAAGTTACGATATGGGTCAATGGCAGACCCCCATGTGCATGCTTGTGAGAGCAAGATGTTTCGGCCTTCAGCATCGGAGCTGGCAACCCAATTCTGTGCAGACAAAGTTTGTTGTAAGCATGCCAGCCAGCTGTGACCATGACAAGACCAAGTCAGTCAGTGCTTGGATTTTTGCTTTGTTTGGAATTGCTAAATGTATTTACACAATGAAAGGAGAATTTATGTTACCATTTTCTCTGGTGCACCCTCATCTGCATAATCTATTCTACACAATGCGGTCAAGCAGATAGAAAGTACCCCAAAGGGCCCTTGTGCTGCAGACATGCCATGATGGACAGCACCGCAAGGGGCAAATGACCTGTGCAAGCAGCCAATCAGGATAGCACTGCGCTTCCGGGTCATACCCCAACTTTAGTGTGTTGTTCCAGTCAGAAGTGTCTCGCCTGCCAGTCAACAAGGAAGCAAGCCAGTCTGCATGGTGCAGCAAAACTGGACTGTATCCATCCTCCTTAGCCTATACCAGGCACTCAGCTTCTCAGCTTGGGCGATTGCAAATTTGGCATAGATGATTGCGAGACATGGCAACCAAAGGTTATGCATCTCAGAGAGACTATCTATCATTCCATTGGCTTCTGAGCCGTAGTTACAGGATTCCCTTGATGCTCGACTGTGCTATGCGCAAACAAGCTGAAAGGCTCAAGGTAAAGCTAGACTGTAGCTCTGAGCATGTAACATGTGGTCTTCCTATGACTGACATGCTTGTGGAATAATTGTGGCATGTTTCACCTGCTGCCAGGTGCCACTGTTATGCCAGTTGATCAGCTTAGCTAATGTAGATGTAGATCCCCGGGCGCAGTGCCACTCTGGTGCTATGGCCTGCATCAGACATGCAAAAGTCTTGGTGCAGATAGGCTGGACACACCAGGGCTGCCTTGCCTGAATGCGATGTTCTTGTGACACGATGGTCTCAGTGAGCATGCAAAGCAGGGCATGGTGATGATTATGCTGGGAGTGAGAAGATCTGTCATGGCATTGGCACCAATATGCCAGAAGCTCCTGATATCAGGTGTACCGTATGTGAATGCGTGCAGAAGGTGATGGGCTCACTGCTATGCAATGATCAGACTGATAGAGGTGAGATACGCATGCTGTTTATGCCAACCACAGCCCCTGCCTGTAACGTCTGGGATGCGTACATTGGCTCTGCAGGTACCAAGATGACAACAGTCGTACCCCATTACTACAACTGGTTTCGAATGCTGAAGCTGGTCGCTTTAGCCTTGCCGGTTGCCAGTGTAGCTCTAGCTGGTGTGAAAGTGGGTTGGTACCAATTGTATATGGTCAGTATGGAACAAAGGTGTGTTTGCAGCATGATGTGAATCTGAGCAAACCTTGGTAGCCTCAAAAGCCTCAGCGCCCTGATCCTCATTGTAAATCTTGGTGGGAGCCAGTATATCCCCTCGTCGACTGTCCACCAGAAGTGCTGTTGAGGAGGTTCCATCAATGCAAAGGCTGGAGATGTTGTCCTTTAGGCCTTGGGGCAGCTGCTTCAACAAGTCCATGAAAGCCCTGTCATGGGCAAACCATGTATCTTTGCATGTGCGAGTGATGAGACTGTTTCGATGTAGGCTTGCATGGCATGCACACCTTGTCCAGGGCCCCACCCAATCTTCGCTCTTGAGCTTGTCAAAGGGAATTTGTGATTCATGCACAATCTTGCCACCGCCTGCGCTTGTGCACGTTTGAAATCTTATGCCCAAACAGTATCGGGACAAGCTTAAGCGAGTGTGCTGTGCAAGCTTGCCATCGATCAAGATCGCTCGAGCTCCAGATGTGCCGCAGTCGATGCCCAGCGATAGTGTTGATGAAGTAATTGCTGCTGAAGCAGCTACTGACGACGGGGCGCAATGTGCCTGGCAGGTGATGTCGCGCCAAGCACGAGTGCTCAAATTTGACTGTCGGCTGCAGACTGATACGGCTGACACTGCTGATGCTGCAACACAGGCGTGCGAACGGGAAGAAGTGCCGACAGCAGCAGCGACCAGGGATGGAGGACGAGATGGTCGCACTGTGGGCTTTTCACATATGCAAGTACTTGCAGCCGCCAGCATAGAATTCAGCTCGGTCCGATCGCGAACCAAGCTAGATGCAACTCGTTCGTCGTAGCCAGAGTAGTGGCAATTCTCTGCAATGATCATCCGTTGCTGTGATGCTTTACAGTACCGATCATGGTTTCGGAGCGTTGACACAGTCTCAGCACAGTCTCAGCACAGTCTCAGCAGCATCACAGTCTCAGCAGCATCACAGTCGTTCCTGCTACTACAACCGAAAGTACAGTTGCTATGTGTAGGATCCCAGCCGTCGTCAGAAAATTCTCGCAAAGACATACTGTCCACCCTTAGTAACGCCGTTCCGATGTCAGCCGGAGATTTATTGCATTTGGGGCCTTGCACGGTTGCCGTCGACAAATTCATTGAGCACAACGCTTCAGCCTTCTTTCTCACACATATGCACACCGACCATATGCAAGGCCTTCGAGATTCATTCGCGGGCCCTATATACTGCAGCGAGATCACCAGAGTCCTTCTTCAGCACAAGTGGCCAGAGCTTACCACAGTCACGCCGTTGCCGCTGCTTGAGACCTTCAGTGTTCGACTCAACTGCCAAATGGCTTTCTCCGTCACAACCTTTCAAGCCAGTCATTGCCCTGTGAGTGTTACCAGGAATGCTTCCTGGTGGTCAAGTTCTTCACAGTAGTCAGCTACTACTGTCTAGGCTAGCCTAGAAAGCATTGGCATGTTCACGTGCTGTGTTGAACAGGGCTCTGTGATGTTTTTGTTTGAAACCGCGTTCGGGAGGGTTTTGCATACTGGGGACTTCAGGTGCTGTCTGGGCTTAATGTTGACAATACCTCCTTATACATTATTATCCCTTGCACACTTTGCACCACACATCTTAAAGTACAAAGCGTGTAATAAGATGTCATGTAATATACCATCATACAAGGTCTAGTGTCATCACAGGCTAGGAGATCAGGAGCGACGTGCAATGACACAACATCCAGCTATGTTGTCTGCCCCTATCAACTTGCTGGTTCTTGACAACACATATTGCAATCCAAGGTCTGTTCTTTGCTCAAAATGCTTTGCTCAAGCTCCTCAACCGCCTTCCAGTTACTGAGTCTTCATGTCAATCAATTCAGGCCGGTATAGCCAGGTGCTGCAACGGCAACTGCAGCTGTGTTTGCATTTATGATAAATGGCACATTGATTGGTGACTGTTGCCACTCATCCTTTTGCATGCAGATTTGACTTTCCATGCCGAAGTAGTGCAATCAGCACCATCATTGATACCATCCAGCAGCATTCAACAATGCGCATCCTAGTAGGGATTGACCTTGTTGGCAAAGGTAAGCTACAAAGTCCTAGCTTTACACCTTGATTTTAGGTCATGCATCTCAACAGGGCTGGCAGCTATGATCTGCATGAGCATCATTACAAAAATCTCTGAAAAGGTGATGCAAGCAGAATTCCAAAATCTATGATAATCCTGTGTTGCGTGTCAATATCCTGTACAAGTGCTTGGTTGATGCAGAAGACATGCTTGTGGCGATTGCTTCTGCAACTGGCGAGAGAATTGGCATTGGCCAAAACAGGCTTACGACCATCGTTGCAGCTGGATTTGATGCGAGACACTTCACTCTTGACCTTTCATCAACCCGCATCAGGTCAGCATTTGTGCCAAGCTTGTGCATCCACTTCTGAGTTCATGATCTTCCTCAGGTCAAGGCAGCAAAATGATATCACTCTCAGCACATCATGACTCTTTACTCACAGTAGACTGTGTTCTGCAGTGCTCTTCCCAATTGGATGGTATGTTGGAAGCTGCTTGCCAAACTAAACAGGACAACGCCTACCCTTGGCATCAAGCTGTCAGGTACAGAGCATGTTCACGTAACTGTTTCACGTGACATCTACATCAGCAATCTATGCTTGTCTCTACATTTGCTTTCTGCCTGCCATTTCAGCTTCACGACGCCTGCGTCTTGCAGGTTCTGCTTGCCTGCACACTTCAGCCCCTGCTGACATAGACACGCCATCTTCCCAGGCAGACAGCTCAGCAGCATCACGCCAAACCAGGCAGCTTCCACACAGCTTAAAGACACAAACCAATTGTGTCCCCATGCCTGGTGTGACTCTATCGTCTCAAGCCTGTGTCACCAGCAAATCGTCATCAGCATCAGATGCTCCTTGGCAGGCTCCGATTGGCCCTGAACTACCAGAAGATAGCCTGCAGTACTTTGCAAACTTTGTCTGCTCACATGATGCTAAGGGCTTCAGAGCTGCTTTGAACAGGTAACCAAGAAATGTGGCTCACTCAGTTGCTCTCTCTCCAATGTGTACTGATCAGCCATTGCAAAACTGACTGCAGACCAGCACAATGATCAGGCTCCTTAATCTGCCTTCCAACTGCAAATGAAGCATGCATTGCAAGTGTGTCGCTGCTGATTCTCACACAAACAGCACACGTCTCTTTGCTGATGCACAATGCACATGGCTGATGCACAGGTCGAGTGCTGTCACTGCTTTGGAGCAGGAGCAATCCCAACAGCTGATGAAGTGCGTCCCCTACTCAGACCACAGCAGCTTTCTAGAACTGGAGTCATTTGTTGCCCTTCTCCGGCCACAAGCTATTGTGCCTATCGTCAAGAACACTAATAACCAAGGCTTTCTGACTGATCCAAAAGAGCACTTCAAGCACCTACTGACCGCGCGTGATACCAGCTATCAGACGCAGCCATCAAGGTGGGCAAAGTCGAGGAGCGCATCAGCAGTGGCTGCTGGACACAGATCTTGCCACCACCATTCACAAGTGTGTTGCTGGCAGGTATGCACCATCAAGCTCAACGCAAGCTACATCAAAGTATCCTGCAAGTTGCTATAGTGTGTCCATGTTGTTTCTGTAGCCGTGAGTAGAGCTGACAGCCTCACTTCTTGCATTACTATGCTCGGGTGGGGGAGGGGGGGACCATACAGAATCATGTTATCTTTGTAGTCTGCAAATACATGCTGCAGCTTGACACACAGTGGTGCACGATTGCATTGTGCCATGCTCAGCATATACTGCAATGTGCACAGCAGTCACAACATCTTCTTCAGCTTGCTTGTCTGCTGCTCTTCTTTGCCATCTGTATCAGGCAGTTGGGTGGGTCTGACCTTGGCCCAGGAATGCTTGAATAGGGCAGGCTACATGCAAGAATGTGTGATCCTTCATTTGGAATCACAACCAGTCGCTGACCTGCAGAAGGTGCATCAGCACTTCCAATGTAGCAACAAGCGGCATCGCATTCAAAACAAGACAGGGACAAACAAAGCCTGCATCATTTCAGCCAGTTTGTCAGGTACCCTTGGCAATCCCATCATCATTGACGACTGAGAGGGTGAGGGGTCAGTTGCAGCAATTTTCTGGTCAATGATGTTCTCAGAGACAAATACGCAAGCTTGAGGCATCTACCTCAAGATGTCATAGCCTGACATGAAGTCATGTTGCAGGTGTTGTAAATTGGCCACAGAGTCTGACTTTGTACAATTGCAAAAGCATGCAGACAGCTGGGGCTCAAGCAATTGCAATGTGATAAGTCATAATCTTTTGCATGCAGAGCCTGACTTGCAACATGCCATCAAAAGTCTTGTTGCAGCAGCTAACGCCATCACATCAAGCTAGCAAGGCAAGCAGTAACATTGATTGCCAGTACACACAATTTGCTTCCAAAAGGATGCAAGTGTCATGTGTAAGAGCACAGAAACAAAGCGAGCCAGATTGCGTCGTTGCTCATGGCTCTGACAAAGGTGTTGGCCATTGGGTTGGCCAGCAGCTCGGTCTCAGGACGGTTGAAAACCTGTTGCAGTAGGACATCATCCATGTATGCTGCATACAGTGGCATGCCCCATGGCCCACCCGTCCCATCTGTCTGCACCCGAGTGATGACCCCTAAGGCCTGACTTAATCTTGATTTCGCAGCCTCTGTAGGCTCTCTTTCAGTGGCCATGTCAATTATGCTTGAATGATGACTTTCCAAATCTTCAACTGATAGGACTTCTCCACGTTGTGATGAGCTTGCACCAGACTTGCCGCCCTGCTGCACAGCGATGTTTGAGAAGGTATGCAGAAATGTAGCATACTACGAAGCTGCTTTGCAATATCTCTCAGTGTCTCAGTTGAGCACTAATCATTGCTACACCCAGTTGCTGTGTTGCCATAAGAGGGTCCTGAAGCAAGAGTGAGCAAGCACAGCAAGAGGAACAGCGTTGATCGCATACATGTCAACTTTGGGGATGGGTTGCCGGCATGCTGTGGCAATGTGACTTGCGACGCAGCAATGTCAACTGCCCCACACCCAACATCCACAGCTGAGAAGCGCAGCAACAGACCAAAGACAAGGAGCAGAGGAACATGACAGCTCAAATCTACAATAGGATTAGAGCCTGACCTTTGCTGCAGCAGCCTGGCCTTCAATCTCTCTTTGTAACATTGGCAAGATGAGATGTGGCATCAAGACTGCTCCAGGGTCACTACAGGCCGTATTGACCACATGTGCCTCCATCAAAGGCATCACTGCACAACCCTCCTCATAGTGCTTTGCAAGCTGCTCACGCTGCAGCTGCAGGGCTTTGTACAGTGCCTTGTCTTGCTCAGGGGTGGTTAGCTCTGGCCAGATGTCCTGCAGCGTAAGGTGTTGCAAGTCAGCTTTGCTTGGACCACCTTGATAATGTCAGAGGACGCACACAGTATGCCAAATCACAGAAGCCTAAATGCTGTCACAAGCAGGTCAGTCAGCAGGCAACACTACATGCTCAGCATTAAGCAGTGCAGATTGAAGTCAGTAGGCTATGCAATGATCCAGCTCCCCTGCAAGGGCTACAGCACTGCAGCAAAGCAATGATAAGTTCAAAAGGTTACCTTTTGAAACGTTTTCTTCAAGGTGACAACTTCCTGCTCAGCTTCCACCAGACGCATCGAAGCTCTTTGGCTGTTGGCAGCTGCCAGATCTGTCTCCAGATTCCTGACCCTCTGCACGGCCACCGTATGAGCCATGACCAGACTGATGACCTCCTCTCCTCGTGCCCGCAGATGCCTCAACGACTTGGTGTGCTTGTCAATGTCAGCAAGAGCGGCATCCTGCTTCTTGTCAATGTCCTGCAGCAGAAGCATAGCCGACAAATATACAGATACTGCCCCATCAATTATGTGGGGCCACTGCCTAGGTGAGACTGTTGACTTTGTTTAGGCTTCAACACATGATGCTTTTGGTGCACGTCGACGTCAGGTGATCGATGCGGAAAGCTGCTCATTAGCAGCTGCCTGCAGGACATCTGGAATCAGAAGCTGATGATGTGTCTGCAAGGCCTTGGTTGCTGCACTGGCTGCAGTCTGATTGGTCAGCTCAAAGTCAAACAACATCTTGTGAAGCAGTCAGTACAAGATTGACCAGCTGTTATTCGCACAATCTGTTTGCATTTGACACGTTGCTGGAGTAAATGAAGAACAGGGCAACGTAAAAACAGGGTGAGGTACGGCAATGCATTAGATGCGCAGTGGCAATGAGTCATACCCGCATCTGGTCTTGGAGCGTGCGCATGGCATCTTTGATCCTCATTCCCTCTTGCATGAGCTGCACAGACACTCCTGCTCTAGCCCACTTGTTGGACAGCTGCGCACGCCTCTCTGTCCAGTATGGGTCTTTAACATGCTCGGTGAGGCTCTTCTGCTGAGCCTCCAGATAGTCATGCTCTGCAGAAGCCTGCAAGACATGCTGCATCAATACCAAGTGTAATCTGTGTTGATCATTCTTGTCAAAACATGCACCAATTACTGATAGTGTATGATGATGATGATGATGACGGCACTAGTTGACAATGATAATGGCACTTGACAATGACCTCAGTGGCTTGCAAGTAGCGTTGTGAACCGTCAAGAACATATGTTCTGAGAAGGGGAGGTGGGAGCACACAAGTTTGGGAGTATCGTGCTCTTGTATGTTGAAACAGGTAGCACAGATTGGGAGAGAACTGCATCAGCAGCTGAAACAGCCAGATCCCAAGCACATTGAAATGTAGAGTGGCATTGTAGGATAAGGAAGGAAGAAAGCGTCCTTGGGATGCAGAGAGGGCCAAAGGATTCCACGCATCAAGCATTGCAACAATGAGGCGAGGCAGAATAGCATGCATGGCAGCGCAGTGATGGCCAGGTTGACACAAACAGGACATGACTACAACAGGTGAATGCTCACACCTGTCTGTGTGGATCAGGGCAGGAGATGGCATGTATGACTTGTACAACATTGCTGATGTACACAGGCAAGAATGAACAAACGTAGCAAACTGAAAACACAAGTATACATGATAAAGACGGCCACAGCCAGCGGTGCACCTACCTGGCATATGTGCTTGTTCAGAGCAAACATGCTCATCTGCGCTTGCTGCAGCAAGTAGGCTGTGTTGGTGCACTTGGCTTTTGCGAATCTCTGCTTCGCGCTGCAGCATAGGGCCCACTATGTTGTGAGAGATATCAACGTACCCTGCGCTGACTTTCCTGGGAGCCAGCCTGCATTTGCACCTTACTGGGCTGAGACACAAGAGAGTGCATGCTCCCCATTGACGTACTTGCAACATCTGCAAGGGCGAGGTATGAACGCTGCATTTAGCAGGTGTCTGTCTTGGTCTTCTTTTTGAGCACGGAAAATTCTTTCACCACGCATTTGATCCATCCACCTGTCAAGGCAGGTCTCTGTCTCTGCCTGCTTCAATCTAGTAGCAGTGGAAGCTGCCTTTGATGGGTGTTGCATGTGATGTTTGCTGATGTGCAGACACTGGAAGCTTCCACAAGCTCGCACAATGGGTTTTGCATAGCTAGCATGTTGCTGTTTGATGCAGCTGTGCTGAACTGAACAGGCTTGACATGTGTTTTGGGCAGCAAATGGTCAACAAGAATGCTGCCATGAGACAAGGCAAAAGATGGCTGACAGAGTGCGCTGGCGTTGCTGTACATACAGACTGTTCTCCAAGACATGCTGCGTTCGCCTGAAGAAGCTTCTGTGGTTTGTTTCTATGATCGTTTCCATTTTTATGTTCGGTGACTTCTTGTTGTCTGGTAACATGGCTTGATGAAACAAGCTTCATGCAGGCATCATAGAACAGACATTGAAAGCACAGTTTTGGAGCTACCCTAATCACAGCTTGCAAAGCAGAAAGTGAACAAAATCTTTGCAGTTCAACTCCTACACAAACCTGAAACAGAACCTTTGCACGTGAATCTAAACAAAACATTGACAATGGGAAGCAAGTGCAGCATTACATGACTTGAACATGTCAGCAATTGTGTGCTCAAGAGCACAGACTGCAGAAACGACAACAGTCATCAGAATGAATGCTCTCAGGCACACATGCACATACAAAGGGAGACTTACCTAAGACCATTCTGTGCAGCAACATCATGCATGAGTCGATGACTGATATCCAGTGATATCCGCAGCTGCTCAACTTTGTTTAATTTGGCCTCAGTGCCCACTAGGTCTTGCAGCGTTCTTGTCAGCAACTCAAATGCATCTGGCATCCTTTGCCCTGCATGGCACGCTCACTCAGCTTGTTCACAGCTACTGTGTAAGACAAGGAAGTGCGCACTGCAGCAGGCACCCAAGCAGTTGCAAAATTGTACAGCAAAGCTGCAACTACTGCATTGGCTCAAGCTTTATGCCTGTGTTCCACGCGCTCTTGGATGCAATACACTGTCAGTCGATAAGACATACCAGGTTTGTGAAACCTCGCTGACTCGAGGCACCCTATGTAAGCTGCCAGCTGCAACTGACAAGAGGTACAGTCTATACACAGGTGTTTTATGCACACAGGTTTTTGGACTCAGGTTTTTCAGGGTTTAATGCCTTGATAGGGACCAGATGCACTTGGTAACAGATGATGACTCTGGCAGGCTTGACTTGTCATGCACAGGAAGAATCCAAGAAAAATGATACAAAGTGTTGAATACAAATCGTTTGATGTAAACTTAATACAAAGCATGTGAGACAAACTTAGGCCTACCTGGTATTGTTTGTTTAGGCAAGGCAGCAGCATTGGTGCTGTATAGCCAGTCCAGTACCGGACCTGCTGACTCTGAGGCTGTTTCAGCCTTTTGCTTACTGGGCCCAGCACTGCCTGTACTTGATCGGTACTTGTACAAGATCGGTTAGGACTGCAGCCGCACAGGCAGCACACGTGGATGCCAGAGCGAGATGCAATACACAACTCCAGCATCCAGACATTTGCAAAGGCACTAGGCAAACAGTTGACAGGCTTGCGTATGTTGCCATAACCAGCTGCGGACACATGAAAGTATGAGGAGCATCTGCAGCTGTATGAAGAGGAAATTGTGTCGCAGGCAAGCCAAGCTGAGGAGGTTCATGCAACCTCTGCGATTGGTGGCTTGCCAGCTGAAAGCTTCATCCTGTTGCCAACAAGCTTTGCAGCTGATGACCAGGGAATCAGAAGAGGCACTGGCATAGGCGTCGCTGGCAACATCAGGGAATGTTGAAGATGCCAATAATATTGCAGCTGCATCTCAAAAGAATCAGCTGCAATGTTGTCGGCATCTTCGACATTCCCTGACGCTGCCAGTGACGCCTATACCAGTGCCTCTTCTGATTCCCTGGTCATCACGTGGTGGCTGCAGCTGCAAAGCTTGTTAGCAACAGGATGAAGGTTCAACCGTGTATGAGAGTTCTATTGTTGCTATGAAATTGAGCAGACTGTATGACTTGAAATGACTGTATGACTTATGGAGTTCAGCCTTGCAACGGCACCAGTTGCCAAAGCTTGTTGGCAATAGGATGAAGCTTCAGCCGCATGGTTTGAGAGTTCTGTTGTTGCTATGAAATTGAGCAGACTATGTGACTCAAAAGTTCTGGAGTTCAGCCTTGAGTTGCGGAAATTGCATGGTTTGAGTTCTGTGGGTTTGAGTCTGACCTTGAGGGCAGACAGCCACTGTGCTCTCACTGCAAGTTTTGACCCATGATCAACCACTTCAAATGGTGCCACAGACTCTACCCAATCACCCTCCTTCTGCTGCATAGCACAACTGTAAGCACAGTTACATGCAAAATTTGAGGCCACAGATAGAGATGTGCTAGCAAACTTTTGAGCAGGACGTTGATGCAGGAGGACTTAGCAAGCAACACTGGTCACAGCGTGGTGGCGATGACATGCGCTATCAGCTCACATGGAGCATAAACCAGGGCTGCTCCCTGTCATGCTCAGCCTGCAAACCTGAATGCAGCTGCAATGTGCACATGGAGAAAAAACAAAGGTCTGCTGGGTCTGCCAAAGACAAAGATCTGCTGAATGTATTCAAGAGCAATTATAGCAGGATGAAGTGATATGAGGGCAAGCAATCACCTTTGTGGGTGCCAGCAGACACACGCTAGATATCTGCTGTTCAAGCCAGGTACTTATGCTGCTGATATCTGCTGACTGCAGTTGGTCCACATCAGTAAAAGACAGCACGTAGTCGTTATCCAAGCCAGACTGGCGGATATGACAGATGTTTTTTGGCAGCAGCTTTTGTACAGCATGGATGACTGGAGCTGCCATGGCGTGGTACCTGTGCACAGATGAGTCATCAGTCCAGCTTGCAAGCTGATGTTGTCAAGCAAACAATCAATCACCACACTTGGGACTCGCCAGGGAAGTGAACAGACAATGTACATCTCCACTGACCCGCATATGTCGCTGGTGTGTGAGATGGTGCTTGCAGCAGACACTTTCCTCAATCTCACGCGCTCAGTGATGCAACCCAAGTTGCGCAATGAAGCTGGTTGACCAACCTGGGCAGCCCGGTATAATACTTGGCTTCTCATTAAATTGACGCTGAAAGGTGTAGTCTTTTCTTTTCTTTTCTTTTCTGGTTGACCAACATTCAGACTAACATGCTGATGGCAAAGACAAGGTAGCTGACAACAAGAGACCTGCATGTGATAGACTGAGCTTGGGAGTCAAGAAGGCAGGGCGGGTTCTGAGGTTGGGGTGATGGGGTGGGTGGGAAGGCCATGTGACATGAGATATAGACGCTTACAGGGAAGGATGTTCGGTCTGCAACTCTCGGAAGATGATACTGATGAGCGCGCTCTTTCTGGCCACGATGCACGATTTTTTGAGTTCTGCCTCTTCCTCTCCCTTCCTTTGATTGGCTATCTCCTTTTGTAACTTGAGCCTGAACAGATTGAACACCTCCGTCACCGTCGCATGTTTCTGCTCGATGCATAGAACTGTCAGGTACTCATGCCTTGAGAGAGACCTGTCCTTTTGCTGTGTTTTCAGGCAGCATAGCATGCCATCAGCAACTTTGGATGCAGTGTCGCATGCATTTCACCAGGTTGCAACACAGCACATACAGACACAGCCACAGCCACAAACACCTTGCACCGTGCTATGCAGCTTCTTGCTCCAGCCAACACCATAAAAATAGACCAACATTGAAGAGAATATGTCGCCTTGTGAATGAGCCAATGTCAAGAATACCTGCCAAGAAGGTCATGTTTTGAGACTGACTCTGGTGACAGCACACCAGCAATACACTTGAGAGTACTGCCAAGTGTCCAATCAGCAGCAGAGTAGAGCGCTCACATTCTCTTCTGCAGACCTTGCTTGGCAAACCTAACAGCTGGTGACTCCCTGTCTTGAGATGGAAGCATGCGTAAGTGCTCGGGTACCCGCTGCCTCCGGACGTGTAACCTGTGTGAATTCCAAAGTTCTTATTTTTGTATCCTTTTTGTGTCCCTTAGTATTGTACCTGTTCTACCACTTATTTCGATTTTTGATGGACAGAACAAGAGTGAGTGAAGCGACACAGTGAGCAAACAAGGGAAGTGCAGATAATTTTCACCAGGAGTCTCTAGGCTTGGACTTCTACCTGATGTAATTCAGCGGCATGTGTAGCTTGAGTGATCACCTTTGCCACATAAAACACAAACTTGCCACATAAGGATTATCTTGATTGCAACGGTCAGACAGTGTTTGCCTCTGTGAGTATCAAGTCAAGTTATGCTGTGCTCAATGAGTGTGTGTTGTGATACAGTGTAGGATCTGGCCTCAGCTCATGATGTTGTCACAGTATGACTAGTATGTGTAGCTGTGTCACAACTGATGATCAGATTTGCAGTGTCATGCTCCACAAACTGAAGTACCAACTTGTTGTGATGCAAGCTGCTACTGACACATTCCATGCAAAATGGTGACCAAAATGGTGACCATTTTGCATGGTGACAGCAATCTCTCGTGAAGATAGAGCCCAACAAACACAAGGACTTCGTGATGCTCAGATCATCAATCAATCAATCAAAACATTGTAAGTGCCTTTGCTAGTACTGGGGCAAGGACAACATTTTGACACAGCATTTCCTCCTGCCATCAAACCAGCAGCTGTCAAGCCTGAGCTTTTGGCTTCAGATGCAACACATGTCTGGGCACGTCGTGCCACATTTGTCAGGCGAGATGAGTCTTTCAAGCATGAAATATTTCTGAAAACCGAACCGTACCTGAATGCAGCTGCAGTCGTGAACTTTTGGCCTTGAGATTGCCACTGCCAGCGATCCCAGGTGGGTGCATGCATCAACCTTGACAGTCCCAACTCAAGGGTGCCAGTTAATCCTGGCAGACCTATAGCATGCAGGGGTCATGCAGTTTCAAGATTTGCCAATGAAGAGGTGACACTTGGGCATGACCCTCACTGTCAACAACACTGTAGTTATTGATTGACAGATGAATTTCAGCTGACGTGGTGCTGCAGAATGCAAAGTGCAATGCAGTTAGCCGGAAAGGTATACACAATGTGTGATACTGATTGTTCACGCTGTTCATGCAGCCTACGCACCAAAAAAAATCATGTGCATTTTCTTGCTGGAGAAACAGGCACGTGCTTGTGACATGCAGCATGACAGCACTACACAAAGTTGCTGATCTTGCAGAACTGAGGGCCTGCCACGCATGCCTGATAGTATGCAAACTCAAAGAGAGTGAAGTGAAGATTTGTCATGAAATGGTGCCGTGCAGTGATAAAAATTGTGCCAGCAGCATTTACAGATATGTACCTGCTGTAGGACTGCTGTTGGCCGCACGTTGGCGTAAGCAGGTGAGACTCAAAGTGAGCAGGTGAGTGTGCTGGTCCTGAGGCACCTGATCCCAAAAGACCTTTACTTTCTGAGCACGCTCCAGAGGCATTAGCTCCTTTGTTGCTGTCTCCTCCTGCACTTGTAAGCGGCACAGTCTGATTGCTGCTTGCGGAACTGACAGACATCCAAAATTACATGCACTGACTGACTGCATTGCCTGCCATGCTCTGCTGTTTTGCCAGCAGCTACAATTCGTGACACATATCTCATACACAACGCAGATTTGGGAGCAAGATACCAAAGCATCATGACCAAGGGATTCAGGCAGTACCTGCTGCTGTGCAGAAGCTGAACCGCTTTTGTTCTGTTTATTACTATTGCTGCTGCTGCCTTTTCCTGGGCTTTTGAGGCTGGCTTTGCCCGTACTAGTCTGACTCATGACAGGAGGCCCAGCGATCGGTCGGGCTGCCTTGAAGGTCCTGCAATATCAGCCAGAAATGGTGGTTTTGCTGTTTGTTGCGTCCACGTTCAAGCCATACTCAGGCAGTCATTCTGCAGGCTAAAGTCAGCATGCCGACAGACAGACTTCGTTGCAGAACGTCGGCACAGGCGGCAACGGAAGTGCAGGATTGTTCTAGTTCGAAACTGCAGTGATGACATTCAACATCACTGACCACCGAAGTAGGCGAAGCTGTCGGACAATGACTATGCCGTAAAACATGCTCTGTGAGAGCATTTGTACCCTCTTTCAAAAATACCTGGGCCGCAAGCTAGCGGGACACTGCCTCCAAGGTGCGTCTATGTCCGCAGATTGTGTGTATTGGTAGGCAAGTGTTCCAGAGCAGAAATATTCCAACCGCGCCAATGCTGAGCATCTTGTCTAGCGACACAAAGGATGCAGAATGGCCGTGATATCTTTGACACGCATATAGACAAGCCAACAAAACTTTACAGATCAGCACTGTAATGCAGCCGATTGCACGGCTAGCTGGGCATTTATCATCTTGCATCTGGCATGCTGCAGAAGGCCCAATAATCTTTTACAGGACGGCATTTATTTTCCATACCGGCTGTTTTCCAGTGGTATTTCTTAGTGGCATGAATCCGACGACCAATTCGCGAAACTGCACTCTTCAGCAAAGCTCGGTAAACTGTCGGGATCAGTGTAAACGTAGGAAAATGTCACTGAAAATATGTCGGCAGGCATGTAGTGATTTCATGTGCATGTCGAAAGTATTGTATTACAACAGGGGCTGGCTGAATGCTGACATACTGCAAGCTGTCAAGAAATCTGAGGCTGAGCCTAGGTCAAACTGATAGAAGCGCTGCCGGCCACGAGCTCAGGCACAAAGCATGTAGGTTCGTCACAGGATGAAGCAGTGCATACCGGTTTGGGCCCTTATTGCGAAGTGATAGTGTGCAAGATATTTATGTACAGGATGTCGAACAAGGCAATCATGTTTCAACACAAAAATAAACAAAGCTCGAACATCAGATCCCTCCCCCTGGCAGAGCTGCCTGTAAGATGATATGGGTACGTGTAAACAGTGTTGCAATGTTGGAGAATGGGCTGCGATCTGGCATTGCTCCACCTTCTGCGCATTGAAGCTGTCTAGCAGTTTTCTCCAGCACCTGTAATATTTGCAGCACTCAGTAGCCTGAGCCTGCTACCAGCTGAACGACTGGGATTGATGCTGCAACAGTATATGCCATTGCACCAGCCGTGACCGCTGCACTAAGCTCTGCTAGGCTGTGTGATGTCTAAGCATAGTGATTACAGTGCTACACAAGTGCTTACCAGCAGCATGGATAGCCTCTCAGACTCCGAGCATGGTCTGTCTTCACACCTATACGCTGCAGTGGTGTCATTGTCAACCATAAAGCAGCTTGTGTTTCTTCTGTTGGCAGCTGTGTCTTTCTGCCTGATGACCAGGGTGACTGGCGTGGTTTCACAGGTAGTTCTGATGGAATGTATAACTTCATGATCAGTGAGCTTTGCCTGACCAGTTGAAAAGGACATCGTTTCTAGCAGCAGCAAGCGACCTGGCTGAATGGAAGGCTGGCCAAGTTTGCCATCATGTCCCCTGCATTGCATGCAAAGATTGCAGACCAGAACAAGGCAGAGACAGCACAGCCGACAGCAGCTATTCAGATGCCATGACCGAAAACAAGACTGCACACAAGCCAACAGCTGTGACAGACCCACTCCCATACAGCATCACCTCTGCTGAGGTTTTCATGTGACAACCTGCAAATTCAAGTAAGTCGGGGCCAAGCAATGCTGAATACATGTCTTAAACACCCCATGCAATGTTTGCATTGTGTGTGCAAAAATGATAAACCTACTGATGACGCAAGAAGTAGGCATGTATGCTGTAATACAGAGGCAGTCAGAAGTCACATATATGTTAGGATATGTATGCCTTACCTGCAATACTCAACGTAGGATCCATTCAGATCATGACACACAGCCCACTTGCTTTCGGTGTAACTGCCACTCAAACATAGACTGAGGAAACATGCTTTGTGATTGTGAGCGTATGACTGTATTCCTTCTTCATCAAAGCGATGCAGAAGGACTTCCATGTCATCGTCTTTGTACAGCAGAGCTTGATCCAGATGGTCATCTTTATGCTTCACGCTTATGCTGTCCCACTTTTCAAGTGCATACTTCAGCCATGGCTGTGCCACAGAGGCAAAGTCCTTTTGCCACTTCAGCTGACACTGGCTGTTATCAGCGTTGGTGGGTCCTGTACCAAAATGAGTCTTGTAATGGAGCCAGAAACAGATTGCTTCTGGCTTCTTGTGGATATCTGTACATGACTAAACAGTATGACGGTTGCTGCAACCTCGTGCTTGAGCCATGTTGCTTTCAATCACATAGCAAATGGTGTATGCAGGCAGCGCATACGGCCACAATATATGCTTACAGCACATGTAGCCACGAGCATTCACTGCCTTGTTCAGGCAAGCCGGCAGTATACTTTGAGTATGCAAGCCAGCAGTCCATAAAAAGAAAGAGCCTCGAACGGAATTACAGTGTCTAACCTGTCAACTTGAGAAGTTTTGTCTTGTGTAAATGATTTGCAGCAACGCATCCGTGAGTCTGCAATTGGCAATTTACACGTCACACATTACGGGCGCTTTACTTGATAGAAGCGCAACAGGCTGGACGGTAAAATTTATCCTGATACCGAGCATGCGTTGTGCTATACTGCATGCACAGTGTGACAGCAGACATGCGGACCTCTTGCAAATGGCTTCTAGTGACCTGTGCAAAACCGCTGATGACAGAGCGATATCCTCACGGTGTGTCTGGCCTGCACACCGCCGTTCAGTGTCTCGTGATCGGGCCCTCGTCTCCGTGTCTTGCGACAAACGACGAGCGGTTTTGTTCGCGTGTGTAGGCATCTGCACAACAAGCTGCGATGTCCTCGGACCTTCCCAGCCTGACATCATATTTGCCATGTACAACACGGGCTAGAGGGCAGCTCTAATAGAGCCTGTACCGATTTCCTCGGCCTGTTGACCAATTTAGATGCTCAACACAGGGTTCAGTGAACCGTGAATAGCCGTGAACCCGGTTCACGGCTATTCTAGTGCAGTTCTCCTTCGCCAATTGGATAATCAATTATCCAATAGTATCGCCGTTTGCTGCAAACTGGCATATTGGCCAGTTGGGGGGGGAGGGG